>Ga0065711_1038514_pt1 | contig 18680 bp, 9 predicted proteins | sample Hoacrofraction12_FD_59098 | JGI IMG/M metagenome (GOLD analysis project Ga0065711, IMG submission 59098) | Hoatzin crop microbial communities from Cojedes, Venezuela - Epithelial fraction 12 v2 (version 2) | ecosystem: Host-associated > Birds > Digestive system > Esophagus > Crop | place...
GCTGCCGCCGGGGAGCGGGGCCGGGCGTGGCAGCACCCGCCGGGGGTCGGCGGCAACCCGCCCGCTGGCGCAGGGGAGCGAAGGGGCGCCAAGGGGCGCCGGGCTTCGGCTCTCCGTCCCTGCTGCAGAACTCGCACTTGGTGAGTTCGGTGTTCAAAGACCTGGTGAAGTGTCGTGAGCCGGCGGGCGCGGGGAGGACGCACGGAGCCGTGCGGGGCTGACCCTTTGTCCCGGAGACCCGTGACTCCGCTCCCGCTAGAGTTCTGCTCTCGGTGCCGTGACAGCAGTGATTCCTCGACGGGAGGTCTGGAAGCTGTTTCCTGCGCAGAGAGACTGCCCGCAGCTCTGCGATCTTGCCGTGGTGTGTTGCTGGAGACTGGCATGAATTAGATGGCAAAGAGACTTGATCCTGAGGTCTGGATTTTTGGGGGTGAGAATAAAATACCAGTTTCTAGAGAGTCTTACAGAGAGTGTGGCAGAAAAGCGCTTAAAAAAACCCCAAAACCCAAACCCCAGTAGCTGAATGCTGAACCCAGGCGAATTTAGGTAAGAAGTGAGGCATAGATGTAAAAAGTCTGGGTGTTTAAACTTTGAAACAACGTAGCTGGTGAAGTTCTGGGCTGTCTCTCTTTGCATCAAGGCTGGCAGGTTTACATTTTAGCTGGGGACATAAAGGCTGTCCGCGCAGAGATGCTTCCTGAATCTGTGACCCGTCTTACACCAGATGTCTGGCTGAATAATCTTTTAGTTCCATCTGGCATTGCAGTCCACAAATAAATGATTTTATTGTTTTCTCCTTCTCTGCTCTTATCTCACTGGGGCTGTGCGAGTGTTTCAGTGCTTCTGTCTTTGGTTACTGACAGACCTCCTGCTTGCTGTCTCACTACTCTGCCGCAAGGCTCTCCATTGAGTCCGCCCTCAACTTTATTCCTTTCGCTACAAAAATTGTGTTTGACCTGAAGCAGTACCTTTGTGAACCCATTCCTGCAGCACCTTCCATGAGAAGCTTTGGGAAAGCACTTACCGATGCTAAAGCTTGAAAAAGTAGGCTGCCTTTATGAGAGATGGCTATATTTAAAAGTCACATTTACAGAAAGTGTTATTTTACATAGAGTTTTCTTGACCTTTACCAGATTCTTGTCCTGTTCAGATCCTGACCCTCGGCTTCAAACCTCAGGCTGCTTTGGCTCTGTAAGTAAGACTCTCTGGCTTTGTAAGGTCCTGCTTACGTTTGCAGAAGCATGAGAGCAGGGAAGAACTAAGGTCACAGAGCTACGTAAAAGTGGTAACTGCTGAGGGGGGGGCACAGGAAGGGAGAGAGAGGTCTTGGAACTGAACTCCTGCACCCCCACAGATGGCTGTAGTTTTCAGCTGGGGCCATTTTAGAGAACTGGGGTTTGGAACTCATCTTTCCTTTTCAGGATATGCATGGAGAACACAAGGTCCATCTGTAGCCTTTAGTAGGGACTGGGTGCTGGGTGTGTGCACCCCTTAAACTCAGAATGGACAGGGAGAACTTTGACCTGGCATATTGAAGGAAAACAGCATGCGCTGTGTGATGGACAGAGGCTTCCTGCTGCGTGGATTCCCTGGGTGCTGTGGACTGAGGGAACCCAACACTGTTTGACACAGAAGAGCTTCTGTTAAATATATGGGTTTTTTCATACAGATCAAGCAAAATGAAATAATTTCTTCATGTTCGCTATAGTCAGGTGTGTGTTTCTTACGGTTTTAAGTGACTGTACCATTAATTTGCTTTTACTAACAGGTAGCCAGGATGTGTGCGCTGTAAGTCATGGGAGAATTGTACCTGTTTTGCCTTTGCCTTTTGGGAGTGGCCATAAGGTGCTCTGGTCCACAGAGTGGCTGAAAAATCTGAATCACATCCCTGGTGCTTTTGCTGGGTGCAAAACTCTTTGAATTTGCATCCCAGGATATTTCCTCAGTTGCTGCATTTGCTTCTTAGCTGCTTGCTGCTAAACCATTCTTCTGAGTCATTGGTAAAGGTGGGTGTGTTTTGTGCTTCGGAATTGTTAGCTTTTAGAGCGAGAAATGAACATTTGGGAATTATAAAAATTTAAATAGATAAACTTAGCATTCTTAAATTATATATTTCTCAGTGTGTGCACAATCACCTGCAATAATGGAGGGATGCAATTCAGTTATAGTGAATACTGGAAAAAGTTTGCTAGTATATCATGAGAATACTGAGATGTGGTCTGGGAGTAGTACAGTGCAGAGGTCATACATAGGTTAGTCCTGTGCAAGTCTAGGTTAAATCACTAAAATTTACCAGCTGTGCTCAGTGCTCTCTTTTAAAGAATGACATGGGGGTGCTGTGCATGTGTGTCGTTGTCTATGCTATGCTCCTTGCCAAATGGGCCTCTTTTCTCTCCCCTGCCTGCTCTTGCTTATGTGCCTTCAAGAATTCTCTGGACACTTTTTTTCCTAACAAACTCCCTGATAGTTCAACATCTTAGGGCACTGACATTGTTTTCTTGGCTTGCAATTATATTTTTAGCAGCTGTTGGCTTCACATAGCAAAGACTTTACCTGCATTCAAAGGCTTAAGGACTCATTTGTGGTGGAAAGAGTGGTGGTTCTATGCATACTGTGGACCAAATGTCTATAATACCATTTCTTTCAATTCTAGCAAACAGGATTTGAGCAATCTAATTTCCTTTGGCCGCAAGAAGCTTTGTCAGAACCTCATCGAGGAACCTGTTGGTTGTGGAATACCCTGTGATGGTTTCCTTCCCAGGTTAAGTTGCACACATGTCTTTGCCCAAATAGGAGCCTCTGAATCTTGGAGAGCAGTCCCAGGAACTCCAATGAGACCTCTCAGAGCCAAAAGTGAGTAAGTTTTGTTGTGTTCCAAACAAACCAAATGCAAGAACAACCCGAACAGCAGATAAAGCATCGTTATCTCCTTGTTAGTTGTTCAGCAACAGCCATCTGACACAGGCTGAGTTTTGCAAAAAGTATTTTCCTGCATTCACCTCAGCAGAGTTGACTATTGGGAAGCTGTTTTTCTTTCTACAGTTGTGTTTTACTGGTGTTGCCTCTTTTGAAACTGAGATAAAAATAGGTGTTTTTAAATAAAAAAATGGCTGGATGAGAAGGTCAGTCCTGTTTTATGTTTTTGCGCATCACTCCAAGATGCATCTTTCTATTAGTTGGCAGTTTTCTAGCACGCTACCTATTTTATGATTAAGTGAATAATGTTACACCTGGAAATTCTCAAGGATGAATATATTATAGCCATTATTTCTGGGATACAGTATAGTCTTCCTTTCGTCTTATATTGGGTTTGCATGGCAAGGGTTTGCAAGTGGAAGGGCTACAAGGGTGGATTCTGTGAGAAGCTGCTAAAAGCTTCGCCCATGTCGATGGAGCCAATGCCAGCCAGCTGCAAGACAGACCCGCCGCTGGCCAAGGTCAAGCCCATCAGCGATCATGGTAGTGCCTTTGGGCTAGCAGGTTTAAGAAGGGGGAAGAAAAACTGTGGTGGAACAGCAGTGGAGAGAGGAGTGAGACTACATGAGAGAAACAACTCTGCAGACACCCCGGTCAGTGCAGAAGGAGGGGAGGAGGTGCTCCAGGCACTGGAGCAGAGGTTCCCTGCAGCCCATGAAGCAGACCATGGTGAGGCAGGCTGTCCCTGCAGCCATGGAGGCCCACGGGGGAGCAGATCCCCACCTGCAGCCCGGGGAGGACCCCAAGCCGGATCAGGGGGTGCCTGAAGGAGGCTGTGACCCTGTGGGGAGCCCCACGCTGGAGCAGGCTCCTGGCAAGACTTGTGACCCCGTGGGGGACCCATGGTGGAGCAGCCTGTTCCTGAAGGATGGCACCCCATGGAAGGGACCCACGCTGGGGCAGTTTGTGCAGAACTGCAGCCCATGGGAAGGACCCACGTTGAAGAAGTCGGTGGAGGATGGTCTCCCGTGGGAGGGACCCCACACTGGACCAGGGGAAGAGTGTGAAGAGGAAGGAGCGGCAGAGACGTGTGATGAACTGACCACAACCCCCATTCCCCGTCCCCCTGTGCCTCTCAGGGGTAAGATGTAGAGAAGACCGTGAGTGAAGTTGAGCCTGTGAAAAAGGGAGGGGTTAGGGGGAAGGTGTTTTTAGGATTGGGTTTTATTTCTCATTAGCCTCCTCTGATTTGATCAGTAATAAATTAAACTAATTTCCTCAAGTTGAGTGTGTTTTGCCTGTGACAGTAATTGGCGAGTGCTCTCTCCCTGTCCCTATCTCGACCCACGAGCCTGTGGTTGTATTTGATCTCCCTTGTCCAGCTGAGAAGGGCAGTGATAGAGCGGCTTGGTGGGCACCTGGCATCCAGCCAGGGTCAACCCACTACAGTTTTTTTTGGCACCCAGACAATGGGCCTCATTTCCAAAATAACCTCATAAACCCCTGGGCAAAAATTCATAAACTCCTGGGCAAAGAAGCACGGCACTGAGTGGGTGCGTCACATCCTCTGTCACCCACAAGGTTCTGCAAAGTCTGAGAGATCCAACGGACTGTTAAAGACTTCTGTTGAGAGCATTGGGCAATGGGGCATGGAAGCGCTGGGATGTAAATTTAGCAGAAGCCACTTGGCCGGTTAACACCAGAGGGTCTGCTAACCATCCTGGTCCTGCCCAGACAAATCCCCTGCCTACTGTGGGAGGAGACAAGGCCCCCGTAGTGCACACAGGGAAGTGGTTGGGGAAGGTGGTGTGGATTGCTCCTCCTGTGGGGAAAGGCAAACCCATTCGTGGGGTTTTCTTCGCTCAAGGACCTGGATGTACTTGGTAGGCAATGCAGAAGGATGTGGAGCGCTGGTGTACCTGCCTCAGGGAGTTTTAACCTTGGAGGAAAAATAATCAGTGATGCGAGTTGCGTGTTGCAGGAAGCAATGTGGCAGGAATGACCTGAACTGACAAAGAGTGAGTTTTGCATGGAGCTGGAGAAGTGCAGCAATGACCCAAACCACACCAGTGTTGCTGCCCAGCAATCAAACATGCTGCTTCTCCTGTCCTGAGCACCCGTCTTGGCAGATGGGGCCCAAGTTGTGGCCTGTTCTTGTGAACATTTGGAGGAGTGGAGGAAGCCCGTGGAATGGGAGAATAACATCTGTCTGTTAAAGGACAGGTGACAGTAGTTAATGAGAGTGGATAAATCTGTATCATGGGTATTAAGTATGTAGTGTAAGTTGTAGGTGTTGGTAAGAAGTGGTTATAGTAGTGAGAATTAAACACAGTGGGGTTTTTAGAAGATACATGTATGTATTATGTGGGACCTGAGCATGATGCAAGTGGTATGGGATAAACAGTGGAGACTGCATTGAGTGTGGCTGCGGTGGAGTTGATTTTCCCCATAGCAGCCCTCATAGTGCTGTGCTTTGTATTGGTAGCTAGAAGGGTGTTCTGGCTGCTGCTGAGCAGTGCTCGCACAGCATCAAGGCGCTCTCTCCAACATTCCCTCCCCTCACCCAGCAGGCTGGGGCTGGGCAAGATCTCGGGGGTGGATCTCTGGGACAGCTGCTCCAAACTGACCAAAGGGCCGTTCCATACCATATGATGTCTACTCAGCAATAAAAGCTAAGAGAAAGGAGGAGGAGGGAGCAGGGGCATTCATTATCACGACGTTTGTCTTCCGGAGTAACTGCTACGTGTACTGAAGCCCTGCTTCCCGGGAACTGGCCAGACATCACCTGCTGATGCAAGGTAGAGAATAAATCTTTAGTTTTCCCTTGCTTCCGCATGCAGTCTTTGCTTTTGCTTTATTAAACTGTCTTTATCTTGACCCATGAGTTTTTCCCATCTTATTTTCTGCCCCCATGGTCCTGCTGAAGAGGGGAGTGATAGAACAGCTTGGTGGGCACCTGGTGTCAGCCAGGGTCAACCCACCACACATTGTATTTTTTGGATGTCCTCAGGCAAGTCACACTTACACTGCTGACTGGACTTTTGGCTTGGTATTTTGGGGTTGTATTGTGTCTTGTCACAAGCTGGACAACCTGTGTTGTAGTCGCTGCCTAATGCTGTTGAAAAATGCCCTAAAAGAGTGTGGTCTAAATGATATTTTTATCATTTCATGTTTAACCAACCTTGTTGCTGCTGCTTTCTTGGTTTTCCTTGGCTCCCATACAAAGTAAAATGTGACAGATGAATCATAAAGCTCACCTTGTCCACAGAGTGTTTGAAAGATGAAAGGAAGCATATGAGTATGTTTGTGGATGACAGCAGAGTTGCAACTGCATGAGGAGTACTTGCTGTGCTTGAAATGTTTCTTGGTTTGTTTTAAGGGTACGTTGGTTATGTGCATCAGCATTCTTTCTAGTGCTTTAAATACATAAATATAGTTTTATGAAGTTTCATATTTAGGCTTAGAAAACAAAACCTGTCTGTATTTATACTGAAAGAAAGTTCTGAGATAAAATAGGTGACAAGGTTAAAAGGAAAAATTTCTCAAAGAAAGTCCAAGGAGTTAGTTTGACAGCTCGACATGGATCTTTATTGGCTTGAAGAAGGAAGATGAGTGCTTACTAGACACTTAAGTGCAGAACTTGGATAAAGCGGAAGTGATTCTATGAGAGCTCCGAGTCAACTTTGGTTGATGTTCTAGGAACCAGATCCTGAAGGGTGCTGAACATCTTTAATGCCGATATACCTCCCCAGATTTTTTCATATTCTTATTAAGACAACTAGTATCTCATGGTATTTCTGTTTTACACAGCTGCCTGAAGATCTGGGTGAACTTGAAGATCAGCACCTCTCTTTTTATGGGTTTAGATCTAGGTTATGTGTGGCAAGCCTGTAAATACTGGGGAACTGCAAGACAGAGTGTTGTGGGACTGAGCCTTAGTTGGCCCAGCTAGGTTCTCTCCAGCCAATTGATACTTATACCAGCCTGCACTTGAGTGCAGTAACTCTTTTGTAATGGAATCACAGTATGCTGGTTTCCCATTTCAGTTAATAACTTCTGAAAATAATGTAAGTGGTTTTTGCTGATTAGGCGTACCTGACTGCTTTGAAAAAAATGTGTGCGCAATACATGGCAAATCAGCTTCCCTTTCTGTGCTGCATATTCAAGAGCACAATAAAATATTAGTTGGAAAACAAATGAGTTATGAACTGGGTAGTTGCTGGCTAACACTGGAGAAGCCATCATGTTGAGATGGCAGACACTGCTGTCATTGTGCTCATTCTGACCAACCAGCCTGGAGCAGATGCCTTTCTGCCCTCTGTTGTGTCCCCATCCAAATCCATTTGCAGTCTTAATTTTGGATCTGTTCTTTTCTCCCTCTGCAGGCCTTTTATTTTATGCAGGCAAAATAAAGTGAGAGCCTCAGTCTTCCCTTTGTGCATTTGTTCCTTGAAGGAGATTGTTCATGAAGGGCAGGCGTGTAAGAGGTTGTAAGAGGTTTGTGTTGAATTTATGTGGTAAAGTATTGTGAGAGAGACCTTGAACAGCCTAAATATACTGCACGAAGTGTTCTTTCAGCAGCTGCTGTAGTGCACTCTTCTCAAACTCTCTAGGTGAAAAGTGAAGAGCTCTTTGCTGCATGGGCATCTCTGGCAGTGCTGTTATGGTATTGTTATATTTACTGGGTCTGCTAGAGCCACCCCTTTTGAGGTCACAATTATATGAGGCTCTCATCGCTTCTGGAAGGTAAAGAATGTATGTTTTAACTTCTGAAAGTTTCTAGACTTTGCATTTGTGGAGAAAAACTTAAAAACTTGTCAGACCCTAGGGGCCTGCAAGTCCAAGGATAAATAAAAACAACTCAATATTAATTTATTTTTTCTTGGCATTCATAAGACAAAGTGCCATATAATAGATTAACAAGCCAGTTCGTATCTCTGCTTAAGGGTTCCTTTTTGACTCTTGCTGAGGGGTGTTAGTCCTCTATCATGGTTGCACATTCCTGGAGTGATAATTACTCTCTTTTTTCCAAATTACTTTGTATAGAGGGTAACTGGACAGAATGTTGGACTAGACGTGAAAGACCACATTCCTGGTTCCTCTGCTGGCCCACCAGGACAAATCACCATATCTTTGTGCCTCATTTACTCATACATAAAATTGGAATAATCACAGTGTCTGTGGTAAGTATTGGATTTTGCTAATAAATTATCTCTGGGAAAGCTGAGTGTGGTTAATATACTTCATGGTTTGTGTTTACCCATTTATGATTGTACAATGGGTTGTACCCATGAAATATACACTTAGCATTTTACCTTTTTAACCCCCAAGTATAAACTTGGGTTTGCTTCAAAATGAGCAGTGAGAAAAATGTGTTTCTGATTTATTTTTTTTTCTGTATGTGAGTTAATTACCATGACTACTTTAGAAATGAGTCTTTACCAAGTGTGTTCTTCAGCCTGAGGTCCTCCAGGGTTCCTTGCTGCAGATAGAGAGGTACCCAGTTCTTCCCGAACACTGCGGGTACTATGACTAATTCCAACTCTCTTCTGTGTTTACAGACAGGGACCAAAGTCATTGAACTTCGTAGAATGTGAACTGTCTAGTAATGTGCAAGGGAGGCTCTGCTAGAATCTCTGTGTTATCTCTGTCATGCTCTTCCACAACTGGAGTAAGTGATTGCTGCTTTGTTCTATTTCTTTATAACACATTTCGCTGCTGCCATCATTTTACACGGGGAGCTGAGGCATGGAGAGATGGAATGATGTAGGAAAAGTGATGGGCTGTTTTATGTATATGAAATGATTCCCCATGTTCAGCATTAGTGATAGAACTATCAGACTGTCCCCTTAATGCACCCAGTTTAATACACTAGAAATTTTATAGTGGCATAACTGTAGAAGTGCATAGTGTCTGCATCTGTTCTGACAGAATTGTAAGCGAAGAAACCTATCAATAAGTAAAAGTCTATAGTAGAACATTGTTTTTTTTTTAGTGTGCCTGTTTGCTCACAGCCATTCCTTAATAGCCAAGAAGTTTACTACACAACAGATGTAGCTGTAGTGAGGTTCCTGCACTGTTTTGTGGGTTGCTTCTCTGACTTGTTCTTGACTTTTTAAGGATTGGAGAGCCACGCGTTTGGTAACAGGGTGATTTAGGAACTCCTTCTGCTGGTTTTATTGAGGTATGGAGTCTGACTGGGCATGCGGGGTTGATGCAAACCTTTCTGACCACAGCAGTTCTGCTTCTGATTCATAACAGCGCAAGTGCGAGGGGACCCAGGCCTGGTCTGCCTTTGACTGAAGATGTGTCATTGAGAACTGTAGCACACCTGGTAACAGCAAACACCTGGACTCTGTCGCTGATGGTGTTGGTGACAGCTGCTGTCAGTATCAAAGGGAAGTGAGCAGGGACTCTACAGGGATGTTAGAAACAAAAGGGCAGTTGTTTGTTGTTTTAAATTCTGAAGAGTCTGTGACTTGGTTCCACAGATTGAAAGCATGGAAGAGATACAGGTATTCATTAGTCACTTGGCTTCTTTATTTTATGAAGCAGTTCTGAACAGTAAAGGCTGTATGAAATTACTCTGCGATTAGCTTTGTGGAATTGGAATGGAGTGAATTATCAGAGGAAACAACTAAGTGGCTAAGACCTGAGCTGAGCAAACCCCTCGTCCACCTGTTGGGAACTAATTGTGAATGATGGCACAAATGCAGCCTGGATCTGAGTGAAGAGTTGGGTAACTTCAGCCAAGTGACCTTATCCAAGAGGAAGTGTGAGGCAGAGGACTCGCTTCTCTTTTCCTCTCCTCCTCCTCCTAGACAATCTGCATCTGGATTTAGTCCATCTTTATCCAGCAATGTGTAAGGATATTTAACTTGCTGTGTTTCATGCCAGTGGTAACAATGGTGTAGTTAGAACTTGTATAGATGGGAAGTCAGTGGGTTTAGGCACCTGTTTGGTTGCTCTGCTGGAATGGGATTTTAGCTGTTGCTTTTAACAGTGGTGTCATCATATTTCAGCAACAACCTGTAACTGCCTGGATTTAAGATTCATTTCTAATCATTATAACTGTTCAGTTTCATAACAGTAGAACCTAAAAAGGGTTTTGATGACTAGGGGGGAGGCTGGTAGGGGTGGGAGGAGAGAGAGAGAAGGAAGGAATGACCAGGGAGACCCTCCTATACATAGAGCTTGTTCCCTTTTCGTGGTCGTGTATGCTGCAGAAGAGGTTGAGGAATATTTTTTCGGGGGGAGCTATTTTCTGATAGTGTTTTAATGAGGAATCACAGTACACTGCAGTTAAAAGCAGTAGTGCAGTTAGAAGGGTATAGTTTTCCTCATCTGTCCCCTGCCCATCCCCCCTGTCTGATATGGCTGGAAATGCTTATCAGTTTCTTGCAAACATCCTATCCACACTGCTGTGATGAAGCTGCAGATTTCTTCCCATCAGGATTTTCTTGATTGTAGCAGCTTGTGGCGTCACTCTATGTGTGTCTGTTCCACAATATGGATGTGACGCAAGACCTTTCTCAAAGCAAAAAACCGTCCCTTTTAATTTTCTAAGGACCTGTGTGCTGTATAAAAGCATTGCAAACTCCTAGCCTGAACCTGGTGATAGGTAATGACAACACTGAGCTGCCGTCTCCGTCTCCTCTTCGGAATGGAGAATTTAAGGAAGGTGAACTCTTTGCTCCCTCTTGTGGCAGACGGGGGAATGTGAAAAAAGTTCGGAGGAAAACTGGCGGTAGCACTGAGGGAAGCTGAGTGTCTATGTTTTCCTTAGGATCGTGTGACAGAATTAAGTAAGAGTTTTGACATTACGTCAAATGGCACGAAAGTAAAAGGTTTTCTGCGAGCAGAACACAGCCCTGAAGCAAATCGCTTTTTAAAGCAAGGCTAAATGCTATACTGTGTTGTAGCTTTCAAACAGCCAGGGAACAAAGAATGGTGAAATACAGTGACATATATGCTCTGCTGATTGATTTTTACATATGCATGTGAAAGAACAGCTTAGGGCTATTTACCTAATACTGGTTAAAGTTTGTGTGCCACCTCCTGCAGATCTTCATGCCACTTCGTGTATTTTTTCCTTTGTAGGTTCTTGAGTCTTCTGCAGGTTTGCAATCCAATAGTAGAAAATGCATTCATTTTGTGACCCGTTAGCTTTCTTGACCTTAGAGTGTACAAAACATTTAGATAGAAGTTCGAAGATCCTTATCCCATAGGTGGAAATTATGTGCATTGTTACGCTTGAAATGAGAAAGCAAATAGCAATAGAGAATGAGACCCGAGATTACTGCAGGTTACTATACTCTGTGTAAAAATGCTGTGTTTTCTTCGACTTCATAATACCAATTTTAATTTTTTTTTTTTCTGGAAATGTTTATGCATTTACAGAAGAATTGACTTTTTTTTTTTTTGTCTTTATAGTGGAGCAGTACGCACTGTTATCTGTGGGGCCAGGAGCCTGGTTTGAAGGGGACGTCACTGGCAGTGCATAGCAAGCTTCATGTCTTTACAGTGGGCTGCAGCATTATTGCATGCATACATATATACATACGTGTGGGAGTGTCCAGAGCCTTCAGGATCCCCAGATGCTCTGCAGTAATGGACTGGTACAAAGCTTAATCATGAAGATACTGAGAGGCAAGTGAGGAACGTCAGACAGGTGAGCAGTTGTGTAGTGGTTACAGCTGATGTCGTGTGTTACCCAGTTATAACAAAAAAGAGACATGTCTAGCTCATTTATACACAACCTAACACAATAGAATTACTGCCTTTTTGGCCCAATACTAGTTTAAGTGTTAAGCAATGATGGCATCACTGCCTAGTTTTTTCACATAATTAAAAAAAAATCTGGAGCCGTGTTTGGTAGGGGAAGATCCTCTTTGAGTTGGCTCCTTTGCAGTGTTCAAATGTGTGGTCCAGGGTGTGAAAACGTGTTTTGAGCAGGACAGCTGCCCGTTGGGGAAGTGTCTTGGCCAGATGGACCTGCTTGGCAGCAGTGGACTGTTTTCCCTGAGCCTTCTGAGTTCCAGCCTTCCTATGTAGTGTTGAGGGAGGCATCTTGTTTTGCCTGATGTTAGAACAGGGAAGCCACTTTTTATCACTGCCTAAACAAGGCTAAAAACATTCTGCAGGTTATATCATGACTTGCCCACTCTGTTGGCTGTAATTATATCTATGTACTCTCTGCAGCCTCCAGTATCACCAATAGTCTTGTGGACAATATGAAGCATTGGTGCTGGCTAGAGGTATCATGATTTTGAGAAGGCTATGGGAGATTTTAACATTAATGGAACACTCTGATTTTGATGTGGTTCTTTTGGCAGTTCAAATCAAAACTGCTTTGCATTTCCATTTGCTGTGATTTAAAGAATTTGAGTTTGCTGCAGGAGTGTGTAGATATCTGTAGCGTTACTGTTGGCATAGAGAAAAAAAAATCAAAGAAAATCAATAGTTGCTTTATCTGGATTAAAAACTGGGCTTTAGGCTTAAAGTGCTCTAAGCAGTGCAAGCATTGAGTGAGCCACGAGGACTTTGATTTTCAGGGAGTACAAGCAGTTGTAAATGTGCAACATCCTGAACTGAAATATCTTCATGTTGTGCATCAGTCAAACATGTTCTCCAGAGTGCACTCAAGTGGGTAGGTGTCTCCTCTCATATTTTTCTGAAGTGTTGCTGTCATGTTTCTGGCGATCTTCAGAGACACAGAGATAAATATTTCAATGGTGTAAAGTTTTGCTTAGTGATGAGACATGTCTCAAAACATACATAAGATTTACTGGAGTATTGATTACTCAGGTAGCCCCCTTAAGCCCTTTCACTGCATGTGCAACAGAGGATGGATTCTTACGCTGGCAAGTGGACTACGTGCAGAAGTGGTGGATGACAGATCTTGCAGGGAATTGGAGCAACAAAGCACAATGAAAAATATTCTACTAATTAAAAAAAAAAAAGCCAATGAACCAGATTAAAGTTAAGTAGATATCTGTGAAAAATCTGTCTCATGGGTGCTGGAGGTGTGAGCTGCTGTTTGCCATTGTGGTGCAGTTATTCCAGTGGTGGTCGGTGTTGGAATGAACTAACTGGAAGTTGAAGCTTATGGGACAAATCTGTTTCTTTCTCTTCATCCTTAAATGGCCTCAGTGCTGCTAGCTCCAAGCACTTGTACCTCAAGAGAAAGGTGCCAAAAGGTTACAAGAGTGGCTGGGAAAACCCTGAGATTACAGTGAGTAACTGATAGCGTGAGTTCCTTTTTGTGTGCTTTTTGGCTTGGAGCTCTTCAGGTTACACATATGTGCACTGCTGTCAGTAACTGCAAGGGTTATGCCTCTTTCCTCTTTAAAATGAAAACCTGAGACTGTGATGGGAGCACGTGAGTCTAGTAACTGGGTCTTTAAAACAGACCCATGAAGTAGTGCAGCACTTGTGGTGAGTTATGGGAGGGCTGACAATGCTTTAAAAAACAGCTTTGTCTTGACTCTTGCTGCCCATTTCCTCGTGAACCTGTGTGTGTACTATTCTTCTTCCTAACAACATGATTTTTTGTGCCCAAAGTAGTACCCCCCCTGTAAAGGGGGAGAGTGTTGTAATTATAGAGAAATCAAGCAGAGATTTATTTTTAGATTAACCTGCAACATAAATATCTTTTATCCTGGTAGGCTGTTTTACAGTCCTCATTAATGGACTAAACTTGCTAGTTTGTCTCTTTATCATGCTGATAGACCTGTTAAATGAAAGCCTGAGAGATCAGACAATTTAGTCCTACGGCCAGTGGCAGCTTTTCACAGCAGTGATTTCTAGCTAGGTTGTACGTGCCAAATGTCCAGGCAGCTTGTGCTTATCAGCATCCATTATACTTTTTGTTGACTCAAACCATTAATAACCTGTCAGATTAGGTAATTAGGCTGCCTCTAGTAGCCAGGGGAAATTGTTTTTCCCTAACTGATGGTATGGGTTGTGCAGTTGGGTAGATAAGCACTTGGTTCAGGAGATTTTTAAGTGGCCTTGCTGATGAATGCAGAAGTAGTGCTGAGACACGAGGGGCAGATAACAGCAGAGACAGGCACTAAGAAAAATAACCTCCCCCTTTCAGAACTCTCTTCAAATAAGGCGTTGATTGTGATTCTGATTCTGCAAATCTGCTTCATGTAGGAGCAACCCTGTTAATTTCAATGCTGTGATGGTTTTGTGAACATTGCTCCGTTCTTCTGAATTGAAACTCATCCCAGACCGGGGGGAATTAAAGGGATTCTCTCTATGAGGTGTCGTTTTACCTCTGCGAGCAAAGCTGGCTACTGCTAGTACCCACTGCTGCTCTGAGATTCTCTTTGTGCAGTGACCTTCTGTCTTTGGCGCTCATGGAGTCTGTTGTACCCAGGAAATGCTTCAGTGGTTAGTAGATGCAGGAAAGGTCTGTTTATTCCATTGAAGCTGGGATCCCAGTTCTTAGGTAAATGACATTTACCTGTTTCTAGGAGCCATCAATCCTCAGTGTGAAAAGGCTGAGTGTTGTGGCAGCATCCATCAAACAGATGTGTCACTTCAGTTATGTGAAGAGTTTCTGCTGAAATAGACAAGAAAATGAATTTTCCTGAAAAGCCATTTGGGTTCCACATGATTAAGGGCTTAAGTTCTCAAAGCTTACTTTCTTTATTTGAGCCAACTGATAAGATGGGTGCAAGAGTTGTGGAGACTACTTTATTCTGCAAGACTGGTAAGGTGAATGAATTCCTGCACAGAAAGGCATTTTAAGCGAGACTCCAGCTATATCCCCCCATCAAAAATGTAGCCACTCCTCTGAACTGGGATGATGTTTGGGAGGGAGGCAATCCAGCACACAAAGTGATTTCCCAAACCTGGTCGTACTGATGCTGACAGGTTCCCACAAAGGGCTGTGAGATGGTAGCAGCGACGTGTGCTCAGCTGCCCAGTCCTATCGACTCACAGTGATGCTGAGCAGATTGCTTGTGCTTGGCTGCAGGGGAGGTCGAGGAGGTGGAGGGACAGAATGGCAGAGGGCTGAAACAACCTCGGCACACGTAAATGTTACAGTGAATGTCGTGAGAGAGATGACTTGCTTCTGCCTGAAACCCGCCTGCGCGTGCCCATCTTGCACCCCAGGTGAGTGGAGTGGGGTCGGTCTGCTAGCCAGCCTGCCCCTGTTGAACACTGTGTCTGGAGTCCAGATGCTTCGTAGAGATTTGTAGCCAGGGGTCTGCCATCCCGTGCCAGCTGAGCGACCACAGAGATCTGTGTGGCATAAACCTAACCACCCCAATGTCAGAATGCTTCCTGACAGGCCAGCCCTGCCCAGGATATATAGTACAGGAGGAGGAGAGCTCCCTCCTCCAGTAAGAAGTCCCTGACAATGGGATGTGTCTCACCAGTGGGTTTTCCTAATTCCCTGATGCCTCCGTGGGAGATGTACACAGGGCATCAGCCAGGCCGAGGGTGGGGCTGGTCCTTGCCTTGCAGATGTAGTGTACAGACCCTAAGGGGAGCCAGGCGTTTGCTGCTCAGGTGGTGGCACGCGTCTCTGTGCCCAGGGAATTGCCTGCTTTTGCACTGTTGTGCAGCCGCTGATGGGATGACAAAGACCTCACTTTTAAATGTCACTGAAGAAATTTTACTGAACCTGTGGTTGATAAAAATAGGAGATGTCTTTAAACTTTATCCTTTTGATTTACTGTCTGAATGTCTTTGGTTGTGGGCTCCAGTGTAGCATTAAGCATTTACTGTGGGTTCAAGGACTGGAGGCAGTTGATCTCTGGAAAACGGTCCATTAGAAGCCAGCTTTATCCATCACTCTGAGATGGGTTAAGCCTCTGCTTGGTTTATGGAGGTGGCTGGATTGAGCCTATTGAACTTTCCACTTAAAACAAGATGGAAATCCCCTTGCTTTGAAGTTCAGCAATTGGAGTTAGACTCCAGCAGTTCTTATCTTTTGTTTTAGGTATGCAGCTGAATTTTCAGTGTGGCTTTTCCTTAACGCAGTTACAGGCTTTGAGCTAGCCCCATTCAAACGCAGTCTGTGTTCCAGCTTCTTTTGCCTTCCCTCCTGCCCCCTGGTCATGTTCAGGCATGTGTGTTGTGGTAGTTCCAGCGCGCCTCTATCTTTAGCTGAACAAGCACAACCACGCTGTTGTAAAGCTCCTTTATGCCCTCGGTCTGACAATGCATGAACACAGTTCCGTGGAGTGAACTGGACATCTTTCACCTTCAGATGAGAGCTCCATGTGCAGTTAAGCAGAGTTTCTCCCTTCCCCTGGCTCCACAGCCGTTCTCCCTCTCACTTGGGCAGCTGCCCACAATTGTCTGCAGCCCTTCATTCCTCTCAGCCCTTGTCCTGCTCTGCCCAGTCTTGTTACACTGTGATTCTCCTGGGCTTGCTAGTAGTTGTCCTGGTCTAGGGACCTTGATCAGGTTTGTCTGGGGAAGGATCCCTGTTTGAGGGAAGCACTAAGAAGTTTACTAGAGACACAACAGATCACTTATTTAATATCACAGGGCAATTGAAGTTCTTAATTGTTTTAACTTCCAGGCAGGGCAACTTTTCTTTCCATAGCAGGAGTAGTGGTCAGAGATACTGTGAGAGGGAGGGAGATAAGGAGGCGCTGTGAAGTGAGAGGGCAAGAGTCACGCTGGCTGGAGGGTGGGAGTGGAGGGATGGAACGGGATGTTCTTTAAAACTTGCTCGGTGCTCCCAAGTGATTACTTTCTGTAGCTCACTAATGCCATGCCAGTATTAGTGAGCTCTCAGATCTTAAGTTAGTACCAGGGCTTTGATGGATAATGAAAGCTTACTGTGGATTTCCCCGTGAATTAACGGGCAGCGCTGCTCTCAGCCTCCTGGTGACAGCAGACAGGCAATGGACATCTCAGACAGCCCAAGCTCCCACCATTCCTTTTGAAGAGACATGTTGCTGGCTGTGGGAAGTACAGCCAGTGTGGAACCAGGCTCTGTTCTCCTGACCTGCGGCCACCGGCGCAGCCCGTGGGCAGCCCCACATTGTGCCAGCTCCCTGTCTGAGCCACAGGGTTTCACTGGCTGCACCACTGCTGCTGCATGCGACGAACGGGACCTTTGTGTGCCAGCCCCCTTTTAATTATAGAGCCCATGTGTCTGAAGAGCTTGTGGTGCTCCTCGTGTAGGTTTGTATTTTGGCAGCATTAAAATAATTATTGCTGCTGCTGCCCACCTGCTTTTTGCGACTGGAGGAGCTTTAGTCGTCTCCAGAAACTTTGTTACTGTTTTCTGCAGCATCCCAGGAAAGCAGATGAAAGTAACTTGTTTCAGACTTCAAATATTGGTAGTATCTAAGAAGAAACAAGAGTAAATGGACAGAGGGCAAGAAGGGAACTTCTGTTTCCTTCCCTATCTAAACAACTTGTTACTCAGTCTGTATGAATGTTTCTACAGAAAGTCCAAGGAAGAAAAAGGCAAAAATAACTGGTCTAGTAGTACCCGGGTGTGAATCTTACATAAAATTTAACAGGACCGTATGAATAGCTCTTATAGAGGTGACACCTCAGACTGAGTGTGAGTGACACTTCAGACTGCTGGGCATCCAGCCAAACAGACACAAAGGGTAGGAAATAACTTCTGAATCCCAGCAGCATCTGGCTGTAGATAGCACAAGAGGCTTTGCACGTGTATCAAAAATCTCTGTGCATTCCAGGACACTACTTACTTTCAAAGGTGACTGAGCCGTCAAGGTCTCGGCATCCTTTTGACTTGCTGCAGGAATCCAGGATGCTGAGGGCGCATGACCCCAGCTGACTGGCGTGAGGCAGTACTTCCAGCCAGCCCTTGCTCCTCTGCAGAGATTGCATCACTGGTAGCAGAGCAGGCTCCCAAGCCCTCACAGTTCACAGCTTTGTTTTGTAACTTAAACCACCGCTGATTCCAGCCTGTGAACATGCTACACTGCGAGCTTTCAGTGGCCAAAGCCTCCAATTCGCAGTCTGCGTGAAACTGGCTGCAACAGCTGAAGAGATAACCTTTCTTGCTGGTTTATACCTGACCTCTTCAGCTGCTGCAACTCAGCCTGAAAGTGCTTGTGAACAAGAGCCCTAAATTCGTATCAGAAAGAAACATGAGATTTTAACTCGGTGACTCCTTGTTGATGGTTAGAACAAAACAGGATTCTGTTTTGTTCCTTGTTTGCTCCACTGAGCAACTGCTCCTGTCCCATGGAGAGCAGCTTCTCGGAAAGACTTCTGGACCTGAACTTGCCAATAGCAGGTATTTCTCTCTTCCTGTAGGCAAACCAGCAGGGTAACCCTGGAGAACAAGATGGCAGAAGAGTTACTGTCCCCTGGCAGTGTTAAATTAACACAAACTCGTGAACGGTTTCCTTTGTTTTGAACACTTAGGGTGGATTTGGGGAGCCCAGCAAAAGTTGGTTGCCCTCAGTTCTAGCTAGCAGGCTTGTTTTCCTTCTGTGGTCTTGAGTCCTTGGCTATGACCAAAGTACAGTAGGATGCAATCCAATGCTCCATTGCAGTTCTCTTAACTTGCACTTTGCCCCTGTTGGCACTGAGTTGGCTGTCTGCAAGGTAGCTGCCAAAGGTAATGTGATGACACGAGCACCACATGCTTTTGAAACAGCACTTTGTTCTGGGGACAGCCTTTCATCTTACAGAATCACAGAATGGTAGGGGTTGGAAGGGACCTCTGTGGGTCATCTAGTCCAACCCTCCTGCCGAAGCAGGGTCACCTACAGTAGGCTGTAGAGGACCTTGTCCAGGCGGGT
>Ga0065711_1038513_pt1 | contig 18678 bp, 8 predicted proteins | sample Hoacrofraction12_FD_59098 | JGI IMG/M metagenome (GOLD analysis project Ga0065711, IMG submission 59098) | Hoatzin crop microbial communities from Cojedes, Venezuela - Epithelial fraction 12 v2 (version 2) | ecosystem: Host-associated > Birds > Digestive system > Esophagus > Crop | place...
ACCGACCCCTGAGGCACACCACTCATCACTGGTCTCCACCTGGACATCAAGCCATTGACTGCAACTCTTTGTGTGCATCCATTGAGCCAGTTCCTTATCCAGCGAGTGGTCCATCTGTCAAATCCATGTCCTTCCAATTTAGAGACAAGGACATCATGCGGGACAGTGTTGAATGCCTTGCACAAGTCCAGGTAGACGATGTCAGTTGCCTGCCCTTTGTCCACCAACGCTGTAATCCAATAGAAGGATACCAAGCTGGTCAGGCACAATTTGCCCTTGGTGAAGCCATGTTGGCTGTCCCCAATCACCTCATTGTTATCCTTGTGCCTTAGCGTGGTTTCGAGGAGGATCTGCTCCGTCATCTTGCCAGGCACAGAGGTGAGGCTGACTGGCCTGTAGTTCCCTGGGTCTTCTTTTTTCCCTTTTTAAAAATGGGGGTGGATGTTGCCCCTTCTCCAGTCAGTGGGGACCTCTCCAGACCGCCACAACCTCTCCAATACGATGGAGAGTGGTTTGGCAACTTCATCCGCCAGTTCCTTCAGGACCCGCAGATGCATCTCATCAAGCTCCATGGAGTTGTGCACCTTCAGGTTCCTTAAGCAGTCTTGAACCTCGTCTTCTCCTACAGTGAGTGGTTCTTCATTCTCCCAGTCCCCGCCTTTGCCTTCTGCAACTTGGGCAGTGTGACTAGAGCATTTTCTGTTGAAGACTGAGGCAAAAAAGTCGTTCAGCACTTCATCTTTCTCCACATCCCTTGTAACCAGGTCTCCAGCTTCCTTCCGCAAAGGGCCCACATTTTCTCTAGTCTTCCTTCTGTCACTGACATACCTGTAAAAGGCTTTCTTGTTCCCTTTGACATCCCTGGCCAGATTTAATTCTATCAGGGCTTTAGCTTTCCTAACTTGCTCCCTGGCTACTCAGACGATTTCTCTGTGTTCCTCCCAAGCTACCTGTCCTTGATTCCATCCTCTGTAGGCCTCCTTTTTCTGCCAGAGTTTGGCCAGGAGCTCTTTGTTCATCCACGTAGACCTCCTGGCGTTTCTGCCTGATCTCCTCTTGGTCGGGATGCACCGCTCCTGAGATTGGAGGAGGTGATCCTTGAACACTGACCAGCTTTCTTGGGCCCCTCTTCCCTCTAGGGTTTTATCCCGTGGTATTCTACCAAGCAGATCCCTGCGAAGGCCAAAGTCTGCTCTCCTGAAGTCCAGGGTAGCGAGCTTGCTGCGTACCCGCCTCGCTGCCCTAGGGATCTTAAACTCCACCATCTCGTGGTCACTGCAGCCGAGGCTGCCCTTGAGCTTCACATTCCCCACCAACCCCTCCTTGTTGGTGAGAACAAGGTTCAACATTGCACCTCTCCTCGTGGGCTCCTCTATCGCTTGGAGGAGGAAGTTGTCCTCAACGCATTCCAGGAACATCCTGGCTTGCCTGTGCCCTGCTGTGTTGTCCCTCCAACAGATGTCGGGGTGGTTGAAGTCCCTCGTGTGGACCAGGGCTTTTGAACGTGAGGCTTCTCCTATCTGCCTATAGAGGGCCTCATCCACTTGCTGATCCTGGTCAGGTGGCCTGTAGCAGACTCCCACTGTAGTGTCACTAGCCCCTGCCCTGCCTTTAATCTTGACCCACAAGTTCTCCGTAGGCTCCTCATCCATTCCCAGGCGGAGCTCCATGCACTCCAGCTGGTCTTTGACATAGAGGGCAACACCTCCACCTCGTCTCCCCTGCCTGTCTTTCCTAAAGAGCCTGTATCCTTCCATCCCAATACTCCAGTCATAGAAGTTGTCCCACCACATCTCTGTGATGCCGATGACATCATAGCCCCACAGATATGTGCACAACTCTAGCTTCTCTTGTTTATTCCCCATGCTACGTGCATTTGCATAAAGGCATTTGAGCTGAGCCCCCAGTGAATCTGCACCGTTGCTGCCGCACAGCTCCCTGTTCCGTACCCTCACTGACTCAGCAGAGCGAAGGTCCTCGCTAGCACACTGTCCACTAGCAGCTGAGTTGCCACCCCCAGGCTTTTCACTAGCTAGCCTGGTTTTATCCCCTTCCCCCTTCCAACCTAGTTTAAAGCCCTATCAATGAGCCCTGCTAACTCCTGAGCTAGGATCCTCTTCCCCTTTTGCGACAGGTGTACCCCATGTGTTGCCAGCAGGCCTGATGCCATGTAAACTGATCCATGATCAAAGAACCCCAAATTTTGCTTATGACACCAAGCTTGGAGCCAGGTATTGATCTGTTCACTCTTCCTGTTTCTTCCCTCATCTTCCTCTGCAACTGGAGGGGTAGAGGAGAACACTACTTGATTTAAACAAAGACAGCTAATCTATCATTTCCAAACACTTGTCTGGAACGCCTTACAGCATGAGATTTCTATGTTTTGCATTTCTGTGCTTGGAGCTACAAACTGTGTTGATATTTTTTTCACGCTTTCCTAAATCTGAATAGGCTCTCAGTTCACCAGCACATTTTGTAGGCACAGTACCTCGTTGTGAAGACTTTCTAGATTTGAGTATCCACACTCCAGCTGCCTTGAACTCTGCAGTAGTGCTGAATACCTCATAAAGCATCTCAGTAGCTTAAACAATGTCTTTCCGAGGGCTCCTCTCTCTGATTTACAGTTTAACCCTTCAGGTTCATCTGATCAATAGAAGAAGCAAAGACTTTCAAAATGTTTGGTAAGAACAATCACTCTTTACTTTAGAAAACAGAAAAGATACTCGGATCCAACTAAAACAACTACTCATATTGCTAGCCTTCATTTTCTCACCAGCTGTGATGCTCATGAGATTCATATCTGTGTCACTGCAACTTTTCATGTCACTTCTGCTGAGCTGAATTCGTCCAACATGCCTTCTTTTGGAAATACTACTTTTTCTTGACGTCTGTGTCAAGTATCCTTATATCCTGTTCAAAGTGCAGTCCTTTTGTATCTACTTCTCTGTGTGCTTCTAAATATGTGTACCAAAATTTTAATAACTTTAATAAATTTTCAATAACTTTAATTTCCCCTTCTGGGGAATCCTTAATACACTTTTACTCCCATGTACCTCTTCCCTAGCTTGTAAAAAAGTTGAGTCAAGATGGACTTCACAGCCTCAGACACACTGTTATTTTAGAGCACTGAAGGATTCAATACTGAGTCAATTTTATCTAACCAACAAATTCACAAATTGTACATAAATACCTAAAATCCCAAATTCTTACAACTAAATACTGTCATTTTAAGTTGTTACCACTTATATCTGGATGTTTTTTGTTTAAAATGTTTTAAAAGCAGGCATAAACAATTCTGAGCCAGGTCAAAATGTAGACTTTATTTGGACTTTGGACAAGGAATGAGTTTCCTGGGTTGTCTGAACAAATCTGTTCAGCTGCTTTTTAGTTACTACTAGAGTAAAACCAGCAAAACTAAACCCCTTTCCCATTATAACAAAATTCTAAACTGTCTCAAGAAACAGCATAGAAATCATTACGTATGAAAACAAAATTAAAAGCAAAAGGTCAGATAGGGAAAATCAGGTTAAGAAATTATGCATGTAAAATAAAGTGAGGTGTAGTTCAGGAAGGATGAGTAATCACAGCTCTATCTAGAATTTTTAAGAATAAAAGCTGGTTACTGGAGGCTTTATAAAGATATGGCTGCTAAACCTTACTTGTTTAAAGGCAGGCATATGAGTTCATAGGCAGTATTTTTAAGATTAGGAGAAATTCCGTTACTTCACTTGCTTAACTTCTCAACTTGTGATTCTATTGACATAATAATTTCTTTAATTGTTCAGCTGAGACCCATAGGTTTCAAAGACCCACAAGACTTAGGATGGCTTTTAAAACAGGAAAAAAACAAGAACCAAAATGGTTTTTTCTGTATCATAAAATTGAGAAAAAAAGACTTGTTGCTCCTGTTTTTCCTCCGTTTCTGATCACTGATTGCTAAAACCACACATAAATCTCCATTGTCAATCAGCTGCAGCAATAAAACAATTTATCCTGCCCTGTCTCATTCTGAAGAATGAGATGTGGCATTCAAGACCAAATACAGAACATCGGCCTTTTCAAATTTCCTTAAAGATTAAAAAGGAAATTAATAAATCCTTGAGACACAAATTACTCCAATTAATTAAAAGCACAATACCCACCATCATTTACCTGCTCTCTATTATATTTTCTGTTTCTGTAAATCTATGAAGGTTTTGTTGTTTAGATACTTTTTGCATTCAGTATCTCTTCACTTTTGTATTAGGTATTCCTCCTTGCTTGTCTGGCTCTGTCTTCAGCGATGCATATGTAGTCATATACACACACATCAGGCCTGTACTTTTCTAAACTGTATAGAATCATTTATGCATATGTACATATGGCTTATAACCAGCTAAACACAGCTGCAAAACCTTGACCTATTGACTTTTTCTCTATGTACGTATGCTTCTGCATGATTTCTAAACATATACTAGTACACAATTACAAAATTACATTAGCCATGTAGATACCTTTGTAGACCTTCATGCTGCCAGTGGAAAAAGCACTAGCAGGAGGGCTTTAACTTAAAATATTTTGTAATGTAATCTTTTTTATGTGAAACATTAGCCTGAGATTGTGGAACTGCATTCAAAATCAGTTAACCAGTGATCTAAATAATTTATCTTTTGATGGAGAGCTTCTGATATAGCAACAAATCCCACATAGTTAACATAATAGGAATTAAATTGCCCATTGATCATGATGACCGTCAGAACTAAATCTGACGTAGAATTTGGATACTGAACCCATGGAAGTCAAAATGTCTGCAGTGAGAAAGACAGAGAAGGAGACTTGCCCAGTTCCTATATGAAATAAATTTTGTACTGTATTTGCATACCATTAATATTCTTTTGTTTCATTTATTTATTCTGTTTGATATTTCCTATTGCAATTCACTATGATGTGATCTTTAACTCACTTAGGTTACAGCTTCCTTTGACAACATGCGTACTAAGTCTGACTCTCACTGAATAATCTTGAATCATAAGAATCTTAAGAGTTAGCATTCATGACCCAAGTGTAGATAAACATGTACCCTTATACTTTTTTATGATATGTAAAACATCTCTAAAAGTGTAAGGTCATATAGTTACACATATTTCAGATGTGCAGACTTCAGAACAACAGAATAAAACTGCTTTTGAATTACAATATGAAAAAGTCTGTTGGGCCATTTCCACATTTACTAGCATTTTTGTGTTCTCTCATCTTAAGGTGAAGAAGAGCAATGTCGACAATGAAAATCACTTTTGATGTGTAACTAAACTGAAGAGAAATACTAAGTTTTTTCTGAACATTTATGTGAAAGAGGTGACTTGCCAGAGTCATTTTAAGGGGTTTCTTTTGTTAACAGCTTTGCAGCACTAGCACAGTAACAGTAGAATTCAAATGAACTCAATAAATGCACACAGAGCAAACTCATTAGAGGTTAAGCTAGCTGAAGAACACTGGGAAAGTTACAAACAGATGTGATAAGCGCTCCACAATATAAAAACCTAACCAAACTTACTTAAGTTCATATAAAAAGATAAGTGTGTGATAGTAGGATTTTGCATACATGTAGTATATATTTTTCTGTGCTGTAGCAACAACAAAAAGTAAATCTTTGAGACTCTCCCAGTGGAGTAAGTATTCCTGTATTACAGGTAGGTAATTTTAGAGGGAAAAAGGTTTAGTGACCTTCCCAAATACTGATACTAATTTTGGATTTTTCGGTTTGAAAGTTTGAGATTTTTGTGCTATACTACAGACCTTTCTCTTGTTTAATAAATAGATACATTCTGTGCTCCCAAGTTAGCTATAACTCATATTCCTCTCTGGGGGAGCTTACAACTAAGCTGGCATTTTAAGACCATACTGTATATGCCTATATGTTGAGATTTGCATTTATTTGCTGTACTGAGTCATCACACTGTTGAATGCCATCTTTCTTCACTCTCACCTCTCACCAAGGACTTAGAGGTACTTCTTGATTAGCAACATTGCCACAGATACAAAAATGACGTCCTTCCTTTGTGCTTTCTACCATTCTTTTCCCAATTACAGTTACACGGAATCCTCTGGAGAAACCCCACTTGGGTAGAATTTATTTTGGCCTCTTAAAGTCCCATTGACATTTATGTGATGCTATATAAAATGATAGGAACAGCAAAGCAGCTAAAACCCAACTCAGCATTTGAAACATGAACACTGTAGACTTTCACTTTGCTATTATCCATATTGCTAAGACTCTGTAAATGACTTATAAGAATTATTTTTTAATGAGCATACTAAATATCTGGCCAGTTGTGTGGTAACCCAAGAGATCAGAAAACCTCTGAGGGACCTGTTACAGTCTCTTGTGTAAATAATACAAAGTTAATAAGTAAGTAATAAATATTTTTAAACATTCTGATTGTGTATTAAATAGAGAAACCAAAACAGTTCCAAAGGAACCATTCCATCCTCGGACAAAAAAATGTGCATTTCTTAATTTTCTATAAGGCATACATTTGCCTTAAAAAATAAAAACAAAGCTAATAAATTACATTTTAGAGCTCTATTTAAAGACACTCATAGAGAGACGTAGGCTGACAAAACTCAGGAAATTCAAATGTGGAAGTAGAAACATAAATGTAAGGGGGGTGTAATTCATGCCATTATACCTGTTTGAAACAATTTGTGTGAGTTAAGGATAGGGTGCCAGCATAAACTTTGAATTTATTGGCTTTTGTTGCTTTAAATCAGACCCTTCACATTATTTAAACATAGTTTTTGTATTTAATATTCAGAGCAACAGAGCACGTACATTTGGCTGCAGATAGATACATAATTCATGTTGGTAGGAAGCATACCTTATAACACTTAAGTGGTTTATTAAACTTGTTTCATCTGATATGGGATAAATTCTGTAATTGACAGCAAGTCAGAGGCAGATCCTACATCTGTCATATTTAAGATTACCTTATGTTATAGAAACTGTTCTGCTGTGGCCTCTCAAGGTTTGTTGTTTTTCTTTTCCTGGAGAGAAAATATATGAAATATGTTAATGTTGTTTAAAAATGACTTAAACCTGAACTCCTACATGAGATTAGTTTAGCGGTCTCAGCTCAGTCCCCATCAGACAGTTGAGTATATCAGGAAAACCATCAAACATATTTTGGCACCAGTGAGTAGGACCAGCAGCCTCTGATCTAAAAAGGCCTGGCAATGAGCCTGGGGAGCCTGAATTACCTCTTATTTTAGGGACCATGAACTCCTGAAGTCAGAAGGGGGGTCATACTGTGCAGGAAGGTTATTTCTGTACTTCTCACTCCCTCTCAAGTTTATAGATCATAACAGAATTATTTGAAATTACCCCACTGATTTGTTGAGCGTGGACAGAAAAAAGAGAGTAAAGAGGATTGTCTGTCTCAGACAGTGAATTCCACTCAGATCTACTGACACTAGAATGTTTTTTCAAGTCTTCTGTCATTTCTGTTATCTGTATGGCGTTGCCAGTATGGACTGGGAAGAGTCTTAGGGTGGAGCACGCTACAACTAAATTGTGGTGTTACAAGCATCATGACGTCTAACATTTCTTTTGTTGTCTGCATCACAATAGATTGAAATGCTAATAGGCAGCAATGAGTTTTTTGACTCTGTGTTCCTGCTGTTGATTATTGATAACTATAGAGTGATATTTTGGGATAGAAGTTCTAATGATAACAAGACATGCCCAAAATAAGTAGATGGGTCAGAGTGACTAAAATATCATGAAGATTGTGGCACAGTAGTGGTTAAAACCCCTTCTTTTCAGAGAATGGATAAAGGTAGATTATCAAGTAAGTGAATACCGTCTAGTATTTTTGCTTCAGCTGCTGTTATTTGTTTGTTTCTTTGGTAGTCATGTTGCACCAGCCTGGAATAATGATCATTTAAGAAAAGTTTCTCAAACTTCTCCAAATCATGCTCATCATCAAGACAAGTGCAACCCCGCCGGTAAGATCTCTCTGTAGTTAATATATTATTAAAGTACTTTCTGAGATGAGATTATCCCAGCTTTCTTAAAGGTTTTGAATAATGCAGCTGTTAATGTTCACATCTGAAGTGCCAACTCAGATTTTAGATGACAGTGACAATGAAAATCAACAGAGCAGTTACACTGCAGCTGTGCTAGTTCAAGCTCACTGCTAGTAAAGGTAGATGTGCTACGTCAGTAACTTTCAAACTATGTACAAAATACTTCTGCACAATTACAACCTCTGGAAACTTAATTTAAAGACAGAAGAATGAGAGCGAGTCCGAGCTATGATTGAGAATTATACTTTTCTTCTTTTGCCATTAATTAGCTCTTTCCTGTGAAAAGATATGCCAGTACATATAGGTCTAGTACAGGAACAGTCGCAGAACAATATAAGCTGTACAAATCAGTGAAAGAACATCACAGTTGGGCTAGACAGGTAACATTTCTGTTGATGACAGTATTTGTAGCAGATGCCTTTTTCTTCATTTTTCCTGGAAAGAAGTGACATATTTAGAGGAAGCTCCCAAGAGTTCTTTGAAAAGGTTGTTACAAGTTACAAAATAAAGACGGCTTCAAGCAAATATTGAAATGTTCACTTTGGGAGCCATTAAATGAGCAAACCATCATGAGTAGTCCTGTCTGGATAAGTGATAGCGTATAGATATCTGGCTACCTGAGTGCTTCCCTTTGCATTTATGCTACGTTCCCTTGCTAGGAGGTTTTTATTTGACTAGTTCCTCATTGCATCTCTGCAGAATTGGGTTACTTGGGTTACAATTATTATTGACTTTCTTAAGTTCACGGTTTGTAAGGTACAGCCATTTTCAGAGATACGGGGTTTGGATTGCAGGAGAGTAATTGAGTTTCTGTTTCATTTTGCCTTTGTGTTCATGGTTTTAAAGTCTCAGACCCTGAATGGGTACAGGGAGCAGAAGGACCTGGTGTACAGTATCAAACTGGATGGCACTGTAACAAATCATTTTGTAAGCAAATAATAACAATGTTAATGGTGAAGCTGTTAGTGGAGCTTTAGGGTCAGATTCCACAAGCTTTAGCGACAGCAGGAATCCTTTTACACATTACTAACTTTACAGAGAGCAAAGATCATTCAGAAGACTAAATTTTGTGGAAGTAGGCTCAGAGTTCAGGTGGACATTCGTCTTTGATGTTAAAAGCAATTTTTTTAATCATATGATAATAAGAATATTCTAACATTTTTGAGACATTTTAGAATGCCCTGCAGTTTTCTCTAATTGAAACTGCGATACTGATTGATACTCAGAGCAGCAAAATAAGATTTTAGCCACCTTTCTTTTAACAGTCCATTTAAAAAACCTTCAAAAGGAGCTTGGCACTCAAAGAAAGTAAGTTTCTTAGGAAGAAGTCAGCCTGAAAGCCTATGTAAACACTTGTTTCTTTTTCCTCTTTATCAAATCAGCCAGGCTTTGAGATGTGACTAGCAAGTGAAAAGAGGCTTGTAAGTGTCAGTCCAGTGGAAGATTCCAGCTGAAGTAAAGAAGTAAAGAAGTTACAGTTCTACAGTCCAGAGAAAATGTGTCCAGCTGTGACATTGCTCCTTCAGGGCACCAAAAGAAAAGGGAAAGTTTCAGTCTTTTAGACAGATGAAAAGTGTCAGATTTGTTATCTTCCCAAAGCGAATAATCTTTTTTTGGCTCTCAAATAAGAACTGATATAAAGATTAAGATAATCCTCATTTCTTTTGAGGAGATAGCATAAATATTTTGCAAATAAAATACTTTCAGAATTTTTTTTACCATTGTAACAGCAGTTCACACAGATGATTCTTTTCCACTGGGATGCAGAAAACAAGCTTTTTTCATACTCTGTCTTGGTGTTGATCCAAGAGACCTCCAAAGTTAGTGTTAGAGAAACAGACACAAATCATCTAATGCACAGCAAATTTCCACTGGAACCATGGTTCATACTGATGTGACTTGGACTTTGTATAACGACGGTAGGATCAGTTTGATGTTATTGGCTGTTGGCCCTAGTCTGAGAGGTGGTGAAAGATCTTCTTCTCTCCTCTTATTTTGACCGCAAAGTGCTCAGCAAACCCCAGACTCCCACTGGCCTCAACAGAAATGCAGAAATTCAGGAGACTTAACACTTTCCAGGATTGGGCCCAGATGGATATGACCATTCATCAGTTAATTTTACTGTTTTTCAGCAGTTATGAAATAGACACCATGAGACGCCTTTTTTGCACAGCTGGAAAATTATAACTAAAGTTCCATCATTCAGCTTCCCATGGAATGCATTTTGCTCTGAGACAGGCAATCTAAATAGTGGCTAGATACACCCTCACCATAGTCATAATTGTCACAGTATTTGGAGGGGTGGGATGTTGTTTTAGGACAAAGTCATTTTTTAGTGACATTCACTTTAATTGGTATCTAACATGAGATTTTTATTGCATTTTATTTATAAAATACAGAAAAACAGAAATTATGTTTAACATCCTTTTTGTAGTGTAATTAGGCATTCTGTTCACTCTTACTTTTCTCAGTTGGACTATAAATCCTCAGAGTTTTTTGCTTGTGAGCCAAATTCTGCTATCTTTACTAATCTCGATGGGCTGTAACATCAGCCTACGAAGTAATCTCAGTGGGACAAATTCCTGTCTCCAATACTGCCGTGAAAATTGAAAGCAATCCTATAACTATGATTACACCAAAAGCAGAATTCGTCTCAGTGATGTGAAAGAGCCAGGCAGGTAGTATTTTCCCTCGAACACTTTTATTCATGCATTTGGAACCGTAATCCTGTGTGTGTTAACATGTCCTGTAGAACTGAATGAACAGGAAGAGACTGTGATGAGTAACGTTCACAATTTCCATTATCAGAAAAGCTGTCGCCTTTCATTTCCCACTGAAGTCAACAGAAGCTGAAGGTGTTGGATGATAAGGTGGCACTAGGCCTCCACTAAGTTATGTTCCAATGCATTGCAGAGCACAGACGGAAGGGGATTACAGTTCAGTAAGCCAGTCAGCTACCACATAAGTTACAACTGAAGATCGTATCTAATTTGTGTTTAAAGTCTTAACAATGGGCTGGGAACTGGTTATCATAGCACCTGTGTAAGTTGCTTGTAATATTAGAATTATTTGTTACACTAATTATTTCTTACACTAATTGTCTACCAAGACTCTTCAGCCTAGTTACGCTACGTGCTGTTGCAGTATAAAATGATACTTCCTGGCAACAACTCCAGATGTAGACTACTCAGTGATTTTTCAGCCTTTTCTTTTCAATGCCTCTGGTTTTGCTATCTCAGATTGTGGGTGCATAGAGTCTAAGAACGTAACCTCAAGCACTTAGAAAACATTAGCTATTTCCAGAGTGATGAATTTGGCATTCAACATAGCTCCCTAGTAAAATTCATCTGAATTCAATGGGACACACCTTCTGATCTCCTAAAGGACTGATGTGGTTGAAGATAATGGAAGTTTTGAATGAAGAAGAGATTCAGTAGCTACCACCTGAAATGTGCAGTAGGGGATTTTTGAAATAAGGGATTTAACATTTTATGACTTTTAACATTTTTATGTTGTAATGCATTTCACTTCCTTGTAAGTAATTTTAATTTTCATGAAAATTAAAAGATTGATTGCATTACGGCTGTCTTCTGCACAGACACAAAACTATTACAGGATAAGAGGCAGGTAGAGAATGCTCCACACTGCAACAGAAACATGCTTGAGCTCTATCCAGAAGACACTGGCCTAGTAATATAATACATTCTCAATGGTTACTTAACGTCAAGATCCTACATAAACTCATGCATGTGTTAAATTTTCCATGCATGAACAGTAACTTTGAAGACAACGACCTATTCATATTCACAAATACAGCACACAGATAAGCACTGAAGGATGATTTAATCTTTGTCAACCTGTGAACACTTTTTTTTATCAGAAAAATTGACAGGTTTCATTGCAAGATTTTCCACATAAAATACACTGTTAAGTGCAAGCTACTGCATTTATATGTTGTAACAAATATTGTGCATGAACATATCAGAAATAGACCACCTTGCTTTATCGCCTAGATATTAAAATACTGTGTAGCAAATTCTAAAGTTTTTTTCAAAGGTCAGATTTTCACAGAATAAATACTGAACAAGAACTTCAAGCTATGACCTCATTACTAATTGTGTCTGTTTACTTCTAACACTTGTGCTACTAACATTTTAGATCTAACTGAAAATGCCTGACTGAACAGAACTGTTTACAGTCACAGAATCTCACTGGTATGGAGAGGTCTTCGTGAATGAAGCCTTCAGATTTTTCTGGCTCTTAAAAACATGCCAGGTTTATTCTGTCTGTTTTTTGTAAGAGCAGAACTCTGCAAGGATCCCTGGCAGAGATTTCTTCCAGCCACCGTATGACAAGGAGCAAGACCCCACACCCCGGCTAGCCAGCAAAGGAAGGAGGAATTCTGAGTCTGTGACTCCCCTGAGATTGGCAAGAGGTGAGAGATACTAAAATTCAGTTTGCTGCACTATCGCCACACTGTCTTCGGTGTCTCTTAACCACTGACTGTTATCATAAGACCATTGGAGCTATGCTGCCACCAGCATGTAAAAGCCCTCTGGATTTTAAGTAGTGCTAACACAAAACCTGCACTTCTGTGTTTCACTGGAGATGCTTTTTGTACCTTTCTCCCAACTAGCATATTTTTCTTCCCAAAGGCAGCAAGCTGATTTTCTAGGAAACTTGTTTTTAAAGGTTTTGTTTATCCTGTATGCACAAAATGTCTCCTACTTTCATAGTACCAGAGCCAAATTTTGGGTGAAATATTTCATGGCAGCAATCAGCAAGTCAGCTGGTAAATATGGAGAATCTTACATAGCCACAGATTGTATCAAAACAATTGTACAAGAAGGAAAGCATTGATGCCAATCAAAAAAAATATATCCTTCAAGAGTAAGTACTATTATCAACAAACTTTTATATTTCTTATTCTCTGTTTTAAATGCACTTAGTAAAAATTGAGCTCTACGGAGAAATATACCTGAAAGCTCCACCTGCAAATAAATAGATAGATAGATAGATAGATAGATAGATAGATAGATAGATAGATAGATAAAGGTAGCTGGTTTTTTTAAATAAGAGGGAAACAAAACAGGTGACCATTTATTTTTTCATTTTGTCTTTGATCATTTAATTTACAACAAAATTACGGCTCGTCATATATATGTATTGCCACATTTTTTAAATGCAAAAATGCAAAAGAGAGAGCCTCACTGTTTTTGCCTTTTTTTTTCATAATGTAGCATGCAGTTTATTTTACTATAAAATTCATTGCAGCATATCATATATAGTCTGACCTTTTTTTACAAATCCTACTTCATTTTTCTGTAACAAGGAATGCTGATGCAAAACTACACTGAGATCTCTTTCTTCACTGGTGGCTTTTAAGAGCATCCATCAGGTTATCTTTGTGAATCTGCCACTTGTACCAGGCTGCTGATGGTCTCTATTAATCTAATCATTGTATATACCATATCCTTTAAGTAGGAAGCCATTTTGAGTATCATTTCTTACAAGCAACTTCCCCAGCTGGAACACATCACTGTCAGCTCCAGTTCCAGTCCTTCAGGCAGGAAGGAATGTCGGACTTGAAGTAGGAGTTTTATCTACTTATGTGTTTGTCTGGATATATGCACGAACAAGTTACTTATTTTATAATCTGCCTTTAGAACTGGACTAAAACCTGACTGAAATGTTTATAATCAATTTGAGCATAAAAACAGTGGTCCCGCAAAAACATTATGTTAACTATGAAGTAATGAATAAAAAAAGCACATCCTTCTCCTGTGTAGAATACATCCCTTTCCAGCTGCACGCCATCCCCTTTACAGAGGTGAGCGTGGCAGCACGCCCGGGAAAGATGACACTGCAAGGCTGGCTCAGAGGCCCTGCAAAGGCAATGGGTGCTCACGAGTGGTGGCCTGCTGACAGACAGAGCTTTGCACTCTCCTCCATAGGTCCCAACTGCACTAGCACAGCATGTGTGCGTGCTCAGGGAGAGGCAGGTGTTCATCTTTCCGTCTGCATTCTGTCAGGACAGAAGTACGATAAAGCAGTTATCAATTCATAATCCATACCATTCAGTGATGAGAAAAGCCTGCTCACAGTACTTTCTAGCACACATAACTGGAAACACTTGCTGAGCAGGCTGAAGATGGAGTGTGTGTCATAGCTGGAGACACAGCTGGAGGCTGCAATTCTGGTGCAGAATCGCTAGTACCCAAGCCATATCGTACGGATGTGTGCCACAAACCTTTGAGGCTGCTATAGTCTGAGGTACAACCCACATAGTTGTACTCAGATCTGTATGCTTAGATACACACCGTACACGTTTTGTCCCACAGCAGTGCAGATTTTTAGTAGTAAGCCAGTGCTGCTGAAAACTACAGTAACTTCCCCATTTTTCGAGAGATGCTTGTGGGCTTAACAAGATACAGTAATGGAGTGCAGCCAGTGCAGCTGAGTTCAACTCCACTGAAAGTCCTGCCTGCCTGTTCCCAGTTCCCTGTCTCACTCCCCTTGCCTGCCAAAACCTGGCACTCGTGTGCACTTGTGCTCAGAGGCACACAGGATTGGTCAGGAGCATCCAGGTAACTGGTTCTTTGCCTCACATATGTGTTCAGAGCAACAGCTCCACTGCACTAGAGATAGTGATAGAAAGCTCCTGCCACACAAAGCTGCAAGATTGGCAGGATGTAGCGTATTTTAATTTGCAGCTGAACCAGGCTCCTAACTGCAAATTGTGCTGCCAGTTACTCTGTTCTTTGGAGTGCAATTCAGCACAGGCAGATGCTTCGGGCAGCAGTTGCAGCAGGGTTAAAGGAAGACGAAGGAGGCTTTTCTCAGTTGATTGATACCCCTTCCTGCTTTCTAAGAGCAGCTGGCCCCTTAAGGGACTGAATCAGATAGCCATAATTGCTACATCGAAGCAAAGGAACAACTTCGACAGAAGGAAGAGAGTGGTGTTTTCTCCCGCCAACACCACTTTTCCATCCTGAAAAGCAGCGCTGAGCCTGCGACACGTGCAAAGCCTAGGCGGAGCTCCCCTCTCCTGCTCCTCCCGTCAGGGCTCTTGGGTTAATTTCCAGTGGCCATGATTCCCAAAACTTGGCTCGAAATGCCATGTGAAATTAAGGAATTGTAAAGGGAGGCAAAAAAAGTTCAGCAGAGCCTGAGGGGGACAGTGCGGCTGTTGCCAGTAGATCAGTGGATCATGGTGTGTCTCAGGCAGGAATTCCAACTCAGTTCAACCTCCCGCTCCAAGCAGGGAAGTGTGGGAACCTCCTGCACTATGGAGGGTTCGTGTCAGGCATTCACACACTGTTTCATTCCCACCTGTGGCATGGTAACAAAGAAGACTGGCCTTCCTTTTGTTTCAACAACATACCGCTAGAAGTAAGGCAAATAGGCATTTAAAAAATCAGTTTCCAGCCTACAACCTACAAAATATATATTTATATTTCCTCCCAGGAAATCTGAACTACTTTAATTGTAATTCTCATTAAAATTAAGATTTTGAGTAGTAATGGAAAAATATTTTGAACTGTTACATGTTTTTTTTTGTTAGGATTGTGACGAAGTCAGCAGTAGCTATACAACAATACATTGCTGGCCTACTTTTTCTGTATTTACAAATGTGCCCAAAACTGGTTTTCTAGTCTGGAAATCTTTTATATGCACAGAACACAGTCAGAAGTGACCTCGCAAAATGCAGGACAATAGAGGACTATGCCCAAAATCTCCACAGAAACCATATACAGATACTTTGATAATAGTATATAAACAAGTAAATGGTGTGGAGAAAATAAATTTGCATTTTCCCATTAAATAATTGAAAACAATGGTGGGAAATGAAAAATGTTTAAAGTTGGCAAATTCAAAATAAAATAAGATTTATTTATACAAGTAAATAGTGTGGGACTTATTGCCACACAAAGTTGGTAAAACTAAGAACTTATCTAAGACTTGAAAGAGACTGGTGATTTATAGAAATAAAGACAATGCAGAGGTCATCATAGGTAAAGCTGACCAAAAAAACCTGACTGAACAGAACACCCTTTTTCTTCACAGTCTTTAACTACTGAAGAAAATACTTTTATTTAGTATTATTATATATCTCATTATTAAGAGAATATTCAACTTTTTGCAATATCAGTGCTGGAGACAGCACATTGGATCAGTTGCAGCATGACAGTTCTAATTTTATGTTTGTCTTTCAGAACAGTTTAGTAACTGACTTGAAATCAGTAGCTGCAAAATTATATCAAATGGAAGAGGGACATATCAGTTCATATAGCATGATAATGGTAAAATTTACTGTTATACTAGGTCATAGAGCCAAATGCTGTGGCTGAGCTTTATTAAAAGCTAAGTAAATTTATGACCAATAAAGACCTTTACAATGTTGCTTTCTAACCCTAAGGCAATCAAATTTTTTGCAGATCTGGACTAGTTGCCTTGGAAGTTCTGTATTTCTGTTTCTGCAGCTCAGTGCTACCTGCTGTTACGGATGACTGGATACAGAACTCAAGGAACCAACCACCTGCTGCTGGATGTCGTATCTTGTGTTCTTATAAACTAGAGGGCTCCAACATGGGAGAACATTAGATGCCACAGCCCAGTCAAATTAGCCTAAGGTAGAGTACTTCCACCTCCATTTTAAGGGGAGGAAATTACACATTTGTTTCAAATTGCATACATTTCTGATTTTTGCTACAGAAGAGGAATGCACGGATAAAATAATCTTATTTTCCTGCTGTTGTCACCCTCCATTAAAAAAAAAATCCTTCCTAATTCTGACCATCATTGGAATCCAAAGTGATCAGAGTGCAATTCTTGTTTAAGGGTTACCCAGTATTTTAGTTATTATATGAAGTTAATGATCACTTCAGTTTCGAAAAGGGGATATATGTGCACTGTGTGAGAATGGACTGGTTTTGAAGATGAGCTTTAATCCTGAAGAAGGTTGGCCAAATAATACGTGCTTTTTACAAGCATTCTCTTAATGCTTTTTACCTTAACCAGGTTACCATGCCTTCTCTTGCACATTAGATCAGTACTAACTTAAAGAATTCCAAATTATGTATCATTACTTTCCTTAGCACAGTGAACTCCTTTTACCACCAGTCCAAACAGTACCAGAATTCTTGTGATTTGTAAAATCTGATATAATGAAATTATATCATGTACTCTGTCACATTTTAAACTTTTAATGGACATTCTTTTATACATCAGATGTATGAATTATGCTATCAGGAACATGTAATTGCAGAGAAGTACCTGAATTGTAGTCTTCCCCGGGCTTTAAAATTCTGTCAGTGTGTAACAGACACGTAACAGACAGATTGAGATTGGAAGGAAACTCTGGAGGTCATCTGGTCCAACCCCACCCTGCTCAAGCATGGTCACCTACAGCCTGGTGCCGAGGACCACGTCCAGATGGCTTTTGAGCATCTCCAGGGTTAGAGACTCCACAACCTCCCTGGCCAGTCTGTGCCAGTGCTCGGTTACCTTTGCAGTGGAAAAGTGTTTCCTGATGTTCAGAAGGAACCTCCTATGTTTCCTGTGTGCCCATTGGCTCTGGTCCTGTCGATGGCACCACTGGAAAGAGCCTGGTTCTGTCGTCTTTGCACCCTCCCTTCAGGTGTATATATATGTTGATGAGGTCCCCCTGATCCTTCTCTTCTCCAGGTTGAACAGTCTGAGCTCTCTCAGCCTTTCCTCACAGGAGAGATGCTCCACTCCATTCATGATCTTTGTATGATGTATGTTCATGTCTCTCTACGAAGCCTAGAACTGGCCACAGGACTCCAGGGACGGCTTCACCAATGCTGAGCAGAGGGGAAGGATCACCTCCCTCAACCTGCTGACAATGCTTTGTCAAATGCAGCCCAGGGTATCATTTCCCTTCTTTTTCCTCAAAGCCACGTTGCTGGCTGAGGGTCAAGTTGGTGTCCACCAGCACTCCCAGGTCCCTTCCTGCAAAGCTGCTTTCCAGCTGGGCAGCCCCCAGCATGTATTTGTGCATGGACCGCAATATATACCAGTGCAGTCATCCTCAATAAGAAATCCTTTCTGGTAATTTTAATTAAACTGAGCTCCTTTTATTCTACTGCAAGGGACAATCACAGCAGAACAAAGCTCATTTGCAAGACATCATTACCCCTTAGCTTTTCTGACGTTACTGCACATAAGGCAGGAGAATGGCCTTCAAAATGATTCTCCTGTCCTTTTGGACAGGGAGGTGCTGATCTCTTCTCCCTGGTTTCCAGTGACAGGATGCGTCAGAATGGCTCAAAGCCCTGTCATGGGACGTTCAGACTAGATGTTAGAAAACATTTTTTTACTGAGGGTGGTCAAACACTGGAACAGGCTTGCCAGAGAGGTGGTCGATTCCCCAAGCCTGTCAGCGTATAAGAGGCATTTGGACAGTGCTGCAACTTTTGGTGAGCCCTGAAGTGGTCAGGCAGTTGGAATAGATGGTAATTATAAGTTCCTTCGAGCTTAACTCTTTTCTCTTCTCCTCTCCTCTCCTCTCCTCTCCTCTCCTCTTCTCTTCTCCCTTCCCTTCCCTTCCCTTCCCTTCCCTTCCCTTCCCTTCCCTTCCCTTCCCTTCCC
>Ga0065711_1038515_pt1 | contig 18678 bp, 8 predicted proteins | sample Hoacrofraction12_FD_59098 | JGI IMG/M metagenome (GOLD analysis project Ga0065711, IMG submission 59098) | Hoatzin crop microbial communities from Cojedes, Venezuela - Epithelial fraction 12 v2 (version 2) | ecosystem: Host-associated > Birds > Digestive system > Esophagus > Crop | place...
AGCCGCCGGGACAGCCCGGCCGGGGCGCAGCCGCAGCCCGGCCCGCCGCTCCCCGCCCCGCGCAGGCGCAGCTGCGCCCCTGTGGAGAAAGCGCGGGAAGGGGCGTTCCGCGGCCCCGGGCGGTTTCCCAGCTGCCTCCCCTCAGCCCGCGGCTTCTCCTCACGCACCGGCGGCCGCTCCAGGGAGAGCGTCTGGGCACAGAGCCGCGCGGTACGCGTTGTCTCCGGGACGCAGGGTTAAGTTAGCCCGTGAAAGAGCGGCGCTGCGCAACCCGGGGCTGAGCGGTGCGGAACGGCGGCGGAGAGCCCCCGAGGCCCGGTGTGGGGATCCCTTCCCCTCAGGGGCCCGCCGAGTGTCCTGCCCGCCTCGGTCCCTCCCTCCGCTCGGCCGGTGAGGTGAGCTGTTAGCTGTCTGCGTCCGCTCTTCACTCACGGGGCGTTTGATCAAATAATATGAAAGCTGGGACAAGCTTTTGTCATCTATAATTATCTATGAAGTGGGCCAGAGAAGCAGGGGAGAGGTGCAGCTCAAAAGAATCCCCCTTTATCTGTTGTTTCCACTCAAAAGTCTGTCGTAAGGAAAGTACCACCAACTTCATTTTCAGACAATGTTTAACCTAAACAATTTTCAAGCATTCTGTATTACAAAACAGAAAATGATACAATTAATGGAAGAAGTCAAAATGCTGACATCACTTTGTTTCCACATTAATACATAAAAATGAACAACACATTAAATAAACATTCTGTTATTAACAATTAGAAATATTAACACCAAAAAATCATGTATAAATTAGGAAATAAATGTACAAACTATTTCCAAAGTGCTCTTTCAAATACATTATATACACAACATTCAAGAAATTCTTAATGTAAGACATTTCAGATTGATGTAATGTTGCTGTTTCATTTTAAGTGTTGTTCATATGCTGTCAAAAGTATTTCAGCACTTTCAAAAACCACATAAAAGGCATATTTCCAAGCTGACAAAGAGCAATATTGCATTCTTCTGGCTCCCTGTAATATGTATATATTTTAAAGAAAACAATCTTACTTCCTTTTCATTCCTTGCTATTTGAGAGTACTTATTTGTATGAAAACATCAGCAGGAAAGATGAGAGAAACGAGGACTGACTAAAAAAATGTCTTCTATTTTATCAGTAATTAAAATTATTAATGTAGCAAGGGCAGTGCTTGGACAACATTTAATACTAAACTCTTTAGCTGTCCAGTTAAAGACTTTACAGGGAAAAAAGTAATGAATTGAGAGATCTTTTATTTTCCTTGTGGTCTCGGTTTTTGAAAATATCAAGTACTAGAACTGAAAATCCCATAAATACACCAGTTCAGACAAAGAAAAGGACAAAATCTGACACGGTGTATTTACTCTATATTGCAAATGTGCAATTAATCTTGTATTAAAAAATGCTCATGGAGTATAGTCATCCTAGGCTTTTGCCTCAGAGAAGTTTGGACACGGTATTTTGTTCAGCACTTTTATAAGCACTTTATAAGTGCTTTTTTCAACACTTTGTAAGAACATGTAAAACTGAATAGAAATGACTTACATTGTTCATACTGGTTTTTACGTACCACTAGTTTTTATTTCTAAATTCTCCCTCTATAGATATTCTCTCACTGATTGACCCCATTAATAGTTCCCCTCTCTATATGCATAATATTGTTTCACAGTTAAAGCTGAATTTAGTTGCTTATCTGCAATAAAGATGGATTTTTTTCTTATACTTTTGAACTATTTCTGTCAAGCTAAAAGAAAAACAAAAGTGATGATGAGCTGTGAGAACAACAGACCAAAAAATTTTACAATATTTATTATGCTTGCTGAAAAATCTGAGCAAGAGCAATGAAAGAATCAGAAATAAAGAAGGATGCCAGCCACATGCTTGTGAAATTTGGCATGAAAATGTATATGTGAATTATAAATATGCAGTAGCTTATTTAAGACTGGAGTTTTGCCAGATGTTTTTCTCAGCTAAGCATAATATGAAGTAATATTGACGTCTAGTAGGCTGACACTGCAGATCTCAGAGCTCCCTTCTATTTTTCTTTCCATGATAGAAATACCCTAGTTTACACGGATACATAAAAGGTGCCTCTAGTGATTTAACATTTCCTTGAATATAGGTTTTCATCCTCTTTCTGTACCTTTTACAACAGGAACGTGGATTTATGCAGATTATTGAATTGTAAGACTTGGGTAGTTAGCCCTAGTAGGTATTGCAGCAGTTGCAGTTAATTTTATTCTTAACTTATAGCATAGAACTGTCTTCACACAAGGAATTTATCCATCCCCATGTTCTTAAGAAGTAAAGTTAAGAGCCATGGATTCCAGAGGCTGGCAGGTAATCTTCAATGCATTCAGTTAAAAAAAAAGATCAATAACCTACCACAGGATACCTCCCTGGACTGCGATACGACTGGATGGCTTTGTACTGAGCCAGACTGCAGAATAACCTGGCTGCTTTCCAGGACGGGGCACAACTGTGATCAAATGATCCTAAAGCTATTTAGAAACATCAAGAATGGGGCGGGGAGGGGGGTAAATTAAAAACTTCTGCATTGTATCAACATACAGTACTATACACAGCACCAAATATCAAACCATTAAAGCATTGTCTTGTTACCAGTAGTGCACTGCTTCATATCCAGCATGAAATGAACACTGTTCACATACAGACGCTGCTTTGTGCTAAGGGGTAACCAACATATTACAATTAATCAAAACTGCCAGTACATCCAGTTCAAAAGACGGATATACTATTGAAATGAATCTGACACAGGATCATATTCTTTTATTGCTGGTAATTTCCATATTGTCCCTATAAAAAAGAGAAATAAAAATGTTGGAGAATAATATATCAGAGGTTCACAAACAGTGAGTTAGACAATTTCTTTTGGTCTATGAATTTTGAAAGAGACACTGAAGTATCACCAATACGCTTGCACCAAATTATCTGATAGATTTATATGCGAAGCTAACAACTACATCTGCTTTTTCATAGCAGAGAGTCAGACAATTTACCTGCTCATAGCCGTAAGGCCTCTGTTGCTGAGCGGATGGGCCTGTCTGAGAAGCTCTGTAACTTCCATATTGCTGCCCCTGCCCCTGTTGGTAGCTGGAATACTGTGAAGAGGCTCCTTGTGCAGGACCTGAGAGGACAGTGAAATCCATTACTACGGCTTGATTTGCTAGGGGGAGTTCTGATGGTTAACGTAATGTAAAACGTGATGGTAACAAAGTAAGCTCTGCAACTAAGAACCGTGAGTAAATTTTGCCTAGACCTCCCCTCTAGCTTTCCACTGGAAAGTGTTAATCCTAATAATGATCTAGTTGCAGCAGTGTAAACCTCAGTTCACGTTTTAAAATTTGCTCAGAAAATTTGATACAGTTTTAAGTGATCTGCCTCTCTGAAATCTCAGCTCAGTTATTGCCTACATGCAAACTTCCTGGCCTTTACTTTAGTAACAATTGCACATTTAACTGCCTATTTAACATGGCTGTGCCACCATAAGCACTGCTGACCAGGCAGAACCTCAGAAATCTCTTGCATATCAAGATACTTTAAAAAAACGAGTAAATCAGACACACAACTGCACAGGGATATTGATTTCCTTTTATTTGGGACTGTATATTCTGTGTATAGAATACTATGTGCACTTTTTAGCATTATTGGTGGATTTTTATGAAGAAGAACCTTTAAAGAGAGGAGGCCAGATTTTTACATCATAGACTGAATTTTGGGTCTAGTTTCATAGAATATGTCTGCTTTGAGTAGTCCAAGCTACGCGCTAGTACTGCAGAGTCAGGTGTTAATAATTTAATTAAATTTTGGGCATGTAGGTTCTATTTCATGAGATCTTACATTTCTAAAATGGATTTACTATTTATATTAACATCAATTTATCAAGTTTGCTTGACATTGCCAGTTCAAGATCAAGTACCATCACCTTTGGGAGATGCACCAGAAATCCCCTGCCTTGAAGCCAGTATTTAGATTATTACAAGCTCTCCGGCCCCTGTTTTTGTACTAAATAACCTGAAATGGTTTCTTTCTCCCAAAGGCTGAGGATGCATACAAGATGCCTCCAGTCGGTCAGAAAACTCAAAGACAGCCATGAAACTCAGATTCTTTTGATGGCAGCAGGGAGATCTGCCACTGGTGGCCTGAAGGGTTTGATAGCCCTGGGCCCATGTTAGCTGCATGTTCAAACCGCTTCCACTTTTCTCCTTTTGTCTCAGTCCCTCACCAAGGAATATAACCTGTAGGATGTTGCAAGAAATCTGAGCGAGGGAGCAGTGATTCCCCGGACTGTTGATGTTATTTTTTCATGTCAGTTGTGGAACTGTTAGCTGTGTACGAAGCCTGAGAATCCAGGCAGTGACCTCCTGCTGACACTGACCAGGAAGTCAACACGAGGTGAAAGTGTACTTTCTAACTTTCTAATTGTCTTTCAAAAGAGACTGAGATTCAGGATGCGAATGTGACAGTATGGAATGCAGCACTACACTAATGTATGTTACTGCCCAGAACCCCTTTTCATGCTATGCTCTTTGGATAGTTTGGGTATGTGGATGCCTGAGGTTAATCAAGGAAATAGTTTACAGCATATTTTAGCCTAGGAATGGAGGCGTCAGGATGAAGTACTGCAAACACTTGACCGGTCAGTGACAGTTCTCTTACCGTATCCTTGCTGTTGTCCTGGGTAACTTTGTTGATTTGGGTATTGCTGCTGGGAATAGGTTTGCTGTTGTGCAGCTCCCTGTTGGTATCCTGCCTGCTGCTGGCTGTACTGGGAATTTCCTGAAGAGGGAAAAATTGAAGTAGTTAGGTTATAGGTGAGGCAAGTATTTCACTGTACATGTGGATCATAAGGAATACAAAGGTGTAAGGAGCCTTGGTCTGGAACTCCAGAGGCAAGTACTCTTCAGAAACAGATGACTGCATTTTGCCAATCAGGATGTTTATTTCTTCAGTGATTTTTAGCTCTTTTGAACAGAAGAAAGTTGTTTATTTTTACACATCACTAAATGAACAAAGAAACAAACAAGCAACCTGTTCCCCAAAGGATTTTTTTTTACCCCAGAAGTGTTTCAGAAGAAAAAAAAGAGTCACAAAGATAAGAATGCCAAGCTAAATAGCAAGTTTCTCAAGAAGCCCTCCCACTGTATTTTCTTCTAGGTAATTATGTTTATTTATATACCCTAGAAAGACCACTTATCTAGTTGTTACTGGTATTTTTTGAAATTCCATTTGCAGTATCCTGAAACAACCAAATGAATGGAGTCTATACAGATGACATTGCTTTTCCTAAATGCCACCTTGCTGTATCATAATTAAGGTAATATTTTGCAGCTAATTTAGAGTTCATATATCTTAATAGTATCACTGAATTTACTGACGTACTATTGTTGAGAGAGTTTTTTAGTGGTAGAGTTGTAAATTCGTAGTAATGATGATTTTCAAAGATTAGTTTCATTTAACCCATTGTTTTTCACAATTTGTAAAGTGAATTAAGTAAGATTAAAAAAAGTTGGTCCTGGAATTAACCAGTAGGCTTTCTTACTTTAGAGAAATTTCCATTTATGGCTGCCAATTTTTTTCTGACTCTGAACCCCATTTGTAACTGCAGCACGTTAGTTTACCTTTGTCAGCATAACCTTTTACTTTAATACATTTTAATTTGCATTATATAAATGTTTGTTAAACAGTTTTGTAAGAGTGGAGAATACTGATATCCTGAAAGTCTCTTCTCTTACTGCAAAAAAAGTACAGCAATAATTCCACCTGGTTCAGCTACAACTGAGGATCATTTTTCTAATAAATATGAGGCTACGCACAAGTTGTTAGTGATCCCACAAGGCTGCACAGCATGACTGCCTCACAATACAGTTACTGACGTGATACTACGTATATAGTCTGATACAGTCTTGGGATAAAAAATGCCATACATAGGTAAATTCTATTTCCTGGACACTCCTTAAGTAATGGCTAAGTAGCAGTTTACTGATGCAGAAATTGCAACTCATAGCTTACATTTTCATAAGCATTTCATTAGTGCTTTAGGGGATTAGAGCTTTGGTTTATAAAGACCGCCACGATATTTTCCTACCTCCTTCGTAATAGTGTTGTGTAGAGTCGTCAAATGACCTGTCGTAGCTCTGCTCAGTATAGGATGACTGTTGATAGGCATAATCACCATGTCCTACAAGGAATCGTAAAGATTTATCAGATACATTCTTAATAACTCAAGTTACATTGTTGAATACATATATTATGAAGCTGCTTGTGCACAAAGAAGAGGCTAAGAGGAAATACAGACCCCTCAGATAGGGGGTCTAATACACCTCAAGAAAAAGTCACACCTATGGAAACATTTCTTGCATTTGCTAATCCAAACTTGGCTTTGTGCTCCTTTTGAAGCAGTTTGGATAGCAGGGTGCACTGTGTACCAGGCTTCCATGCCCTGGGATTAGAATTTTCTAGCATTTAAATTGGAAATGAATCGGAATGGGTTTGCCATGTCCTTGGATGTGGCAGTCATGCTGATCTACACGTTAGCAGTATTACAGTGACTACAGCTCAGAGGAATTACCATCTGGATAGTATTGCTGATTCATAGGTTCTGATGAGCCTTGTCCATGACTGTACTGTTCACTGTAATATTCTTCCTGACCCATGTACTGCTGTGAGGAGCCTGCAAGGCAAAGACAAGAGAGAGCAAACTGAGCCCATGGACTCCTAAGGGATGTTTTTTCTTATCTATTTTTTTTAAAAAAAGAAAACAGTGTTTACATCTGGATAAGTAAAGAAGCTGTGTATGTTGAGAGTGGTTTCAAAGATGTTTGCTATTAGGAAAAGAAAATAAATTTGTATTCTCAGAAAAAGCTGGTTGAAATTGAAATTAATGCAACTGTCAGTAACATGTCCTAAACCCACTCGCTTCTGTGGCAATACCAAAAGTAATGGCTACATTCAATCTACTAATCTGAGTTATTGGAAAGCAGGGGAATGTATTCCATGCTCAAGAACACAGTCAGAATTAAATGTATTTTAATTAATGTATCAACTTGTTTTTTAGCAAAATTCAGTTTAAGTTAGAATCAGTCTAGCAGCTTGATTACCTCTTAGAACTGTTTCCAGAGAGGTCTTAGAGCATGGTAGTTATCCTCTGGTGTCTTCCTTCCTTTGGCCTAATTTTTCGTACTAACTGCTGGCAAACTATATCTTCTTTGCAGAAATGTGTTCCTTGTTAACTGTGCCATGTTACGGCTGATCCAATACCATTTGAAAGAACTGAAAAGATTCCCAGTGTCTTGAGTGAGCTGTATACCAAATTGTTCATCTTTTCTTTAGAGGTATATGACCACTTTTAGACAGAATCATTTTTCTAAACACCTGAAATAATTAAATGGATAAATCTTGAAAATAGATTAAAGTTCATCTGATTGTGATGATACTTCCACCATTCGAGACTTCCTGTGTTCCCAGATAGGACTTGGGAGATTTGTTGACTTGCCTACCCTACAGGACGGACTGAATATCATCAATCTAGTAATAATTATATCAATAATCTAATAATAGATTTTACCTTGCTGTGAAGCTCTGTAAGGGCCCATTGGTCGCTGACCCATCATGCTGTTGCCTTGGTTGCTCTGACTCATCATGGCAATGGAGGACTGTCCCTGGTAATGCTGGCTCCCTCCTTGCGCCGAGTTGTAATGCGACGTTGCTGCTTGCTGGTGCATCATGGAGACTACAACGTACATGGAAAATACTGTTTTCTAAAAGGGTGTGATAGTTCTTTTCCCTAGTCTGTTTGGAAGCAAGTTAAAACCTTCAACTAACATGCATCCTGATAATTCTGTGAATTTTCCACAGGGGGAGATGTTTTCCTACTGCATGTATTTTAGTCTTCTGCACTGTAATCCAGAAAGGATGTTATTACACGGTCAGTTCTTGCCATTTGCTTCAGTCAGACATTTAAAAATACATCTAGCCTTGATTATTGTTAGTTTATTTACAAGAATGTAATCATTATCACAGTAGGATTAAAGAAAGAAATAAGAACTGATACTTGTTCCTCTCTACCTCCTGACCAATTCATTGCTTCATTTCTTTTCTAATCAACTCTTTCTTCTAATTCCATCTTATTATATACCTGATGATTATACAGTTTAAATAAACAGACATTCTAGGATTTATTTGATCCCTAAACTTCATATCATCGGAAAGAATTCATAAGCACTGGACATCCCATTAAATACTCAGTAGCAAACATCTTTACACATTAAGAGATTAATTCTGAGTTGTCTGCTAGTCTCTCTCTGCCCTGCAAGCAGTGTGAAGTATCAATAAAATAACAAAAATGGGGTAGTAATGTACAAACAGTAAATGTGTAACACACTTTGGCAGGCTCTTTCAGCAAGGATAAAGGTGCTTCTCAGATCCCTCCCACGGTTGTGGGACTTGCTGCCAGGGGCTGTCAGCTAGCGCTGCTGCACTTTTAGCTAAGCCTGCTTTCCCCAACTCATTGCTAACCACAGCAAGTCGGTGTAAGTTAAAGCAAGTTTGAAACTGTTCTAACTTACACTGCTGCCTGACACCTTGAAATTCAGAGATGTCTTAAAGCTGTCTTTTCCTCTTGGATGTTTGTTGCTGTCTACAGAAAATATTTACAGAACAAATTCATGTGTGGTAAACCTCTGAGGTCACTGAAAAGTCAAGTTGGCCCAGAAGGAGGAAGAGGGAGTTTACCTGGATTAGACTGCATGTTGATGTTTGTTCGAGAGACATAATTGCCTATTGACCCCTGGCCTTGCATTGGCACATTCTGAGATGCAGGCACTGTATGGCTATAACCAGGCCCAGTTCCATGACTGCTGACAGTCATACTCAGAGAGGTCGTGGGCATAGTGTTCTGGCCTGACTGCTGCATAGACACGTGATTAGGACCTAGAAAAATTAAAGAGAGCAACAAGAAAATCTGTGCTATTATTGGCAACGTACAGTGAGCATTAAAGCCCTTGCGGCCTTTCTAAAATACCTTATGATAAGGCAAAACAAAACAAAAAAAATCCTCATTATTAAAATTCCCTGTTATCTACAGACAAATTAAAACTGCCTACTGCACAGTCACAGTGATCCTCCTCTTCCCGGCAGCCAAATCCAGGCTGTACAGAACTGCAGATGGGAAGAACAAAACCAGCAGCAATGCCCTACAAGCAGTTTCTCACAGGCTGTGGGCAGCAGAATTAACAAATGCCAGTAATTTCAGATACTTCATAAAATACATGGACTCTGGAAACATCCCAGCCTTCTGAAATTTGTCCTTGCCTTCCTCCTGTCCTGCTGTTGACTCCTCCTCCCGCTTCGCACAGATGGTGACAATGGGAAGGCACAGTAGTAGCTGAGAAACACTTTGCACATTGCTGCATCCATTTGATTCCTCTATATCCAACTGACCTTCTTGGCTGGGGCTTACGAAGTACCAAGGGACCCTCTCCTCAGCGGACAAGCTCATCTCTCCCTTTCCTGAAGATTGTCTGCAAGTACCTCAGACCTTCGGAAATTAAATTTTCCCGGTCACGATAACAATCCCTGTTGTTACGGTACTCCCTTTCCAGCATCACTGTATGTAATCATCAGACTGCTCCAGTTATATCCCGGGTTTGTACTGTCCTGCTTACCTGGCAGTATGCTTATTTTTAAAAATTCTGTTGCTGTTGGGTAACTAAAACTGGGGGGAATCTGGTCCTTATTTTTTATTGTTTGTTGCTTAAATACTGTTATGAATGAGTTTTGGAAAGCTGTTTTCATTGTTTATTGTTAATACCTAAATTGTGATAGTGTGTATTGTTGTCTGTCTAAATTCAGCTGTATTGTTGTCAATATAAATTAATTTAGGTAGAATAGAAGACACGCAGAATCCCTAGAAGAGACAGAATTACGTTGTAATGTTTAGATAATGCTATTTTAATCATAGTTATTAAGTGTATCTACAGCCTCTGAAAAATGTGTCTAATTCTCGTAGTACAAACCTCATTAATTACTTTTAATGGTATTTATAGACATCAAATTGAGAAAATTTGCTGTAGATTATTCTGTTTTCCTCTGATGGAGAGATGCGAGCAGCATTTTCAACATGAGATAGAGAGAGCCATCTCTGCTGAAATCAGCGGAGCCAGGTCAGTGTACCTCTACAGAGATCTAGCCCTATGTTTTGCTCCCTTTTTCGTATGTCTTGTAAAGCTGATACTTCTTCTGGGGCAACACAAGACCACACGGTGTTTGAATGGAGCTGGCAGTCGCTTTGAGCGAGGGACAGAGTGAAGCAAGCGTTGGTAAACTTTGCCCTATTTGCAGGGGAAAACTTAGAGAATCTTGGCCTTCTCCAAAGCATTTGTGACTGCAAGGGAAAACATGAAAGCATGACCAAAAGTGTTTAAATGAAAACACTAAAACACTAAGATAAATACAAAGCATTGAACCTCTTTCATACTTTCATGAATCTAAGGCAGTTGGGTTTTTCTTTGAAAGGTCTCATTCATGATTTCTGAACAGTCACGAGTCTCAGGTGGGCCCAGTTCTGTCTGGGGGCAGCTGAGTTTCCCTGGTTGGTTTACTGAATCTAATGGGTTTGCCTGCAGGGCTGTGGCATGAAGAATCACTGACTTGCGGATGGCGGACTACTGGAAATCTCAGTGGGTTGTTTTTCAGCTTGTCTCCATCAAGAGAATTATCGTTACAATTGACCTAGCTGCCACTACACAGAGTTACCATGGATGCAGGGAATTACCTAGTTACTGTCCTGCAGAGGTGATTCCTGTGAAGTCCTGACTGAGGACAAGAAAGAATAAAATGTAGTAGCTTCTGTGACTTCTTCCCTTTTCTTCCCTCTCTTACAATGCTGTACCTGTTCATTACAGACTTCCATCTCTATTGCCACCAGATGAGAAATTTTCACAAGTACTAGAGCCCATATATTTAAATTGTTTGTGCATATTTGTTCCTAATTTCCAAAAAACGCTGCCCAACAACTGTTGACCGATGTGAAATAACTTCTCAGTCTCAAAGCCTATCCACACATCAAGAATGCCATGTCATATAGCATGACTGTGCTAACTTGATTCTAGCTGGCACAGAGACAGCAGCAGTAGAGACTGGCAACCGAGGGGAGAGTCCCCAGGCCCAAGAGTGTGAGGGTCCTATTCTGCCAGCAGCACTGCCAGCAGAGCCCATGCCATGGCTGCTGCTGCTTCCTAGGCTGCTTGGAAGAGGCAGCACTGCATACTCAGTCACACCTTCGTGTTGGAAGTGTAGCTGTGTCCTCAGTCTGGTTTCCAGACAACCCCCACAGCTCAGGCCAGGTTTTAGTGCTGGGCTGGGGCAACAGGAGGTAAACTTGCACAATGACCTAAACTGCCCTGCCTGCCTCTGCTCTGCGGATGACTCCAGTCTTCAGGACTGTCAGTCTGGTTTTTCAATCAGCACTAAATTACTGTAAAGAACTGGGGGGTGGGGATAAGAAAAACCAGCAACAATAACACTGAAAATGTAGATTCTTAGTAACACAAAAAAATGTTTTGACTGACTTATTATAATACTTATACTAGGTAATGAATCTTTCAAAAAGAAGGGCCCAGATAAATTTAGTAAGTTGACTTTACAAGCTGTAACTGTTCGAAGTAGGTGCCTCATCTATTAGATTAAAAGGTACTATCAGCTTGACCACAAATGGATTTTTAAAAACTCAGAAGTAATTTCATGGCTTGCATCTGCTCTTGAGTCCCCCTGCCAAGGTCTCTGATTTTACAATCAGATATTTCTATTTACAGAAACTATTTTCTCTCTCTGTCACTCTGGGAAAGACCCGCAGAAACAAGAACTGACTAAATAACTATGAACTACACAATAAACAAACAGATTATTCATACCATAACATGCACAGAGTAAAAAAAAAAAAAATTTTGTCTTTCGACTAGTTTCTTTTAGTTGCATGAACAAAAACGAATAGACAAAGTATATTATCTTATGCATATGAAATGTCTGTGCGAACTCTTTGGCTACGTAGTACAACGTCTGCAAGGTTCTGTAGAGGACAAAGACTGATGCGACACCAAATTCTTTTTAAGACGACATGTATCCTGGAAGGTCTTTGCAATCTACAGGCTTGGTTGTGCGGTTAGTCATGCGAGCAATTCCATTTCACCCTGGCCAACCCCAACACTTGCAGGAGAAAAATACCACAACATGTAATTTTTCTTACTAAAAACTCAGATGCATCTTTACTTGGTCATTTTCACTGCACATTTTTTAAAAAATGTTTTTATTTTCCCCTACAGAAATACTAGGCAGATTGGAGTCCTTGCAGAAGCCAACATCATTACTGACTGTAGCCATTTTGTGATGATTTCAGCATATGCCTGAAACCCCCATATGCCTGAAAGGTGAGTTAGGAGAGGTCTTTTACAGCTCTGTAAGTATATTCTGCATTAATGATTTTGTTGCCAAGCAACAGCAAAGCAGCACAAAGGGGACTGAAGCTCACCATTGCTAATCTGACTCTGCATGAGGGAGGAAGGAGGAAGGCCCGTCCCGATTGCATCACTGAGATTGCTCTGTGAATGGAGAGATTGGTTGGATGCACTCTGAGTCATTCCTCCTGGGCCCAAGTTTATGTTTTGCGTTGGTGGCTGCAAATAACAAGGAGGAGAAGCAAATTTTTGGTTAGGTTTTAATTAGAAAAATCATAACCCCAAAATTAGCCTATAACTAAAAACCTCAACCAAGTATGTGCTTCCTTCACGTTTTGGGCTTGCTTGCGTAAACCTTTCTTCATTTGACTGCGACATATGAATGACATTCAGCACAATACAGAGAAGCCGGCAGGCAGCACAGTGAAGATCTTAAAATTGTCTTGTGCTGGTCAGAACATGACTGCTGAGGGGGTACGCATTAGCCAAGCCGATACCGAAGCATGTTGACAAACTGACCTTTGTCAAGCATAAATGCTGTGTTTTGTGTTATGTGTGACACCTCCAAAATCAATCCATTTAGCACGAATAACACAGTGCTTAAAGACAAACCAATGCCCAAATGTTGAATTAGATTTTAGACACAAAATAGTGGCATTTTTTTCCTGAGCAGATTACAGTAAGAATAGGTAAAGAATAACGGATCTGGAACAAATGGAGGCTGTTCAGATCTGTACCACTGCACCACTTATAGTACATAGTACTTCAGCTACAGAGATTAGCACAAATGTCCCAAAGAATGCATTTTAAACACAGTAGAAGTAACTTTTGATTTGTTTAGTGGTCTACTTGACCACTTCCAAACTTTTAGCTGGAAAAACAATAAAAAATGGTTTATTGGCAGGGATCAGTAACAGAATCAAAGAACATTTCCCTCTGGCACAGTAAATGCATCTGATGGTAGCACTGGTACTTACAGCAGGAAGCAAGGACTGCATATTCTGGTTAGAATCTGCTATTGTTGCCAAGTAAACCAGGTTTCTGTGCAAGATTTGTTGGTATCTACAGAAGAAGGAGTAAAGCTTATTTGGAAAGCATTAACAATACAGAAAATTCCAAACTTTTCTCCTTTTTTTTGCTGTTTACAAATGATTAGTTAAATTACGTTAGCCCACTTTTCATCTGCCATAATAAACAGCAATAGTAATGACCTCTATCCGTGCTGTCATGCTTTTCATCAAGAATCAGTGTGTTCAACACCTTTTTTACAAATGGGTAAACTTGGGGGAAGGGAGAGATAAAATACCCTCTCCTTTGAAAGCGCTTTGAGTCAACTGTGAAGCTGGGACCCCAGCCTTTGAGTACTGACACCCGGTCGGCTGCTCTAACAATTAGCCACTTTTTCTTCCTCTGTCTAACAAGGGCCCTGGTAGTAACGAAATTCCAGAACTCCAAAACCCAAAGCCTGTTTGCGCTGCCAGCAAGCTGAGAAGAACAAGATTTTTTTTCAAGAGGGCTCTAACTGGAGTGTTTACTCATGTAAGCATCACCAGAACCATTTATGCTTCTTCACAGCTCTCTAAGAACTGGAAAAGCTGATAATAAAGAACAGGAGGGCAGCCAAGACCAAACTAACAGCTGTGCCACTGAACAAAGGGAGCAGTGAAACTTCTGGAAACATGGAAGGTTCCAAGAAGGCAAAAGAAGATGCTTCTTGAGCATGAGTTTTCTTCTGATAAGGGAAAAATAACTGGGAAGTGGGAAAAGTGGCAAGAATGAAGCCAGAACGGTGACATGACTTTTTTAGCAAAGGTATCTTTTTTAGACAATTCTTTTGAAAGTACAGCTTTCTGGGTTTGGCCCCGTCACTCGACCTTTCGTGGGGCAGACTGGCTATTCTTCCTGACCGAGATTTAACCCATAAAGTTTACAAAAGCATTTTGCTTTCAAGATTAGGAGTAGTAAGCAGTGACACAAACTGGTATGTCTATCTGCGTATTGTTTTAGCCATAAATAACCACATGGCTGATCCTCAACATTTAATTACTTTCTGATGAAAATGTGTTATTAACTTTGTACATGATTATACTTTTATGTAATGAATCTGCATAGAGCAAGTGGTCCAATAACCACAACTGTTTATAATTATTTTAATAAATGATCTGTTAAAAATATTGTAAATACTAAATACTCAAATACTTCAGAAAAAAACACTCTGTTCCAAGAACTATATACATTCCTTAATACAAGTGAATCTAAAAAAATAGTCCAACTATTTTCTCAGTGATTAGTGCACAGAATTGTTCATAGTACTGTTCTTGAGAAAAAGTGCACCAAAAATTTCTAACATACTCCAAAACTCGTAATACTCACTGAGTACATTCTGCAGTTTTCCCCTTGCTCTGATAATCCATAATACATTGTATTAGGTGGTGATTTTCATCTAGCATCTGCATAAGAGAAATACGATCAAAACACATTACTACGAGAATCGTATTAAAGTCCTGTGGTTTTGTGCTACTCCACACTCACCCTTCTTGGCAGTGGATGGTGTTTTGTGCAGTTTTGTTGCCTTGGGATATTACAAAGTACCTACACGTGACTTTATTGAGTCAGAAGATTATGCTTTTCAAATCATTCATTTATGAACAGTTATCTTTAAAGGAGTTAGCTGAAATACCCAAGACAGAAGAATTAATAGACTTACCTTTTTCGCACCTTAAATAGCAGATAGATTTTTATGCCGAAGAAGGGAAATGCCTTCACTACGCAATACTTCTGCCTCATCCTAAAATATTACCCAACCCTTTCCAAAACTTCAGATTTTACTAACACGCCTACTTTCAAATAAGAGACATACTTGAAAACAATTTAAACAAATTTGCATTGCTGGATCTACTGAAACCACACTGAAAAGAATTACATCCAAATATGTCCTTTGGGGTACTTCATTTGTAAAAACAGGGAGGCCTTAAAATGAAAACACAGAGTAATTATTTATCAGTTAATTTACATGTGTCAGTGGCTGCTAGCTTAGCTTCATTCAATAAATTCTAGTGACTGACTTGTTCCAAGAACATCAGAGCTGCTGGACAAAATGACCACTGACCTTCATTTAATGAACTGATAATACAATTAAAATCTTAAATTATCCTTTGATTTTTTAAAAATTTCAAATAAAGCAATTTGTCTCTTTCCCCCCAGCCTTCCTGTGAATGCGGCAAGCTTTCTGCAGGTGAATGAATGGAAAAATAACAACAGTATTTACAAATTTAGATTTGCCTCTGGCAAAAACTGACTACATAATGCAGTTTGTAGGTTCCGCTGCTATTAAGTGCTTGCAAGATTGGGCCTTTGAACCACTGTGTCATCAAGACAAAAGAACTCCTGAGGAGAGAATAACATGTTTTCATATGAGTTAAATGTGAATTAATCCATGTAGGTAGTACGTGTTGTGATCAAAACAAATTCTTGACCCATTCAGATGCAAACACAGGGCTAGGTTATACGAAAATCAGCCGAAGAGTCTTTCTGATGTACTTGGCATCTAGTTAGTCACTCCCTTAGCCAACTCAGCTAGTCCTGCTTCTTGCTTGTAATTTCCAAGTTGGGCTTAACTTTCCTGGACACCCTCGTCCACCACAGGCTCTGACTGCTGAGCTTGCGGGGGTCCCCTGGGCTCAGGTCGGCGGGGCCGAGGAACAGAGGCGTTGCTGTGACCTGCCACGCAGGCTGCTCGCTGGAATGCCGGCAGGGAACGGCGGGACTGTGCCAGTCCAGAATCCATGTTCCTCCTGCACACATGCCTATGCTCACACGGCAACCCGGGCACAGCATACAATTTTAAGAGAAAATACTCCTGCCTGAGGCACAGTGCAGCTCTTTGTTTCATGCTCTGTACTCACCGTTGTACAGGATTTTCACCTGTGTCAGTGGAAATTCTGTATATAGAATTAGCAAAGAATATAAACCCATCCTTTTCAGTTGCCACAACAGATACCACTGACACTATCTTCACATTCAGTTAAGATGTGTTTTCCACAGCAAGAGTCCAAGTAGTATTACAGATACCTTCATCAGAAAAGGGCTATGCTTCTGCAATTAGCTGCAAAACATTTGCTTACTGACAAAGGAATCCAGAATAGCTCTTTTCCTAACTTGCTAGGAAAAAATAACCGAGTTCTGATCTCCATTACACAGAAGAAACTGAAGTCTACTGCCCTGCAAATGCTGTTTGATGAACTATTTTAAAGCACCAGCATCACTGCTGTCTTGTCGAAAGCTCTGACTTCCTCCAGGTGAAATCTATTTTAGGAATAGTTGGTCCTGAAATAATGGCAGATTTGAAAGACTATAAAAATTGAGTGAATAAATAAAAATCAGCTGCTTATATATTACGAATACAAATATGAATAATCTTGTTTTTCAATGAAATTGGCATGTTTTCTAAAAAGCTCACTTTACTGCGGATTTTTTGACTTCCTAGCCCAGCTCCCGCTCCTTCTCCCACCGCCCCGTTTCTGTGATAAAGCCCATCCAGTTCCTGCGCCCGCGAGTCTCTTCCTCAGCATCACCGCCTGTCAAAAAGAAAATCACTGCCAGCAGCCCAACTCTGCCCAGCAGCCCTGAAGGAACGTGCCCGCCAACGTACCTGAGATGGGAAATGTTTGTACGCATTACTGGTAAAGAAAGAACATTCTGAAGCTTCCATAAAGTTTATGAATATGCAAAAAGAAAAGGACTTGAAAATCAAACTGAAGACGCTTTGGCTGCCCTTTGTCTGTGGACACAGTCATGGGTTTAAGTACAAACTATATGAATTATGAAATTCTCTCCTAACCCCAACCAGTCTGGAGGTTAGAGAAAAACTTATCCACCGAGTCTGAAATATTTCATTATTTAATTTGTTCACAATATCACATGTGCTGCAAGAAAATGGGTTAGTTTATCCAAACAGTCTCCCGCGATTCCAGTCATCTCTTCAGTCTCTCTTAGAGCAGTTTGCGCTGCCTTCACCTCTGTTCTGTCACCGTCTCCCACCGAGGCTGTTTTCCCGAGAAGTCACCAGCTGGCACCAGGCATCGGCGCGGCTGCAAACCCGCCGATGGCCGGTTCATCGCCACACGGCCCCGGCACCGCTTCCCCGGCCACCGCTTCGCAGCGGAGCTGGCCCCACAGCCCCTGCCGCCGCGCAGCACCGACGACAGCGGGCAAGGTAAGAACGGGCAGGGTCCCTACGGCCACTGCCAGCCTCCTCCTTCCCGACCGTCACCTGCGGCGGGAGGGCACGGTCCCTGCTGTCGGGTCCTGCCAAACGGGGAACAACAACTTCCCAATCGGGAGCCCTCGGCGTTGGCCTCCCCCGAGAGCCGCGCGGGGAGCGGAAACCTGTCAAACCTTTGTCTGTCACCGACCACCAGTGAACGCGTGACGAGCAATCACAGCGGTAACGGTGCGGGACGACGCCGGGGGCGGGTGCTCCCTCTACCTTCCGAGGGATTAACATTCGGCGTCCACATACAAAAGAAAACCTGTGCAAATTCGGTATTTTTATTTTAATTCATTTTTGGGGTTGGATTTGGGGGGGGCCCGGAAGCTGACACGCCACCAGAAATCAATCACACGTTTGCAAATCCCATTGCCATTTCCCAGCGCATCCCTCGCAGCTTCTCCCCCCCTGCGAGCGGCAGAGCCAGCGTGCCACCCCGATCCCATCCCCCGCGCCCCCTCCCGCTCTCGCAGCGATCCGAACACCTCCGCTTTGTTCCACCTCCGCCCCCCCCCGTCCATCTCCGCGGCCCTCCCGAACTCACCCCGGCCCCCCCCGCCGCGGGCGGAACCAAGGGACGCCCCGCAGCACCGCACGCCTTTTTACCTTCTGGATAGTTTGCTGGGTGACCTCCCCTTTGCCTCTCGGGCGAGCAGAAGCAAAGGCAACCGACATGGTGCGCTGGGGGGTTTATTTATTTTTTTTTTCTTTACGTGCCTATCATCTGCCGGCTCGCGGCTCTGATAATATTGTTATTACCCGCCCGCTGCCGCCGTGCCAGGGCTCTCCGCAGTGCGCGGGGAGGGGAAGCCGCCGCAGATGGTACGACCTGCCCCCCCGCCACCGGCCCCGCGCCCCGCACCGCCGGGCTCCGCGCCGCAGCCCGCCACGCACCGCCCTCACCCCGCCGGCTC
>Ga0065711_1038516_pt1 | contig 18677 bp, 7 predicted proteins | sample Hoacrofraction12_FD_59098 | JGI IMG/M metagenome (GOLD analysis project Ga0065711, IMG submission 59098) | Hoatzin crop microbial communities from Cojedes, Venezuela - Epithelial fraction 12 v2 (version 2) | ecosystem: Host-associated > Birds > Digestive system > Esophagus > Crop | place...
CCACTCCTCCCAGTTTGGTGTCATCAGCAAACTTGCTGAGGGTAAATTCTAACTCTTCATCCAGGTCGTTGATGAAGAAGTTAAACAAGACTGGGCCCAGTACTGACCCCTGGGGGACACCACTTGTTACAGAGTTAGTTTCCATAGCAATGAGACCTATGAGTTCTCAAAATATTTAAATCTCTATTAGGCTAGAAGCAGATAAAAATAATGTGCTTATATAACGACATGCCAGATGTCATCCAGCAAAGCACTCCATATTAAGCATGTGAGTATGAAGATAATGGATCTCCATATGTACCTGGCTGTTTTGCTTGCCTGGGAAAGAAACGCTCTTGGTGAAAAGCACCTTTATGTCCCTAGCTAGCTCTTCTTCAGCCTTGATGCCCCTGCCCAAGACCTTTGCCTAGCTTCGTGCTGTCAAGCTATCTTTAATGCAGATTTTGGGTTTTTGCATGGGACAGATCGGTTCCTCTCCACCGAGAACGAGAGGCAGTGCTGAGCAGCGCTCCTTCCTCCAGCCTTCTCTCTGGCTTGGCTGGGAGGCACCTTGGAGCCTCCACCTTGGGATTTGGTCAAGAGCAGTTACGCTTGCAAAGAGGAAGGAGCGTGCTCTGAAAATACGTATGCGGAATAGGTATGTACTCGCAGGAATTCTCCTTGTCCCTTCTCCCCCTGTCTCTTCAGCAAAGTCTAGGTGGAGTTATAAAGATGTGGCTGATCACGCACTGCATTTCCTAAGCCCAGACCTGCAGCGTCCCGTCCAGGATGGCGTGAAGGGAGTGGGAAGTCTCTGCTGCCACACCACGCAGAGCACACCACTGTGCCAGTACATCAAGGAGGTACTTCTGGCCACTCTGTAGCTGTCCCCAGCAAACACCACACTGTTGTTAATTAACCTAATGTAAGTTGGATGGAGCTCATCCAGAATAACATTACAAGGGAAGAACTGCAAATTCAAAATACTTCCATCTTCCATTTTCTTTTTTTTTTGCTGTAAAAAGGCACCAGAAGCCACCAGTGAACATGCTTGAGTTGGGCCTTTTTGTAACCAGTGGCGCTAAATCATATGATAGCTTGTGAAACTCACCTCTGAGAACACCAAGGACCATTAGAAAAATCTGAAATGTGTTCCTTGTACTCGTGATTTGCACCAAAGTTATTTAGCTTAGAAATGCTTTTCACAAGTTAGCACTGATTAGAAAACTGAACGAATCAGGACCGAAAGGTATGGCAGAGAAAGCAAAAAGCCTATGGTGAAAAATAATCCCCTGAATATTTGAGACAGTTTCTGAAAAAAAAAAAAAAAAAGGTGTTAATGACTTGAAGAATCTCAGCGTATTAGGAAGAACTAATTTAATTTTCTAGTAGCGCAACCTTTTGTGAGACACTCCATTAGCTAATTGAATGCATTTAATTTATTTCGCTCCAAGTTGGGTGACTTTGTTTTCCTATCCACCTTCCTGTGGTGAAAAGCAAATAAACATTCCCCAACAGCAAATTGCTGCTTCTTTGTTCAACAATCAATTTAAACTAGGATTACTTTCCAAGCGCTTAATAAGGTGCATGCTTTATGAACGCTTTATAGAAATGACAAAGCTGCGGCGCTGCCTGACGATGCTGGCTGCCTTCCAGCCATGGACTGAAGACACCACAGGATCACAGATTTTGTGGAAGTGATTTTTATCTTGTAGCTTGTCACCAGGCTACGAGAGTCTCCACAACACGCCACTGTAATAACCAAAACAAGCAGGAAGTCGATAATGGCTTCCCACTCCCGGCACACTGGGAAGCATACCTGGGCCGTAGTTTAGAGAGTGGTGATGATAGCTTTGGAAGACCAGCTGGCCAATCTGTTCCCAGTACTGCTGCTGCTACCAGCAATGTGGAGTTCAGCTTGGAGGGGCTGCTCTGGCTTCTCATGGGTCTCTCTATCACACCCGGTTGAGCCCCCGGTAGCTGTGGCAGTACTGCTGCTGCTCCAGGTCGTACAAACAGGCATGAGGAAAAAAAGAAGCCTCTTTAATAGGCTACCCAGGGAAGTGGTGGAGTCACCATCCCTGGAGGTGTTCAAAAAACATGTAGATGTGGCACTTCAGGACATGGTTTAGTAGGCATGGTGGTGTTGGGTTGATGCTTGGACTTGATGATCTTAGAGGTGTTTTCCAGCCTTAATGATTCTATAAGATGCTGTGAGAGCTCTTCGTACCATGGGGTGCCATGCAGGGAAGCAGTGTCCTGCAGGCAGCAGCTCCTGTTTGCAGCATATGGGGGTGACAGAGGCTGAGCATAGCTGTGTCTGTGTGTCTGTCTGCACGGCCTTGCCCTCCCGCAGCACATCCGAGGCAATGCAGAGACGTGGTGATGTCTGCTGAGCAGGGACAGGATGCGTTTCCACAGTCCTGGGAGCAGGTGGGCACGTTTGGAGACCCGCTGTGACTGTGAATGCCCTTCAGTCATCACCTGCTGCTTCCCAGGCGAGTTCGAGGGAATTTAGGCATTTCCCTTCTTCCAGCAGAGGTCATTGCCTTGCAGTCATTAACATAACTGCATTTCCCACTGGTTATTCTTGGGGGAAGGAGAAGAGGTATGACAAAACTCCTTGGGCAGTCCTTCTCCGTAAATGCCCTCAGTCCATTTCACCATTCTGTGTTTTACCTAGGTTTCCATTATGAAATCCTCAGCAATTAAAGCTGCTGGTCGTGGTGAACCTCTTAAAGTCTTATATATTACTGGCATGGTGTAAGTTCTTTTCATATGCGTGGTTTTGCTGGAAGAGCTCTGCCAGTCTCACAAGGGCTTTTTCTACTGTCACTGTCCAATTTCTGTAACATGTTCCTAGCTGAAGATGATTATTGCTAATTATTGCTTTATGAACCTGAGATTTCTTTCAAGATGCATTAATCAAAGTAACTGAAAAAATTAATTCTCACTGAAAACTAAAAAGGGTTCTGTGAAACAGGACGCTCTCTTCAAAGGGGATTAAATATTCCCTAGAGAGCTTTTCTAGCTGCTTGAATCGTATTGTAGTTTAGCTCTGGAATACTTCTATTGATTTATGACAAAATATCAGCTAAATACTCTATCTTTAATGGTTTTCTGCAGCAGTGGGTGCCCGTGGTAGGCTTTCGTCAGATCTGTTGAGCTTCAAAGTCAAATATGCCAATAATTTGCCTATTCCAGCAATTCTCAGAGAACATCCTCACAGGGCACTGATTAGAGTAAACTGTAAAAAATTAATAAGTGGTTACCATGGACTTGGGTAGCGAAGTGTTGCTTTGTCTTCAGCAGCCTGTCGAAACGGTCCTATCTGTCAAAGAGAAACAGAAACAAAATGTGGTGCAAGGTTAACCTTACGGCATATGTGCCACTCTCAAATAGTACTGGGAAGGAAGACTAGGTCCATTTTCACCTGGAAGATTTAGGTGGAGACGTGACAATGAAACTAGAGAATGTGAAAAATAACAGCCGCTGCTTGCTTCCACGTTGTGCACGGGTTGTGGAGACAGTGAGCTTGGCAGCGGTTTGACTCCTTTAAAATTTTGAACAGAATTATCTCGTGAGGTAATAAAGTGTCACTTAGAGAAATGCCTTCTTGCAGATTTTTTAAGCAGAGGAAGAGTTTTTGTACAGGTAAGGGGTTATTTAAAATGCCTCTAAAGGTCACAGATGGAAAACAGAAAAGGGATAAACCCAAAGTCCATGACAGACTGTACCTCTGAGATCACGAGACACAAGTGCAGCCAGGATAGCAAATATTGCTGTAAATAATTCAAGGTTCAATCTTCAGTAACAAGCTGTTTTTTAAACTTAACTTGCTAGAGTGAGATAACCGTATGTATTACATTTGTCTTGGGGAGAGAAGCAACAGCGCAGCGTGTGTGTTTGTCAGCAACACCTACAGCCCGAATAGTCTTTATTTGAATTCCTGGCATGCTTATCTGCAGGCAGGACTTGGACCATATGTTGGGAAAAGAATTGGTACAAATAGCTGAATCAGAGCTCTGCTGAAGCTCAGCAAAACAGGGTGGCTTAATTGTCCTCCTTGACTTCTCTGCTTCTTCGGCTTTTTTTGCTCGGTGTAATTGTTCAGGTCCTGTGCAACCGAACAGGAAAAATGCCAGACAGAGATTAAGCGGTGACAATTGCTTAGGCAATTTCTTTTTCCTTATCTCATGGAATTCAAGTAATGTTGAAGCTGTAGCTCATGATTTGCCCAAGCTGTCCTTAGACCAGTAGCCGGACAAAGGCTTCGAACTGGCCCATGTCGTTCTGTTTGTCTCCCCACTCACAACTGTCCTTCCCTTCATCCTTGCTGTCCCGTTCTCATCTTTCTCTCTGTTTTCCTTAGGACCATACTAAAACAGTCGTGTCTGCCTCGTGGCCTCGTTCAGCTGCTGAAGAATTTAGACATGCACTTGAAAAAATAAGCATCCCCGTTCCCCACCAGCGGCTGAGAAGAGCTCCTGTTCTACGTGTGAACCGGTGCCGCAGCTGCAGTACTACCGAGTCTGAGCATCAGGGAGCAGCTTCTCTGAGGGAAAGCTGCATGTCCCTTGTGTGGGTGTCATAGCCCAGCTAGAGGCATCATGAGGAGGCAGCCGGGTAGACGCTGGTGCTGGGACTTGGGCGTGTAGAGTTGTCCCCTTTGCTCAAATGGAGGCGGACTTTGCGGCAATGCACAGTGCTGGAGGGGACACGGACCCCACAGCAGCCCCCGAGCTGCCTTGGCTGGAGTCCTTGGGGACAGCATGGCAGCCCTCGTGGGGACATCCATCACAGCAGTCAAGGGGAGTTACATTTTTTCGGGTTGTTTTTTTCCCTGATAAGGCATGTTGAGAGATAAGCATGTAGCAGCTCTGTTTCTCAGAGATGTCAGAGGAGATAAACCGAAGTTTTTCTGTGGTTTTCTCTGGCAGACGTGAGCAATTCAGAGTACAAACTCTAGCAAAAGGAGTAGCAGCAAATTACTCTCAAAAATATTCGTTAGTTTTGGCTCCGCTGTACCATTTGCACAAAAGGAAGATGGTTCCTGCCTTGGGGAGGTTTAAGCTCCCAGCTCACTTTTGCCTACTACAGCTTGAGAAACAGAGCTTCACCGGCTGTACCTAGCCCCTCTGTGCCAGCTGTGTGTGTTCAGGCCCAGGTTCACCGAGTCAAGTGCCTCAAATCAGGTGAATCCGTGTTGCCTTCGGGGTCAAAAGCACAAATCCCTGACACCACCCATCCCGCGCTTCCTTTTTCTTGTCTGGAGAGGCAGCCCGGCTATTTGTAGAAAGTACAAGCAACATCAAGGACCGGGGGATTTGGGCCAAGTGTGAGGTCAAAGCCGACATGACAGAGCAATTAGATAATCAGCTTCTGAAATCAGTGGCTGTTAAGTATACGTAGCCCAGGCGGCACGGGGATTGGCATGTAGCAGTGTTGATGCCGAGGGTCTGCTAGCTGAACCAGCAGCTCCTTGCTCCAAATGCTGGTGGTACTTGGGGAGAGCAGATGATCTGCCTTCAGCTCCTCTCCCCCTGCAGCAGCCATTAGGGGTGGCAGGGCGGGTGGAGATGTCCTCTGGGTTGGATTTGGCCCGTGGGTTACAGTGCAAAACTTTCTGTGTTAGAGAGGGCTGATCACTGCAGCAGCATTTTGTTTGTTATCATTTGATATAAGCTTCATCAAATCAGTATTTTAAGAGGTTTTGTTTTTATGACTGTAGCTGTCATGGAAATGAGCACAATTAAGAAAGAATGAACTAGAGTAAAAGTCAGAAAAGAGGGGCAAACCAATCGTTTTGGCCAGCAACTTAGGGAATGCTGCTCCTCGGGTCTAGTGTGGGGTTTGTCAGGAGTAAGGCTGGGGAAGCCAACTGCAATGGTATGCAGCAAACCAAACTCCACACGCGTTGCTGACCAGCAGGGCCACCCCCCACTGAACAACACGGTCAGGCTTGAATACGCTCAGTCCAGAGGCACGAACTTTGTGCTGAGGTCCCTTTTCACATTAAAATAAAGTGTGGCTTTTGCGATCAGATATTATTTTCCTTGCTCTTCATAAGCACTTATGCAGAACTACGAGTGTGCGTGGTACTTCACCGATCAGAGGAATTGAGTCCCTGCAGCGATTGCTCAACGAGGGTGGGGGCACGGACTTCTTGCGGTGAGATTGCACAGCACAAAAGGCAGCTGGCTTCGGAGATGGAAGTGTACAGCACTTCTGCACTGCGTTGGTTTAATAGTTGCTAGCTATTACAAAACAGGGCTGGGTGGTTATTTTTGTAATTATATTATTTACTGGAAAGCAGCTAATTATATGAATTTGAGTTCAATTTTGCAAAACTTTCTACTGAGAAAAAAAGAAAAATATTGTAAAAACAGCTTAAAAATGCCTTTTTTTCTGTTTTGAAGAAAAATAAGTGGTTTTGGTTTTCCAATCCTAGAGAAATATTTTTGTTTTGGTTTACCCAAAATATTTTCTCTCTTGTATTTTCAAGTTCATTGGCCAAATACAAATAACAGGTTCTTTCATCCTTTTCTGTGGAGACAAAGAGAGTGTCTGTTCTGTCTGTCTGTCATTTTAACTAAGGAATTTCTTTTGCGTTTATTCAAGCTGATTGTTGCCTTTCTTCTATCTGAAGGGTTACTGTATTCTTTATCTCGAAAAATTCATCATACTACAAAATAATTTTTACATCTGTACAAAGACATTATTGAAAACATCATCTAGAGAAATCATCCTCAAGAAACCAAAAGCGTTTGTCTTGCAAAGAGAGTGCGTTTGTTTGGTGCAATCGAGGAGACGTAAATAAGGGTTGCGGTGTCATCTCTATGGTGACAGCATTGAGGCCCTTGTTCAGCATGCAGTGTGCTTTCACTTTCCGAAATTTGGGGGTGTTAACACTGGCAGAAGCACTGCGAGTTACGGATTACCACTTTGTACAATATGTTTGAAAGCATTATTCTAATAAGGCTGGGTGTCTTAAACTCACTTGGTTAGAATATGTCAACAGTGTATCTATGGTGTAAAGGAGAGTAAATATAAGCACTATATTTTAGCTTATATTTAGTTAAAGATCATATGATAATCAAGGAGCTAAAAGCTTTATTTTTCTGATAAATTGCTCTAAAAGCTATTTATTTTAACTTCACTAAGCAGCTTAAATTGTTTTTATTTTAATCTGTGTTGAGAGCAGTATCTGCAGATCAGTAATGAGAGTAGTGAAATTATTTGTTGGTGCTTAGATATTTAAGGGAGAGACTTGGAATCTGTGTCCATTATTGATTTTGCATTAAGAAAATGGATCAGATCCATTTTAGTCCTAGAAAAAGCCCACTCAGAAATACAAAGTAGACCATAAAATCTATAGACTGTAAAAAAGAAACCCCATTGAATACTGAGAGTTTGTTCTATATTGGAGAGTTGCTTTATGAATAGATAACTGATAATGGAAAAAACCCTGTTGTATTATGCTAAATTTATCTGCCCTTTGCTGACCAGGGGGCAAGGCGGGAGGACCTCTGGTCACCTATGCAGCGCTCAGCTTTTGCTGGCCTCTCTCACGGCCGGAGCTGCGGAATGTGTCAGGCTGTGACAGCCCATTTTACACAGCAGCTTCTTCCATAATTCAGAGAGACCCAACACCCCCCCTCCTCTACTATTAACATCCAGGCTGGCTTGGCACATGGCAGTGCCCCCGGCATGTACCTACTCGCATCAGAGAAGTCTTTCCCAGATGCCTGCTGATCGTAAGCACACACAGCTCTGCACAAACGTGCCAAAGTTAGCACTGCCCATTGGTGCTTTTTTGTTAAGAAGGAAGAGAATTCAGGTGCACGTTGTTATATTTGGAAAAGCAATATCATAAAACTAGTGTACAGGTAGAACACACACTTATACCTATACAAGGAGGCTGTGGATATGTGTAATATATATGCACACCCTTATTTTTGTTTTCACAAGTTTGGACGCACACCAGACTGGTTCCAGTAGAAAATGTTTTTTGAGTAATGGCGGGAGATGTTAGTTAATACAATAGTCCATGCCAGCACTGCACATCTATTCAGACTTCGCAAAGAAATGAAGTTTTATCAGTTTTGTACCAGATATCATTTCCTTTCAGATAGGTCTGATACAGTTAGGCTTCTTAATTTCAATGGCTAGTTAGCTGAGACAAGTAGCTCCATCCACTGAATACACTTCCACCTGCAGCTACTTTCATGTCGTGCTACTGAATATATTCCTTTGCTTCTGCATAGCTGTGAGTAGGGGAAAACAAACTGGGAGAGTGCCTTCTCTTCCTATGCTCTGCGGCCAGATGGAAGCGTCAAACAGGAAAGGCTACCCCTCTGCCTTGCTCTGCTTCCCCTGGGGAGGGGAGGATAGTCTGCTCTGTGTTTTGGAAGAGAACATTAGAGCTCCGTGAGGACCAAGCAGGGCAGCTGCTCAGATTCAATAACCCAGCGGCTGGTCTTTGCACGTGAGGGGACTCCCAGTCAGCTGCAGATTCAAGGTAGCCCTGCAACTTTTCTTCAGAGGTCCTCAAGAAGCACAACAGGGCCCTTAAGCTCAAAGCTGGTTTCACATGAGCAGATATTAAGCCAAGGCAAATTTTATAACTGCAGAAAACTCAGGCTGAAACCAGACTGTGAAAGGTCTGTACACACGCCTGACCCTGCTCCCTCAGTCCGTGGGGCATGGGTCCTCTCTTCCAAGTTCACTCCTGCTCTGATAACCTTTCACCAGCTTCCTGGGTTACAGCAGATGCTACACACTGGCCTTTGGCTCCCCAGAATTATTTTTCTTTCATTCATTTCAGGAGCCCGTGCATCTGCTATTCCCAGTAGTTTTCTATTCCTGATTGTGCCACAGCTTTCCAGTTCCCAAGATTTCTCACTTCTACTTGCTTTTTCTAGCTGTCTAGCTCTGTCCTTGGGAATCTTCCTCCCCACGATGCAGGCTCATTTTTTCCCAGGAGGGACCAATTTCCCTTCCCCTTGCTGTGTCCAGTTAATGAGTTACATCTATTTTCAACACGGTGCATAACAGATGAAAAACTATGAATGACTTGCATGCTTTCTCTATTTTTGCTCTTTTAAGAAGGGTATGCTTGGAGGGATACACAGTGTGCTATGCAGACACACCGCAGCACAATGTAAGAGTACCTTAACTATTGAAAAATCTTTGTTTAGGAAAAAAACATTGTAGTATTTTTTCATACCGTCCTAAAAAATCAAAACCCTAGCCTATTTTGGGCTTCTCAAACTACTATGCAAGAAACATAGCAATGTTAAATATACCCTTATCATCACGTGTGAATTTGCATGTATCTGTATATATAAGAAAAATGTGATATATGTCACATCTACATATATAAATATAAACTAAATTGGTTTTGGGAATCAAGCTGTAGGACTTTTTTTTATAACCTTATGCAAATGCAAATTCAGCTGTAACTAGATGTGTAATGCAGGGGTTCAAAATGAGGACCTAGAACAAGTGGAAAGAGGAACAAATTCGGGAGTCTGAAGATCGTTATCTACATCCGCACCCCACACCCTGTTTGAGACTGAGTAACAGGTAGGGCTGCAGGGTTACCAGGGGCCTTTAAGTGCCTGCGAGCACACAAACCCTGTGGGATTCTGGTCTCACAGAGCCTGCAGACCTGCTGCTGTGGGTCTCTTGGCAGATCAGGGAGTTGGCCAGGCGGGATCACTCGATGGCTCGTGTCGTGCTAGACCTCGGTCCCTCAAACAGCTCCTCCTGCATCTCTGTCTACTCTCATCATGTGGGGAAAACCCAGCCCGCAGCTGCTCAGCCCTTAAATGCAGCTGTTGTATTATGTTTAGTAGGATGCTTTAGTCAGGTTATTTTTCAGGCAGCTTCATCCACGTGGGAACTCGACTTTGGGCAAACTGTTACAAACATATTTCTTGAAGCTTCTGTAAGCCTGGGCTGATGTTTTGCTTAGCACGGTTTTTGATTGAACAGCTGTGTTCTCTCTTGTTCCTTGCTTAGCCCATGATTACGCTCAGCCCTAACGATAATTCAGAATGCAACTGCAAAGCAGAGCACAGCTTTCTTCTGCCTCCTGCAACTCAGGTGTTTTCATATACGAAGTCTTCCTCACCTTAATCTGCGCTCCGCTCTGGAGGTGTTCTGCGGTGAAGTGGCTGAGCTCCCACACGCCCCAGCTGATCTCGCCCGGGTGGTGAGGTCTGCGAGGCGGCACGTGCGAAGGACGGGGGGCCGGGCGCCACGAGCAGTTAGCATCGCTGGTACCCTCTGTTGCTGGAGACGCCGCTCCGATGCAGAGGGTATGTTCAGGCTTCCTTGTTCTATAATCACGTATAGCATCCGGGCCTTATGGGCAGAAAAGAGAGAGAAACTCGTTGTTTAAATTATTTTTCCTACTAGCCTATTTCAGTACGCTTTACTTTCTTTTATCTTACAATGCAGCAATTTCAGACAGATGTTCCACTTTGCAAGAACATGGTACTTGTTATACCTTTTCTTAGATTGTCTCTCCTGGAGTTGGGGTCACGTACGGGTTTTTTCACCGAAACGTTCCTTTTTCCTGCTCTGAAAATCTGGCTATTGAAAAAGGGGCATGACATGAAACAAAATTAGCCTACTTCTGGTGAAAAGCAACATTTTGTTATTTTTAATTGGGTGCCTACTTGTTAAAATGGTGCTTTCAGTTTTATTTATAAAAACATGATCAGGAAATGAATACATATTAGCCAAAGACATGAATTTGAAGTGGTTTTCATTTACTAAATTAAGTCAATATAGGTATTCTAATCCAGAATTAAAGTGGCTTTAATTCATTTTAATTGATTTCAGTGTCACATTGAAATACCATTAAATGCAAAGTCACTTTAAATAACAAAGCCCAGTGATTTTAAGAGAATTCCTTCAGGTCATTCAGAGATGTGCCTGCAAGGAATTTACAAAAGGGTCTGAATTCATGGCATGAGATGATGTTCCAGCTGATCAGGTGCACAACCAGAAGGCACAGCACAAGAACAGTGAAGCGAAGCCACGCTCCCCGCTGCCGCCCCACTGAGCCTCCAGGTGGGACATCTGCTTGGGAAGCATCACAGCTCCCACCCACCCTGAGCACCCGAGCTTTCCTTTGTTGAAACTCAAGGCACAGGAGGGTGGAGACTAAGGCACAGAGGTGACCTCAGAGTTTCACTCGCGCTGAGGTTCACCGGTAGCCTCCACATTGCACTTTCGCAGTCCGTAAAACAGAGGCAACGGTGTTCTTTGCAAGGAGCGCTGTGAACTTCATAAGCTGCTGTTACAATCTGTATGGACTAAATATAACTAAGTAAATCTACTATTTAGAAAACCGCTTTAGCAACACGTAGCTAGAAACTTAACCTGAGGGCTCGTGATTGCAAACTGTGTCTCTCACCTGTGCAGACCGGGCAAGAGTGTTACGGGAACTCATAAACCACTAACGCCTCTGCAGCGTCAATATGCAGCCTGAGATTAGTGTTGATACTTGTTCTGCCAAAACTGAGGGTTGGTAGAGTTTGACAGCATATGAAGGCAGATTCTGCCTTAACAGTTATTACAAAGCACTTGGGTAATAGCTTCAAAAAAAGATACCCCAAATTTAGTATGACTAAGTTGTTAAGATCGGGATTGCCTGAGAGGCACAGTCTTGTTACTGTTTCCATCACCACCTCGATAACTGGGACTTTAGAAGGATTCAGCCATCGAACATCATTCAGCCAGACAAACCCTACACAGGTTTTCAGCTGAGAGGCAAATATCTGTCATACATGTTTGTCAAAAAAAAGGTAAACCTCTAGAAATGTTTCATTATTAAAGTGGAAGACACGCCTTTGAGCGCCAACCACGTCCTTTTGCGCCAGGCTTAGCCCTAAGACTCTGTCACACAGGGAGATGATAAAGCGTAGTGTGGGTTCAGGCCTCTGGAAAAGCCACAAGCCATGTTTTTAGTTAAAAGGACAAACCATTAGAAGCGCACTGACAAAGTCTCCTACTGGAGGAGCAGCTGATGATGCGGGACGACTTCATTGCTGGTATAGATTTAAATCAATTCCCTGCTGGTCTACCGATATTTATGCTATTGCTTTATCTAGTAGACCTGTATTGATCCAGGCTGAGGATGGAAGAAAAATCATCCTCCAAACTACCATAGTTATTAGAAAATAAAAACAAAGGTGCAGAACAGGAGGGTGAATTTTCGCACAAAGCAGCTGTTGAAAATGGATGAACCAGAACAGGAACAGAAAGCAGCTCTTTTTGTGAAACACTTGGAGAGTTATTCCAGAATAGTTTCTGCAATTATATGTTAGTCCAACTGAACTTTCAAGTGTAGGTAATACTTGACTCCTGTTCCTAGGCAAGGGATTCATTTCCAAGCCATATGTCTGCTCAGGATCCGTAATAACTGAAAACAGATCGCTGTGTGTAGAGACAGTTGAAACAAAGATCACTCCAGTGGAGTTCAAAGTCAGGTTAGCCTTTCAGTAAAGGCTGATGTTCTTTGCTTTGACTGTATTGCATTAACAGGGATGGGCACCTTTGAAAACCAGATCCAGCATGGGGCTAAATTTTCAGCATGGGCAGTCCGTGCAATGCTTCCTTTAACACCGTATCCTGTAACCAGCAGCTGAGCTCTGAGGAGCAGGTACTGAGCCTGCTTCGCAGAGTTAATCACTGATGCACAGTGTGGTTCCAAGGCCTCTGCGTGATGGGGTCCTGCTAATTGATAGCATTTTTCACTGTTAATTAAAGGTGATGTGGAAATTTTCCCAAGATTGTTTCACTAATGCAGTTTAGAGCACAGCCCCCAAACAGACACATCAGCACAAGTACAGAGGCAGTGGACTGTGTCATAGGTGCAAAAATAAAAAGCAGGAACCTCTTAAATTAGCTTTGCTGCCAGAGAAAATACAGCTTGGAACTATGTCCTGATTTTTCCATCAGGTTTATTATTTTTCAACTCCATAGTCTGGACTCTCATGTAACTGTACATTCCCCTTTCTGGAGAAGAATCTTCATTAATTATGTGTGTTATTGTTCTGTCTGGGCTTCAGAACAAACAATGGGTTTGAATAATCGGTAGAAATTGAAGTGTTATCTAATAGAAAACCGAGCAGTCTCCCAGTGCTTCCCACTGTGTGATTAATACTCTGTAAGGAAGGACTTCTTGTTTGTCATACAGAAAGCAAAGTTTAGGCTTTCATTCCTCCTTGTAGAATAAGGGAAAGGGTAAACAAAGAAAATCAATTATAAAAGTTCCATTAATAAGGGTGAAGATGGAATATATCTGTCACTGGGAAAAACCCTGGCTTGATTCCCGAGGGATTGCTTCTCAACAGTTTTGGCTTAGCAAAGGCGTTTGAGCAGGCTATTCTTGGTCAGATAAAGAGATGCGCTGCTGGCAGCACACGCTCTGTGGAGACTTGAAATCTCTGCAGTATGCTCCCGAGCTTGGTCCAGATGCACTGATTCTCTAGGCACAGTGAAAGACATATTTATTTGATCAAGGTTTGGAGGAAAGATGTGGTATATTCCCAGAAAGGTGACTGGGAAAGAGATGTTGGTAGGAATGACAATTATTTAAATAACACTGAGACTAGTTTTCCTTTTTTTTCACTGTTACTGCTGGAATATTAATTATAAGTTAGCACATTAAGTTTTATTTATACTAATGTAAATAAATGATCATATAAATCGTACCAGTCTTATTCCCTAGCAAGCACATATGCTAGTATGGGATGTTTAAATCACAGAGAACCAAATCATTGCTAAATATGGAACCATTGCTCAAATTTACAACACCCTTTAGGGAATTACTGTCCTCCCACTCCCTGAACAACAACCGCAACAGTTCATCGGGCCAGCCAAACAGTAACTTCCAGATGACAATAGTTTGACCAGCTGAGGCTGGTGGTTGGGATTACTACTCGTGATGGATACGGTGAAGTGTATTTTGTGTAAGGTTTCAGGGAATCAAGGCCAAAATTGGACTTGTCACCCTGCGATGAACATCTTTAACCTGATCGAAACCATATAAACATATAGCAAGTACCATGAGCTGTGCTTGGTATTGCTCTGATTAACTCTTTTCAAATTAATTCCATGTGTGAACTTTCTTTTTCTGGAGTTCCTGGTTCCAGTTTAACAGGAACATCCCAATTACTTTCCAGTGTAAAATGTCCCCAGCTGGTGTTATCTAGGAACAGCTATTTCATGAAGGCTTAATGAAAAGCATAAGCAGGCCCAAGATGTGCATTTCCAACAGAACCTATGAATTTCCAGAGGAGCTGAGGGTACTCCGTGATTTGCAGGAGGATTAAGCTGCTCAGAAACCAGAGCCCCAGGGCCAGTGACTCTAAATCAGTGATAAGAAGGTTTTCTATTCTGTTTTAAAACTGATAAGTCAAGCCAGACCGAGTGCTAAATAGTAATTTGTGAATGAGAAATGAAGAAAGCATTAAAAGCTTAAGCTCTGTTACAGATTATATTTTCAAAAATTACTCCAAATGCAAATATCTCTCTCCAGGTTATTTTGCTTCCATTTTTTTCTTCAAAAGATGGATGCAGAGTTTCAGCATCACAAGGTGCTTTCCACGTTTCATCCATTAAATTATATCTCCTCTTGGAAAGTGTCAAATGGCAGTCAGTAAACAGAGGTAACCACTCGTCAGGGACAGCATAGGCATCTACAGTTCCTGCATCTCACTGCTCGTTTTTTGCCTATCCTAGAGGAAAAAAGCTCTCCGATATCTCAGCCTCATGGGTATACCCATGCAAATGGCAATCACGACATTCACCTGCTCCCTGTAGGAATCCACCCTCTGAGAACTACCCTGAGATCACCACCTAACGCGAGCCACCGGTGCTGGGTGGGATGCCACATGCCATTTCATTGCAGTGTCAGCAGCTCCAGCCCCTCTGCCTGCCCGCCTGGCGCTGCCCATGGCACTGGAACAACTGCTTCTCAACCACACGGTAAAATGCTTGGGTTTTTTTCCTGGTTATTTTTAACACAGATCAGTTCACTGATCTTGTTTTCCATGTAGCCTCAGGGGACGGCTTGGGGAGAAACATTTGTTCCAAAACGAGTGTGAGGTGGCAACAAGTGGCTGAAGGTCAGAACAACTGAGCCGGCATTGTCCCGAGGAGGACGGTGCCCGGAGGGAGCGGTGCTCCCACCCCAGCACACGCACAGGTGTAAATGCCTTTGGTCCTTGGGGGGACTGTGGGCAAACCAGTGGCTGCAGCAACCAGCACCTGAAGGCTGATGCAGAAGGAAGGTTTAAGTCTTTCAGTCTAACCCTCCTGGTACATATGGAAGTACAGACTCTTGTGTAGTCATGGTTCTTCTTTGGCACTTTCTTTCTTCACATGTATGTTATGAAGACAGAGATAATGAGGCCCTTAGACATGAGAAGTGTCATTTAATACCCCATTTAGGTATTTTCAAAAGGTATCATGTAATGCATGCACTATACTTCCAGTGCTATTTAACTGCTTTTATTTGCTTAGCTTTTTCTCCTAAATTTGACAAATAGCCTGAGGCTGGAAGAGACCAGAAGAAATAAAAGCAAGCTCTGCCCTCCTGTCACCTGCTAAGAGTCATTCAAGCAGTCAGTCAGGATCCTCTATGAGAACAACTGAAATGATAAAATGAAGAAGTTCTGCTTGGTCAGGTTTATCATTCATTTTATCATCTTTACTTCCTTGAGAAGACGGTTTATGAGGCTATATGAGGAGGTCAAACCCCTTTTGACCTGAGGGTTGCCAGTTGGATCAGGAGATCGGTAGAAATTCTAGGACACAGCTGTGGAGGTGAGTGCACTATTTTTTTTTAAAATTGGATGACAATTGCACAAAATAAGAGTCATATATCTTGTTGAAACTGGAACCAAGAAGCTTACAGATATGATTACATAAATAAATCTCATTGTATTTTTAAGGAATTATTTAAAGGATTTTTAAAAAAATTAATCTTCTAATCTTTAAACCACTCGAAATGGAACAGTAATCGTAGGCCTATCTGGAATATTAGGAACTTGAAACATAAATGCTTGGCTCTTAATCTGAAGAGTCCTAGAAAGCATATGAATAATATGCTAATTGGGAACCAATCTGCTAACTTGTAAATCTGCAATAACATACTTGCTCCATTACGTGCAACAGAACTCTATAAATAATCAGGTGAAATTTACTTTTCCCTTCACAAGCTATCAGTGTCACTAATAGCAAGCTGTGCATTCTCGATTAGTGATTATGTTGCTGCGATTAAGTTACTTCTGGTGCTTTAAAAATAACCTTGACTATCCCTCTTGTCTCAGAACGGGCTGGCAGAAATAATTCGCAGGAGCAGCGCCTGTGTCACACCATACCGTTGCAACGTTATTGGATTAAGGACAGTCAGCAAGAACAGTCCAAAGCACTTTCCACGATTAGTTCCTCAGGAAAAGTGCTTTCCCCAGAAAACCTATGCTCCTGAGAGAGTGTAATCCACCATCTACTGAGAGTAATAGCAATCTTACCATGATATTGGATGAAAAGCAGGGTCAAAAAGCTCTTTGGTAGAAAAACCTCTTAGGACAGCATGTAGCCCAATAGTTGAACTGAAATAGGTTTATCCAACTTGACAGTTTTCTGAAACTTGCTCTGTTTTTTAATGGTATTAACGACGCTGCAGAAGAGTCAAGTAGGTAAACTGACAGACTGGTTTTTGTGACTGGCTGCTGCTTGTACAACTTGGACCATGCAGTTCTACCGCTGTGTGCTCCTTCTGACAGGGAGTGGGGATGGTACCGTGTTGGCTTATAGCGAACAGGCCACTCAACACCACCGCCAGGTACTATGCCACTGAATACATCGGTGCTGCAGCTATATCCTGAATACTGTGTGCTGTTCTAGTTCCCCATTCTTACCAATGTCATGAAATGATCTGTTAAAATGAGAAAAGGTACTGAAAATGGTTGATATGGGCATGCTTATCTACCTGTGCCATTCTGTTAATCTTAACATCTGAAATTAGCAGTAGTCTGGAATTAAAGACAGTGCATTTGACTCCCATTTTTTTGGGAGGCTGAAGTAAATGTTATGTTCTCTCTCTCGGAAATGACTGAAGCGGCTGTAGTAGAGAGCTATTAAATAATGACCTTTCTGAAGAAGATGAATAAGGAGAAACTGCAACATTTCATAGCCAAAACCTAGAATTAAATTGCTGGGAATAGATTTAAAACATCAAAGGAAATTCTTTTTCATGCAGTTCATAGCTAAATTGAGTCACCTTTTGTGGCAAAGAAGTTGCAAGGCAAAAACTGTGAGTGAGATTTAAGAGCAGTTCTGGCAAGGATATTAGACTATATGAATTTTTAGTCTGACCCCAAACTGCAATTTTTATGTTCCTGTGGCTTGTACCCCAATAAGCAGGAGCTACTGCTGTGTGTAACTTGAAGAGCACATACTCGTATATTCGGTGCTACTGGAATACATATACTGTACTGTAACACAATTTATACCACCCGGATACTCTCTAGTGCCTTGGCATTTAAGGAAGAAAGAGATCATCAAAGCACAAATTGTACAATTATTGTTTAATTATTACCAGATACAAGTGCACCGAAATGTATCGGTCTCTAAATTTGTACTGTTCAAATATCATTAGTAGTGTGAATCTGTATAGAGACCATCGCCATAATTTAAAAGCAGGCTCCAAGACAAGATTCCTTTCAAAAAGTCACATATCTCTTTGTCCATCAGTTTTATTCTTCGGTCTGCTCTTTTAAACTGGTGCATTTGAAATTCAAATGGAGCTCTAGCAGGAAAGCATCTCTGTGACTGCTATTAACTAGAAACACGGAGAAATCCTCGCTGGCGCTCAGCAGGAGGCTTTCATTCAGCCCCTCGGACCAGAACCTCGTTCTCCCCTCCAGTATCACCAGGGCTTTTTCTTCAACGTGCCGGTGCAAGGCACAGTTCGTAGGTCATGAATGAGAACTGCTGAGCAGGGCACAAAAGCTTCCAGACCGAAAAAGTATCCGGTTGGTGCTCCTGTCTCTGGGCGTGCATGCATGTGTGCACCTAGCACACCATAAATAATCCCCTGTGGCCGAAAAATACCCAGATATCTACTTGATGTGAAAAATGCAAACAGCAAAAGTAGGGTGTTTTTTTTTCTATTTAGGCATCAAACTGTCCAACGAAACAAAAACTGGGGCACCATTTAATGTGTATTTTGGCCACTACTTAATCTTTATCTATGCTGCTTCTGCTGTAATTGCCAATCTATCGTCGTGAACAAACGCAGGGCAAACACCAGCACTGCATGTGCGTCGCCCTTCCCTCTCCCCATGGGACCCACAATCCTGCTCCCGGCTGAAGCAGCATCCCTGCCAGCGAGGGGACCTGAGACGCCGGCGCCATCATCTACCTAAGAATACTCCCATCACCTTTGCGAGCCCCTTCCCCGCCGCGGCTCTGCCAGGGGAGGAGGGCATGACGCAGGCTCTCCTTGCCTGGGAAGGGTCTGGACACTGCTGCACTGGGGCTCCTCTGCCCACCACCATGGTGGCTGCGGGTGATGGGGCTGGCGCATTGTGACACAGCGTCCCCTTGGCTCCCTGAGCGTCCCAGGCACTGGCCTGGCCATTCCCCCCCCCCGCCCTCCGCAGAGCGGC
>Ga0065711_1038517_pt1 | contig 18677 bp, 9 predicted proteins | sample Hoacrofraction12_FD_59098 | JGI IMG/M metagenome (GOLD analysis project Ga0065711, IMG submission 59098) | Hoatzin crop microbial communities from Cojedes, Venezuela - Epithelial fraction 12 v2 (version 2) | ecosystem: Host-associated > Birds > Digestive system > Esophagus > Crop | place...
GCACGCCGGCGGGGGGAGGGGCGGCCGCGTGGCGCTTTTGTTGCCGGCGGCAGCCGAAACCAAAACACTTCTTCATCATTTATCCAGCTTCCGGTGCCTTCTGGGCTGGATGTTCCCCTTTTATCAGTCTGTTAGCTGTTATGCCTATTCAAGGGCATCATTGTTAGTAAGGCATGCGTTGTTTATACAAAGTAGTCAGGCCTAAATTAAGCAATGTCACTACAGCCTAAACATTTCTGCCCTATATCACTACAACTTAAGCATTACTATGACCTAAATATTTCTGTCCAGTATCAGTGGGATCCCAAGAAATGGGGTGAAAATATTTGGAGTGGATCCTCAGACTCTGAGATTGAATTGGAATTTGATCCGGACTTCAAAGACTGGGTGGTCACGGAAGCACAACCGCTCATACAAATGGTGGGGCAGCAGGAACAGACAGACGGGGGAGTGCAGATTATGTGTACTTACACTCTCAAAGATTTATGGGAGTTTTTAGAGATCTACCACAAAAGAGTGGTGAAGACATACTGGCACGGAATTTGCGAGCTTGGGGTAGTGGAGCTGCATCTATCCATTTATTAGTGAGTGAAAAAAGATTGGTTAAGCCCTATAGCCAGTGATGGTCTGATACAACAAGAATATGCTCAGTTGCAAAATGTCAGAGGTCCTGATGGGTGAGGCATTACTGCACCTACGTTGTATCAATGGTGTGTGCAGAAGCTTTAACAGCGTACTCAGAACCTGTCGAATTAGTGTTGTCCCTCAGAAACCAGTGTACAATGGAAGAAGGTATTAATTTGTTGTGGCAGATGGGGATGACTTATGTGTTGGTTATGGGATCCACTCTGGACAGTGTAGCAGTAATGAGAAGTATCAAAATGCAGTTCTTGAGAGGACGGCCTGCCTCACTATAACCCTTGATTACACCAGCAGTGACAAATGCTATGGGTGATGTAGACACCCTAGCAGATACCTTCAGGGAAACTGGGGCTGCAATTTCAGGACCATCTGTTCAGGTGATGAATAAAGGAAAGCTAGCAAAACCGAAAGGAGTTACAGCACGGGTGACGAGGAAACAGGTAAGGAATGATCTTGTGCAAGCCGGCACGCCACGATCAGAAATAGAAGGGATCACAACATCAGAAATGTTTCACCGATGGCAAAAGTCAGCATTTATGCAAGAAAAGCTGACCACCCCTATCCCCACACCAGCTCTGTGCCCACCCTCTGCCCTGCCTGGCACCTCGACACAAGATGCTACCTGGCAACAAAAGCGATATACTTTCCAACTGTTGCCTCAGGGGTGCAAACACAGTCCCTCCATTTGCCACCAAATGATAGCAGCTGATGTAGCACTATGGTCAGGTACTGATACTGTTTAACGTTATATTGATGACCTGTTGGTTATGGCAGAGTCATAGCAAGAAACTGAAGCAGCTGCTGAATCGCTGAAAGTGCATTTACAAGACCAAGGCTGGGCAATTAATCCAAAGAAAATACAGGACCCTAATACTACTGTACAATTTTTGGCAATAGTTTGGCACGATCAGATTAGAGAAATATCAAATAAGGTACAGTAAATAGTCCAGCAATTTCCTGTACCAATCACAGTAAAACAGTTATAGATGTTTTGGGGTCTTTTAGGGTATTGGAGAACTTTTATTCCACATCTGGCAGTATTAATGAGCACTCTGCAGAAATTAACTAGGAAGAAGGTTGTTTGGCAGTGGGTCAAGCAGCAACAAGAAGCCTTTGGTGCCTGCAAAAATGCTTTGATTGAGTATGCACAATTATACATTCCTAGGCGAGGACATCCTTTTGAATTAGAAGTAACAATTCTGGATGATAGGGTCTCGTGGGGATTGTGGCAGATGACTGGGCTGAAAAATCAGAAAGAACCTGTAGGATTTTGGTCCAAGGCATTACAAGGCTCCACTATACATTATACCCTGATGAAAAAACAAATTTTAGCTGTACTTTGGGCACTACAAGTACCTGAAAGAATCACAGGCCAAGATAGCGTGACCATACACACACCCATGTGTGTTCATGGGTGGGTTACTGATGATTCCATTAGGGCTGGCAGCTCAGGCAGCCACCCATTGGAAATGGAAACACTATTTACAGCAACAATTTCTAGGAGGAAAACCACTTGTAACCACTCCACACACCACTCTTCCAGGAACTGCATCATTTAATCATAAGCCCACACTAGGGGAAACTCTTCCCCTTGGAGACACCCCTACATCTCCCACGGAGGAGGCTCCCTCTTATGACGAGTTAATAGAAAAGCACAAAGATGCCTGGTTTACCGATGGAAGTGCCACATGCACGGCGACTAGACAAAGACAATGGAGACCAGTTGCTACGCTTCACTATGAGGAATTCTACTACGGCAAACAGGTGTAAAGGCATCTAGTCAGTGGGATGAACTGATTGCAGCCTCTCTTGCTGTCCTGGAAGGGAAGGCACATGACTTATACACTGACAGTTGGGTTGTATACGAAAAACTGACAATGTGGTCACCCCGCTGAGCCCAAGAAGATCGGCATGTACAAAGACACCCTATACAGGGACAGTTATATGGCAACAAATTTGGCAATATGTACGAAGGTATCCTCTAAAAGTAAGGCATGTCTTAGCTCATCAAAAGGTCTGATTCACATGAGTCACAAAATAATAAGCAAGTCGATAATATGTCCTCCGCTGAAGTATGTGCTCAAGCTATAAATGTGCGTATAACTTGTGGATGTTGATCAGCTTATACTGTGCACACATGGGACACTGCTCACAATCAAACGCCTTTGCCATTACATACTCATAAAACACATGCACTTAATTGTACTACATGTATGCAGCTACATTTAAGGGCATTATATAGGTCAGAGGAAAGATAAAAGGGGGTCAATGGATCTTGAGTACCTGGCAGTTTGATTATATGGGCCCCTGCCCCTGCCGAGGGGATGGCAATATGTATTCCTTGCTGTGGATACAGTGTCAGGACTATTTTTGCTAAATCCACCAAATATGCTAATCAACATAACACAACGGAAGCCCTGAAACAACAAGTTCATCAATACGGACCTCTTTACCAAATACAGTGACCAAGAAACACACTTTCGTGGACATGATGTCCAAGACCAAAGGCTAGGGATAGACTGGATACTCCACATTGCCTACCACCCCCAAGCTAATGGCTTGCTTGAAAGAATTAATGGGATGCTGAAGGAAAAATTCAAAAAGCTAACCAGTGCTAAAACTTTACAGCATTGGAGTTCACATCTCACTAAAGCGGTGTTAAACAGCCAGAATATTCATAATCAAACACACTATGACTGTATTACAACACCTCCAGTACAAAGTATGGTAAGGATTGAAATTCTTCCAGATGGTATCTCTCCCAAAATATTAACTACAGGGGAAATGGAACTGTTCATACCGATGGACTGCATGGTGGGACCGCAAGCTATTAGTCCAGATGTGAAGATTCATATAACAACCTCTGAGAATGCTGTATGGTTTTTTACCCCAACTTCTCCTCTGATTTTACATCCTTTATTGATATCAGGTTCTCGAGTTCTTGTATTTCAGGTATCTTCGACAAATACCTATGCCTTATCTAGAAGAGATAGCACTGGAACGGTGATATTTGTGTCGCGAACCCAAGATCGAACTGAAGTTCAATTTGAAAAAGCTCAAGCCACAGCTCTCCAAGCTGTGTGGGCAATTACTCCACATCAGGTTATCAAACCTGGAGTAGTATTAGCTGAAGGAGCTGGAGCAACAGCGTATATATACCTGGAAAGAGATGACACTCCTGTTTTCCTCCCCTATCACAGGTTGGCTCGTGCTTTGCAGTCTTGTGCTACAAGCGCATGCACTGGATACATTTCCACAAGATCAACACGTGAATAGTTAGATTTGGTTAGCCTCTACTGTAACCAACTTGTCTGCCTTTTATATTAAGGGAAAATCAGCAGCTGCATGTCTTTTGACAATAAGTTTCGTTGGCGTGTCAACCCCAGTAGCTGTATTACAGAAATATACTGTGCTAAATGACTCTCATATTACTGTTTCTCTTGACCGTTTTTTCTGAGTAGGCAACCACTATACACCAATAAACATTACAAAATTGATTGACGGTGGACTATTTCCTCCTTCAACACCATAAACGCTGCTTCAGTTTTGAAGGCATGCGTTGCTTTAACATGACTGATTAATCAGCCAGCACAGAGGAGGACATTCAACATCTCAAGGACTTAGTACATCAGATCAAACGATCTGCTGATGGTGCCTGGCTGGCTGAGTTGTTCAGTTGCCTGACAGGATGAGTGGGACACCTGATTCAAAGCATTATTGTGGAGATATGTTTACTCCTTTTTCTATATATGGTTATCGTGTTCTTGACGCGTTGAATCTGTGCATTATTGCATGATAAAGTAATTACTTTCTGATCATTAACATGGTGATCGTGCTAACCCAAGCACCTTAGCAAATTAGTATAGCTATGACATTATCTTCTAACAGCCAAGCCTGTAATCTCATCTCAGGTTTCTCTGATGAGACCTATTTTTCCAGCAGGCTTTGTTGACTGGCAAACATAATATTCGAATGCTTCATTTAATTGTTAGCCATTCTTTTGCGTAACCACTTTTCTTTGTGTCATCATTTGCTCCTCCCCATGGCTGAAGGTATGAACGCTGTGGTGAGCATGGGTGGGTCTGTGTGTGTACAGAAGGCCGGACAAGACTATGTGCAATGGGCAATTACCATTACCTAGGAGTCGGCCTGTGAATAGGCTGGTTGCTGTTACACGGATGATGATGAGGATGAAGATGCATAGCTGGTGAAGTAAGCTTTCCACGATCCAAAGCGGGCTGGTTTTGCTCAGAGAAGCTCATTCCGTTCCTCACCCATGCAATTATCACTGCTTAACTGCAGCTCAGTAGTGCTGAAATGGGTGGGCTTTAGGATGTCCCTGAGGAACTCTGTTAGCACCCATGCTTCCCTTCCATGTTCCCATTTCCAATACAGGACCTCTTGGAAAATTTACTGGCTGATCAGCCAGTAAGTACAAACCCTTTCTTTTGTTATTACTGCTGTCAGCACACTGCACCGCCTCACCGGGGCTCAGCCTGCACATCGCTCCCACTCAGAGCAGAGTCGAAGGAACCTAAGGTGCCACTGACCTCGTCATCCTCTGCTGCACCACGCAAGTTACTCTGGTGGGAAGTCTCACCCTTCATACGCCCCAGGAAGGAAATACAGACCTGCTGGGTCTGTACTCGAACCTGCCTGCTCCTGTATTTTGAAACATTGGCAGGATTGTTTAAACAAGGTTTGCCAAAGACAGATATTAGTCTCAGTAGTTTATGATTGCATAGGTCCCATTTTCACTTTTTAAATTTTGACATCATCTTACCAGTTCTGCCTTCCTCTGGAATTTCCCTGGTCTGCCAGCATATGTTTAAAATGAGCACTTCTGCTTTTTTTTGTTTTCATTCTTAACACTATTATAGTATACATCTAGTAAACAGACTTTAGGGGGAGGAAGGACATTTTAAAACCTATTAACTTTCTAAGCAGTAGCTTTACCCTCTACTGTTTGGCTGCCCTGCCTCATATTCTTCCTGCCATTATCTTAAATGACTGCTAACTGCTTTCTACTTCCCCTGTCTTCCCTCTCCTTTTTTAAACTTAATTTCTAGTCCTACTCATCCAGCTAGGGCATTTAGCAAAATTTACCATCTTTTTTTTTTTTTTTCTGAACTATGGAATTATGTGTTTTCCAGCTTTACAAGCTCTTCTTAGAGGAGTCCCCATTATGATTTCCACTTTTCTTTTTAAGTAAAAAGTTTTCTTCCTCTGTGAAATCAGCTCGTTAGCTAGTACTGCCATCCGAGGGCTGAAACACCTCTCCTATGAGGAAAGGCTGAGAGAGCCGGGGCTGTTCAGCCTGGAGAAGAGAAGGCTCGGAGTAGACCTTGTTGCGGCCTTTCAGTACTTAAAGGGGACTTATAAGAAAGATGGGGACAGGCTTTTCAGTGGGGCCTGTAGTGATAGGACAAGGGGTGATGGTTTTAAACTAAAAGAGGGTAGATCCAGACCAGATATAAGGAAGAAATTTTTAACAATGAGGGTGGTGAAACACTGGAACGGGTTGCCCAGAGAGGTGGTAGATGCCCCATCCTTGGAAACATTCAAGGCCAGGCTGGACGGGGGTCTGAGCAACCTGATCTAGTTGAAAATGTCCCAGCGCAGTGCAGGGGGGTTGGGCTAGATGACCTTTAAACGCCCTTCCAACCCAAACTGTTCTATGATTCTATGATTCTATGATTCTATGATTCTACTAACTGGTAAGGTTTTTTTTCTGCCTGTATTTATGTCCCTGATGCCTAGGAAACCACCTCCAATACCATGATTCTTTTTAAGCATTCAGGCCAAAGCAGGATTGCCTCACGCTCTTTGCTGTACTGTTTAAAAAATGAAAGATGAGGCATTCCTGGAATTCAGCTGTTCTGGTCTCCAGCTAGCTGGTCTCCAGGTCCTCCAAGACAGACTTTCTAAATGGATTGTCACACCATTTCCTTTCCTTCCCATCAACCGTACAGGCAGAGTACAGACAAGTTTCTATGAAGAAATTTAAACTAATTTTCCAGTTTGTTTGGTGGTCTTTTACTGACCACCAGCAATGTCCCTTTCTTGGGTTTTACCAGTTAAAATGATGCATTGAAGGTTCTCTGTGTCTGAGTTGTTAATAGCTTTGATACAAGTCACAGTGTCTTCAAAACAAGTTATGGGGTCCTGTGTGTACTTTTTCACTATCTTCATGCTTGTTAAATAGATTATAGCATATTATTCTTGTATTCTAGTGGCTCAAATTGTCCATGTAAGCTTCAGGAATGCTATTCATAGCACATTTCTTCTCATTAGCAATTTTTTTTTTATTCCTCTTGCTCATTTCTTGTTGTTAATTTAAACACAAAACAATGTAGATGCCCTTGTAATGTAATGTATTGATTCTCTCAGTACCCTCTTCTGATTTCACCTTGGTTGCCAACTGGGAGGACTAATCCTCATAAATGAAACCATCAGACCACCTGATGGAATGCAGACAAAGGCTCCACAAAGCCTTGACCTTGCATTTGTAGCAGCTGAGGACCTAACAATTCATATTGTGGACCTTCTTTTGGGGCCTCTTCCCAGAAGAAAGGGGATGCCGCTGGCTTTGCGCTGGCCCTGAGCCCCAGCAGCCAAACCTCCCGGAGCAGGGATGCTCACAGGGCCCCCACACAGGACTGAAGAGTGGAACCGTGGATTAACGCTGAAGGCAGTTACACCTCTCTTGTTCATTGCTTTGAGATTCTGTGTAGCTTCCATGGGACGCCAATCTATCTGTTCTGATGGGTCAACAAAGAGAAACTTCCATATCTTCCAGTCCTGGGGAATCTTGCTGTCATATGCTGCATTTGTACCCTGAAATAAGTAGCACAACAGGTCCTGCCTTCGTGGTCTTTGCTGCAAGTTCTGAGTAACTAAAACTCACACTGAAGGCCCATGGGAAATGAAATGGTGTGTGAGAAGTGTCACAGTCAGTCAAACCTGGGAATACCTGGACTGAAGCTACGCCACGCTGACAAAAGGCAGTCTTGCAAATGACAACATTTGCCTCATGCACATATTTTAAATCTTATATGTTTTATTTCATATAATAAATATGGCACATCCACACATCATTTTGAGTAACGTTGTCAGAGAACACAAGAATTACTATTGTTACAGCTTAATTATTAATACAGCAAGAACTGCAGTGATTTAGATGGGTGGCTTTAAAAGCATACATTAACCGGTCAAGTGTATTCAAGATACTGGCCAAATTTTCCAAACATCGAGAGGGGAGAAACCGAGGAAAAAAGTTTTACTTCCTCCTCATTCTTATCCCAGATCATCACTCCTTCTCCTTTTCCTCTTTTTCCAGGGAATGGCAGAATTGCAATACATTAATGAAGCATTTACCTGACTGCTTCTTCTGATTCTTTCCATTTTTCTTTTTTTTTTTTCAGATCTTCAACACCTCTTTCTCTGAGCTTGCTCTAAGCATGCTGACCACTCCGTCTTGCCCTCAAGTTTTGCTCTTGCTTTCACCCATGTGCTCCTTTACTAAAGGGTTTGAGGGATGTTAATTCCAGGGAGGACAGGAGAGGTAGAAACACTGCACAGAATACTTACAGCCTGAACAGAGCATTTCCTCCTGCAAGTGAAAATGCTGAGAGCGGGGGGGATGGATGATGGAGCAGCACACTGCTTGCTGTTCTCAGCACGCGCCCAGAAGGCTGCCTGCCAGTGAGGGGATCTATCAAAATCGTGTGGGAATGACATTTCGCACTGCCCTATGCATCGCTGTGTATGTATGAAAAAGCTAATGCAAAGTGGCAAAGGATTCAGAACTGCTTGTCCCGACGGGGAATGACATTTACAGACAATTCCTCCTCAACATGGAGAAATGGAATTTTTAGAAAAATAATCATCTTTTTCTTTACAAGAAAAAATAACAGTTGTGCCTTGCTGGCATTGTTTCTCAGCTAGAAATCAGATTCTATGTTCTACTTGTTTCTACAAATTAGAAACAAATTTCATGCTTCGCAAAGCCTCCAAGCACATTACTGAATCTGTCAAGTACGTCCGCATGGGTGGACAGAGGCTCTCAGCAATGAATAAGTGGCTAAAACATGTTCAGAAAAGTCCCTCTGGGTCACGCTTATCTCTGAATTATTTGTTCTTTTCTCTTCAGGTTCATATGCTTTGCTCTTTGCCTTTATTCTTCAACTTCAGCACTTGAATAGTCATCTTTCTTTTTGGAGCAGACCACACCTTTTTACTACACTGACATTTGTTAACATGCGCTTACTGAATTATCATAGTTTAAGCAACCTAACGTAGTGATCTCGCCCTAGATAAATACACTCACTGTATTTTTGATGGATAGGTTGATGTTACCTGTGGTAGAACAGCCTTCGTCTCTCTGTCTAGACTGGATGTTTGTATCAGTCACGTCAGAAGCACAAACACACACATTTCATTCTGAGCATCTCTCTCTCCTGACAGTACTGAGACCACATTACTAACTTCATTTTAAGTGGGTTTTTGTTGTTGTTGTTGTTGAAGGTTTTTTCCCTGTTCCGATTGCTTGCTTTTATGGACATCTACAGTTTCAAGGAGCCATTTGATCTTATAAAACTGCACATGATTTGGCTGAGATTTCGTCCTACCTTTCTTTTCCAAGTAAATCCGATAAAATCAGAGCATTTTACCAGAACTATGACAAATTAAGCTCAGAAATATTCTCCAAGGGAAAAAATGCAAGCATAAGACTGAGATTATCTGCAAAAAACTGCCACCTTCACAATTTACAGGAAACTCACCGTTACCCAGAAATCAGTTGCATGTTTTCAATGGCAAGGGAGGTGTTCATGCTGTTGTAGGTTTGACTGACTACAGTATCTCCTCTGTACAGCTACTACATGCGCTTATGTTTACACTGGAATTAAGGCATGTAGTATTTTTAAGAGGCGATCCAATAATGCAAGCCGAAAGAAGCACGCGATTTTCAGTTTCAGAGATGACACTGCCCGAAAAGTAAAGGGCGTGAGTCAAGTCTTACCGAGAATGAGAAAAGGTAATGGCAACGGATACAATGGTGCAAGTTGTATTGGTATAATAACATACAGGGTAGTCTCTTTGTGAAAATGTGTCTCAAAGGCCATTTTTCATAAAGATGTAATCAGCAACACAGTTAAAACAGAAGGTCTGTGAAGGTATTTTTGGAAGCTACGTAAAAAGATGAAGCATACCAAATTAAATGAAAAAGAGGCATTCCCTTCTCAAATATGCTGAAATAAAATAAATACTTCCCAAATTAAAAGCAACTCGATAACTATCACTGATAGTTAAACCCGCAGATTTTAGTAAGTCATGTGTATCAGATTACAGTGAACCGTGACAATTTAGGTAGCTTTGACAAAATTTTCTGTTCTCAGCCAGATCAGCCTTTTAGTTGCATTTAGTATCGGTGGCTGAAGTTTTGGAAGGTACAGGACTTCTCATACAAGAAAATCAGTAATCACAGGTTCCAGACGAGCGAAAGGAGAACAGAAGTGATGGAATACAATAGTTACTCGCAGCAGCCTACTGTCAGTGGGAAGATCCATCTTCTGACTCTGCACCACAGCAGAGCATTCTTGGAGAAACACAGCTTGACAAAACTGAGCTTCAGCTGGCGACTTATGCTTTGCTATGCCCTCTGTTAGAAAAACAGTGCTCACAGTTATGCTGTCAGGCACACTCAGCGCATGGACTTCATACACGGTGTCTCTCCTGTAGCCCCTTTCAAAGCTTCAGCTCTCTTGCTCACTGGAGGACAGCCTATATTTCCATCACAGCGTTCAATGTAATAATATACTTGACTTAAGACTGATGAAAAATCACCCCTGCAGAAAGCACCCTTTCAGCCAGTAAGATGTAACTGATATATGGATCATTTCTATTCAAAGGAGAACTGAAAAGTATAAATCAGGCACATTCTTCAGCATAATCCTGTGTATTTATAAGGAAGGTACATAGAACCTGCTTTTGTTGAACACAGTAAAAAGCTACAAGAACAGGAAGGGGTTTTGCTAACAGCTTTCAAGACAGCCTTCTGCACTGATCTCCATTGCCTCCAGCAACCTTAATCCAGACCTGACCTTACCTCCTTCTTCTATTCAGCCTGAAAGAATAACTAACATGCCAGACAGTTTTACTGCCTGTGCAGAAGGCATGATTGACAGAAGCCAGCCAGTTTTACTGCCTGTACACAGAAAGCACGATTGACAGAAGCTAGTATCGCTTTCCAGCAAGACAGTAATTTTGTAGTAACTTGCTGAAGCCACGTATGTGCTAATAAAACTGGGAATTTATTTAAAGAAAAGATACTCCTGAAGATTGTGTCTGCATAGGTTTTTTACCTTGTCCCATTTCCTTTGTATACTTCTGGATAAAATAAAAAGGTTTACTTTATTTACATCTTGAGAAAATAAAAACAATCTATTTTGTATGTGAATGTAATGTTGGTTGGTAATGAGGCTTCTTGCTTCAGGAAATTTGATCTTTGTTCTCCTGGACACATCCTCTGTTCTTTATTCTTTCTCGCGCAGCAGAGTATTAATAGTATCTGACAGAGGAAATTGCACTGTGATGCCTTTTCACAAGCATTATTTTTGTTACCACTAAATGATCACTAGAGAGAAGTTACACTGCCGTAGTTTGGATTGGTGTGTGAGGATTGCTTTTAGCTAACGAATGACATCCAGTTTTACCAGGCAGTTACCTAGTTGCCGAGTGTGTGAAACAATACCAGACCCCTACCATCACGGAACTCAACAGAAGAACGCTTTCCTTGTGCCTTTTTCATTGCCTGCTCCCACACGCAGCTGTTTTTTCTGCAGACACTTACAGACTCAGCTATAACTCAGTTCACCTGGGTAGGGCCACTGAAGCTGGAAGGAGCCCCGTGCTTGTGATCTGTGTCATCTGTTTGTCAGAGGCTTCGGCCTCCTGCTCACAGGGAGACGCCTGGCAGGTACCTTTGCTGCATCTGCATGCCTTATTTTGACATTTCGAAGCAAACTCTTAGGCATGTATAAATATCGCACGGGTTCCAATCTCTACTGACGGTTTATTTCTAGGTACGGCAAAGCCATTTGTTCCGCCCGGGCCTGGAGCGTCACCCCCTCGGCGGCCTAGCCTCATCGCCCCTCCCCCATTACGCGTTCTGGGGACAGGCGGCTATTTTTAGCACCCGAGGCGAACCTCCCCCTCTCCCTTCGGCCCAGCCGCCGCTCCGGCTGCCCTTTGCAGGCAATGGAAAAACCCAGCCGCTGTCGGGAGGCGCCCTTCGCCCGCGTCGCGCGCCCGCGCAGACCAGCTGTGGCCCGCACTGAGGAGACGCGAGCCGGAGGGGCCTGAGGGGGAGGAGGAGTCCCCGCCCACCCCCAGCCCTCTCAGGCGCAGGCTCCGCCCCTCCCCTCTCACCGCTCTCCCTCCCCTCCGCCGCTCTTGGGCGGGGCCTCTCGCCGTCGCTGGGTCCACCCCTCCCATTGGCGGGTATGGGGGGGGTTGCGCGCGCGTGACTGAGCGGCGCGTGACGTAGGAGGAAGAAGACGCCATTAGGGGGAGCGGGCCCGTTGGCCGCGGGGGGACGTTGTGGTTGTCGGTGTCTCTGTCCTCATCCCTTTCCTTCCGTTCCGGCGGTGCCTTTCCCCGCTCCCGCCCCGCGAGTCCCCGTCCCTGGTGGGCGGCGGCGCGGGCCGTTGATGTGAGGCGGAGGCGGCGGCGGGGCACGGAGCGGAGCGGATGGCGACGGGGTCCGGCGCGGCGGCCGGCGGCCGCAGCTTCTCCTTCAAGGTGGTGCTGCTCGGGGAGGGCTGCGTGGGGAAAACCTCCCTGGTGCTGCGCTACTGCGAGAACAAGTTCAACGACAAGCACATCACCACCCTGCAGGTGCGGGCCGGGCCGGGGGCGGGGGGCCCTGCCCGCAGCTACGGGGACGGGGCTGGGGGAGGCGGGGTCCGCTGCTCCCCTTCCCTCGCGCGCTCACCGGGGTGCCCGGCCGGTGCCGGCCCCAGGGGCCCTGCGGCGCTTCCCCGCCCTGGGCCCGTGGAGCGGAGCTCCGTGAGCCCGCGGCAGGACCTGGGTCTTGTTTGCCGGTTAACGGCGGGCGGAGGGACCGCTGCCGCTCTGGAAGGGGTGCCCGTCCCCTTCCGAGTTAGCTGGAAGCTAACGTTCTGGATCTTTTTACGCCTCAGACTTTAAGCTTTAAGTACCTGAAGGTCTCGTTTCTGTTCTGGGTACTGACTTCTTCACCATGAGGGTGGTGAGGCACTGGAACAGGCTGCACCGAGAAGCTGTGGCTGCCTCATCTCTGGAAGCGTTCAAGGCCAGGTTGGATGGGGGTTTCAGCAACCTGGTCTAGTGTAAGGTGTCCCTGCCCCTGGCAGGCGGGTTGGAACTAGATGATCATCAAGATCCATTCCAACCCAAACCATGCTATGATCCTACCCGTTGTTTTCAGTTACGTGTATGAGTGTCTTCATCTGAACCCTGGGTTGCAGAAGCATGGCTTGAAAGTAATGTTCTTGTAACCATTGGTAGTGGACTGATGACTGTTTCGTATGTGGTGCATCTCTGTCAATTATAGCCTTCCTCATGTTTCCAGATGCTGACACCTGAACTACCTAAGCACTACTGTTTAAAGAGAACAGCTTTCACAAAATGGTTTATGAGATTAAGGCTTATGATTTAATAACAGGAAAGATTCTTAAGGCTTATTTGCTTATTATGCTGTCTCCCTGAATTTTGGCCTGATTCTCCGTACTACTGTCTGCTAATCTATAAAGAATGAAAAAGTGCTGTTCCACTTATGAAATGTGACAGGGTGTCTGCTTGAAAGTAACATTTTATTTCCATTACCTACTAGTGCTGAATAGTGTGTATGCCATGATATAAAATAAAATACTTGTATCATACATGGTCTCGGAAAACATGTTTTAAAGTTTGTGTTGTACGTGGTACGGGAAGGCCTTTGGGATGTCTCTGCTTAACCTTTTTATTTGCAGTTACACCAGGTGCACGGCATCTTTCTTAGCAGTTGTGGGCACGTATATGGAAGTGTGGTTTTAGCACTGTAATGTATACTGCTCTTAATACGTATTTTTTGTAAATAAAGAAACAAACCCTGCCACTATATGGGCCACTAGTGGGTTTAGAACTACTTAAGTTCTGTGAAATATGGAATAAATAGTAGGTGATGCCAAAAAAGAGCCTCAGGGTAGTTGTGTGCTATTCCCCCGCACCTGGGGGGGGGGGAAATTCTTGTGGGCTGACTATCTCTGCAGCATTTAATAGTGAAACTTTCCCTTAAACCCAAAGAAACGTTAGAGGCACGCTACAAACAATACAGGGAATGTCTCATAAACAGATACTGTTGCTCCATTTTTGCTAGAAAGAGCTAAAAAGATGATGTTTTAAACTTTGTTACCCTATGTTCATGCTCTGCTATTGGATGAACCTACTGGTAGGTTTACTAGGCATGGTGTGGTATTCATGGCAAGCTGATTGTAGCTCAGATTGCCATGTGGGTAACTGATATTTGCCACGCTGCAGAAATGACTAGTAGCTTGTAGGTGTCAGAGCCACAGTTGTGAATTTCACCTGCCATGTAGCATTGAGCGAATAGCCATTAAAAGAGCATTGAAATGATCATGTGTAGCTGAATTCTGATGTCCCATATAAAAAGAGTAGTGCTGAGTAGTTTGTCATGTCATCCAGCTCGGTGGGGTTTTTTGTTAATTGTGTTGTTTAAATCTGTAGTGGAAAACCTAAAATTAGAAGCAAAAAGTGTGTTGGAATGCAGCCTTGGATCACAGATGTCATAAAAAGGACCTTTAAATGGCTCAAAAATGTTGACAGTGAAATGTCTCTAAATGCTATGGCTTGAGAGCTTTTGGTTTTGATCATCTGGAGGGGGGTGTGCGCTTGTAGTGCGAGTGGAAGCATGTGCTAACACTTGATACTGAGATTTTGTTTCTCCACTGTGATTGGGTTTCTGGTTGCTACTTGTACTATTCAGCTGACTGCACTGTGTTTCTCAGTTCATTTGCTTTTCTGTTCTGAGCCTCCTTAGCCACATGTACATCTTATTGCTTGTAAAATACAATGTCAGTTGCTGATGGATCTTACTGTACATCATGTGCACTTGTTTTCATACCTCTTACAATTGTAGAAGAAAATTTTAGTAAGTTCTTCCACTAGCAAATTAAAACATCCCTTTAAAAGAAGATAAGGAGAAACTGGAATATCTGATTAAGCAATGAAGTGCCATTTTTGCAAAACATCCTGTGGGGTTGTTTTCAGATTAAAGGCTTAATCTTGTTAGGTGGCTTTGTTTCATGGCATGAGTTCGAAGTGTTACAGCAAATTACTTTTGTTCCAATAAAGCCAAAACTAGATAAATATTTAGGTCCTGATTCAGCAAAGGAGCCACAGTGATGAATCATATGAAAAGCTCACTAGTTACTGAGAGGAGAGGCTCTCCATCCACAGTCTCTGGCTTAGAAAAAAAGAAAGTATGGCATAGTTCCTGACAACAAAAAGGGTGGTGAGACTGTAGCCTTCTGGAAACTTTATTGTTGTTGGCTGGTGCTTCCTGCAGTGTGAGCTCGGTGATGGGAGAGCACAGAAAGTCTTTAAGTTGTTCAGTGTGAATCTTTTATCTAATGTATATCTACACTTTCCTATCTGAATTCCATCACTTGAGTATTGCTCTGTTGCGAAGCTACCCTGTGTACACCCAAATAGGAGAATTTCTTTTGTGCTAGTAACAGAAGGTTTTCAGTGAAAGGGAGCTGTTTCTGTTCTCTTCCTCCCCCCTCCCCCCTTCCCTAAATGCTAGGTTGAGGGAAATGTTGAACTGGAACTTCCTTATATTGAGATTAGGAGGCTGCTGGTGTGTGTTGCTGTAGTTATGTTAGCTTGAAGTCATGCACTTAAGACACTGATGACCTGCAAATTGAAATTAAGGTATCTACTGATTCACATCAGAAAACGTTTATCTAGAATTATGTGAAAAAGCTGATGCAGGAAAGGTAGGGGGTTTTGCAAGCAATGAATACAATTGATAACCTGTTGTCAGACCTGGTGGGACAGTTAGAATTAGTTCCCATTGATTGGAGTGTTGAGGTCAGTGCCTTTGTCTTGATAAAATAATTCTAAGTTATAAAGTCATATCAAGTGAACTGTGCTGGAATTAGTCCAATAATAAACCTGTCAAACTTTAAAAAAAAAATCAGGTAGACACTTTCTCTTAGTTAATTACTCAAGATAAATACAATTTCTGTTTACTAATCTCTCAAATGTGTGTAGGACTGCAAAATACCCAACCCAAGAGAGCCACTGATGTAGTGCTAGTTGTACTGTACAGATCCTGATTGCTTTGGTGGACTTGCATAACCTGGAAAAGCTGTCTGGGCTGTCTAGAATAGCTGAGAGGGGGGGAAACAATGCAGGGAGGTTCAGTGCTATGTGCAGTGTTTGTATGCCTGCCTGTCTTATGTCTGTTGAAGATGAAGTAGTCAAGGGGCAGGTGACATGCACCTGCTTTTATTCAGTGACTTTCAAGAGAACCTTTTCCAGCTGGGCCTTCCCTGTGTTCTGCTCAGGTGCCTTTATCAGCTCCTCACGAGGCCCAATGGATGTATGGAACAGCCATTAACAGAAAGACAAGATTTTCTACAGGCACATGAAGAGAATGGAGTTTTAGCTCTTATGATTGCATTATCCCTTTCTTCTAAGTGTATAAGTATTCTTCAGACCAGTCATAAGACACTGGAGTAAAAATACCAAAATTAGTAGCTTGCTTCAAAGACCTGTATTTGAGATGATGTATTTTTGAATTAACTGTGATCCTATGCATTTGTGGGTTTTTGAAAGTCCTAGCAAAAATGAATTGCCACAGTAGTGAAAATAATATGGAAAGGAGTTACTGATTGTAAGTCAACTCACAGCTCAGACTTAAATCTGTAATACTCGATTTGGTAAGTTGTTGGGAGATTAGAAAAAATACTGAATCCTCTTCTATGTGTAATTACGTAGTACTCTCTAGACAACTGATTTCAAAGGATTTGGTGCTCTTAGCAACTGACTGTTTTCCTAAACTAGGCTCCTAAAATACCTCAAAACTGTAGTTAAGGCTCTTCCTTCCATGTTGGGTTCCCCCTAGATTTCTAAAACCTGTGTAGTCCTGCTGTTCACCTGATTATATTTTTTTTTTATGTCTAACCTCAGAATGAGTGAAGAATAGTAACCTTGCTCTTCCATGAGACAATGGAACTTGAAGGGGACGCGGGGGGTGTGTGTGGTTTGCATTTGGCATGTTTGCCACTGGCTGTAAAATGCACTTTACTGATGGTAAATACGCCAAACTTATCCATACCTATTAATTTAACAACAGAGCCTGTTAACAGCATTCTTCAAGTATATGAACACAATGAAGAAGAATGAAACATTTAATCTGTAGTATAGTATTGTCTGTTTCTTGCAGCATGCTCACAAAGCTGCCTGCTCATGACAAACCATGACTACTTCAAATACCAGGTTCCAGTCTTGTTACTGTGCAAGCTTTTTAGGCAGACTTGCTTGTAACCAAGATTATCTGATGCAGAATATTGTCTCTTTTTTGGCTAGGGGCCGAAGACTTTAGGTAGACTAAAACTTAATTAGTACAAATTCATCAAGTTTTAATGCAGAGAGCAAGTACAATTGCCATGGTCTCCTGTGATTTTTTTGTTTGTTTGTTTGTTCGCAGGAGACACTAAAAAGCCTTACTTGAATGTATGGGGCTTCTAATACTTGGGTATATAGGAAAGGAAACACTCTAGTCTCAGTGCTAAAAGGCTGTATTGCCGTCAAAAGCTGTAGTGACCTGAAGGGCAACCAAAACAAACCACATCACTGTGCTGAGAAAGCCCCCAAAACAGATGGGGAAGAGTTGTGGGCTCGCTTCAGCAAAAAAAGGGTAAAGATACAGACAAGAAAACTTGCAGAATTCTAGTGTATGGAGACTTTTAGTGATAAACTATTCTATTTCGTTCTAGTTGCTCACTAATAGGAAACTACTTTGCCTAATTCCTGCAAATTAAAATCCTGTTAGGCTGGTTCCTACTCAAACTTCATGTACTCTTGTGAAATGCTTCGAGTTCAGCTTAGACTTACCAGCGTTGTGAATTCAGGCACCTTCCACACAACTCTTATGCTTCCCAAATCATTCAAAAAAACAGCAAAAAGATGTAGTAAATGATTGGCTAAAGCCAAATTTATTTAGAATAGACTCCTGGCAAACTGTAGCGGAATGACTAACTGGCTTAGTATTTACTTGGCCTTCTGGCTTAAAGAGTATTTTGATCCAGAAATCTGTCTTTTATTGATTCAGATGTTTGTATTAGTAAATTAATTTGAAGTCAAATGAGACATTTGTGTGTAAAACTTAACTCTAATCTCTTTTGCTTTCCAGGCATCTTTTCTTACAAAGAAGCTAAATATTGGTGGGAAAAGAGTAAACCTTGCAATATGGGTAGGTTTACTTTCCTATATACCCTCCTCTAGCTAAATAGAATATTGTCCTGAAAAATTAGTTAGGTTTGCTAGAACTCAAATGTTAGACAGTCCTTAATAAAGTAAAATTCCAAAGTATTTGGGGTGTGTTGAAGCAGTGTTTGCTTTGTCTTAAATGCTAACAAGTGTATTTTAAATGCAGGATACAGCTGGTCAAGAGAGGTTTCATGCATTGGGGCCGATCTACTACAGGGATTCCAACGGTGCTATTCTAGTATATGATATTACAGATGAAGACTCTTTTCAAAAGGTACTGGGCAGATTCTTACCTCTATGCAAGATGTAAACTGATTGAAAGATAATCTGTGATATGAGTGTGTAAATGGGAATATGCTGTTTTCAGCCATAGCAATATATATTAGATCACAGAATCACAGAATGGTAGGGGTTGGAAGGGACCTCTGTGGGTCATCTAGTCCAACCCCCCTGCCGAAGTAGGGTCACCTACAGCAGGCTGCACAGGATCTTGT
>Ga0065711_1038518_pt1 | contig 18677 bp, 12 predicted proteins | sample Hoacrofraction12_FD_59098 | JGI IMG/M metagenome (GOLD analysis project Ga0065711, IMG submission 59098) | Hoatzin crop microbial communities from Cojedes, Venezuela - Epithelial fraction 12 v2 (version 2) | ecosystem: Host-associated > Birds > Digestive system > Esophagus > Crop | place...
AGGTAAAAAAAAAAAAAAAAAAATGTATCTGCTCTGGATTTTAGACCAGGAAAAGGTTACCACATTCTATGATAACATGACAAATACATTATAAATTACGAGAAAGAAATCTGAAGTATCATGAATTGCCAGTGCTCGGCATTGTTCTACAAATCCCCATTAATAAGTGACATTTACCTTGTCATTACTCAGAATTTCTAGCTGTGCTTGCTTCCCCTTATAATCTATTCATGGGGTTTAAACAGAAAAGGATGGTTATACAACCTTCAGGTTGTTCCATACTTTGAGAGCCTTTCACACAAGAATGAACAAAAAAACCCCATTATATTTACTATAAGACATATGTAAGTATTCTTTATTATTTAAGCATGTAACTATGCACAGAAAAATCACTGTTTTCTTAATCAAGTGTTTTTTTAAAAATCACATTAGTGGAGTAACACTAGACTTGCTGTATGAAGGTGTCATCATAAACACTAGTGTAGAAGTAATGCGGTTAGCAAAGCTACCTCTTTCGCGCAGTGGTACAAATCAACTGCAATTGAGATTCATGGTAGTGTTGAGTCACAAGGATTTTTATTTGTTGTTCTTAGGTTTCAATTTGTATTGAAAAAAATCCCAAGTTTATAATTCTATTTGAAATATAATTATTTCTTATGACTGTGGAAACCCAAAGAGGGAACGCGATCTGAAGGTGCTGCAGTCCAGAACACTATCTGTGAATTAAAACTCTCAGTTTAAGTACAAGACAGTATAATTTGTAAAACTGAATATTCTTGAAGCATAAATGCAAGACAGGTTTTGAAGTCTTTCAGCATATCTCCTGAGTCAAAAAGTAAAGTCAGTCTTAAATAGTAGAAACTTTTCTGAAGGAGTAAAACTGTAAATCCACAATTAGCTTGGATCTGTGGGTTTTGCTGACCGTGCAGAATCTGAAAGACTTGAGCATAGCTTCCATTTCTGAAGAAAAAATGGTCTTTTACTATCATTATATTTTTTTAGTCATGATAAAGCATTATCTAACAAAATCCCTCTTTCTACAGTTGGGTATAGGGTAAAATTTTAATTTAACTTTCAATAAATTTTGAGATTCTCAGCTGAAAGGCATTATCTAATGCCAACTGATTGCCTTTTTCTCCTGTCAGACAAATACGAATCTTTCACTTTAGCTTGTTAACTCAGACCGACACAGAAGATGTAAGCTTTCTAGTTCAAAGATTGGGCAAAGATAAAGCATGAGACACTTCTGCAGAATAAACTAAAGAATTAGAACTTAACTGGGATAATCAAACTAACTATGCTAGAAATCTGTTTTTAAGGTTGTAAAATTCAACTTGCTAACATGACGAAATTCCAGCAGCAAGGATGATCACGGTCTTTCATCCTTTTATTTTCTCTCCTTTTGTGTACTCTGTGATATTGTGCTTAAAATATCTGACCACATACTAAAAATAAGATAAAATAAGATAAAATAAACAAAAACCTCCCAGCCCTTTTCATTATTCAGGACAGCAGCAGCTGCCTTCCAGCTCTTCAACACTTTATTTTCTCCTATGGCCTGTTTCATTGCATGTTACTCAAATGCTGCTTTATAGAGAGAATGGAGTTATTTGCTTTTCTGCCTTGTGCAGGTTCCCCAGGGAGCTTCAGAGCCTGGCACTGCAATAACACAGCCCGGCAGAGCGTAAGCCTTTCAAGAGAAGCAACCATGCCCCTCTCTTGTCCCAGCTCACAAGGAACCTTTTCTACTGGTTTCTTCTCAAGATTTGCCTTCAAATGTCTATGACTCTGGCAGGTGGTATTATTCTCCCTTGATAACAGGAGAACTGAAGTACTAAAAATTTTAGGCTTCAGATACTAAGATGAAGATCTCATTTTTAGGGTATCTGGACTCTGACGGCACAATGTATATTTACAGCCCAGTTCCCACTGATTGCAGCTAGAAGCTGTGAGTGTTGGGCACCTCTATGAAGTCAGATTCCAGTTTATCAAACTGGTCCCGGGAAAGAAATGACATATATAGGACCGGTTACTATAGGCGGAGAAGCTTGGTTTCAGGCTCTTATATACAGGTAACACAAACAAGAATAAAAGCCAGTCCTTCAAGGCATCTCTCAACTACCTTAACCGCAAAGTACTCCTTTAATACCATTCATCATACACTGTGTGTTTCCAGCCTCTTCACAAACGAGGATTTCTCTGCTAACACAGTATCATCTTGGAATCAGAATAGCTTCAATCTGTGTGTTGAAGCAGGTGGGAATCCCTCTTGAAAAAATATCGGATGACCATTTAATACTTCTACTCACCCAGGAAGTCAAGAGAAGGCTGCAGAGAGTGACTGGGTGATGGCTTTTTGTAACATTAATTACAGTTCCTGACTGCTTTTTTTTCCCTCCAAACAGCTTTCTTCCTATCACTGTAACTCCAGTGCCATCATACAGTATTTCATCAGCCTTTTCAATGGTTATTGGAGGAAATATTAACCTTTTATTTCATTTCACATAAATTTATGGTGGAGGAGTCCATACAGCCCTCCTTCGGTGCCGTAACTTTCCTAGACAAATGTGTAGGTAATAAACTTTATAGCTAATGGCTACAAAGAAAGGGAAATGATGACTGACCTTGAGCATTTTTGGTGGGAAGAACAGCAATTTTTGCTGGTGAATAGCGACAGCAGTGACCATGAAGTCAAATGAAGAAGTAAACAACTGTGTCAGCAGATTAGAATTAAAAATCAAGGTGAGGAAGTAACCAGCCACACAGATGAAAGGGATAATCATTGAATTAAATTATTGAAAGTAATATTTGATTGGGCAACCCATGTAATGCTCAGACAAGACTAGTGACTTAAACCAGCATGGAAAAGCAAACTGGGGGTTAGAAAGACCCTCTGAAGACCCCAGAAGGACAGCACCCCCCAGCCACGAGAGCCTCTGTGGAAACCCAGGAGCACGATGGGAGGAAGCATTGGAGCCTTGTCCTTGTTGCTGGACCCAGGTCAAAGTAAGTCGTATTTTAGGTTGCAGACACCACTATCCTAACATTATCAGTGACCTGATCAAACATGGGGGCTTCTGCCAGTCATCTGCTGGGATAGGTGCATGGCAGCACAACACCCCTGATGTAGCTGCAGGGTGGACTACACAATCAAACCAGGTCACGTACAAGTTAGATGCATCTGTTGTGTATTACTCATCACTGATATTGTTCAAGCCATCCCATCCCCATGGCTGCCTTCTGACAAGCCACTGAAGAATGTGCCACCCCTGCAGCATTCCCTGCTTCAGCCGACTGAGTAACCTCCAGCAGTGGGAGACTGAAACCATGCTAGCGGACTGAATTTAGGCAAGGATGTGCCACAACTACCAAACCATTTCAGAGGCGTTTGGTGAGTGCAGATGAATGGGGCAGGGGGTGGCGACTGACAGGAGAGCATCATGCTTTAGTACAGACAAACAGTTTTCTCTCCTCCCGAGGTCCTCTCCACTCCAACTTACTCATGTCAGCCTGGCCTTGCTGCTCTCTCCTGTCACATTACCCCATCTCCCTTATACATGTACTTGCAGCCCTGTTTCTAACTCTTCTAATCTCAGTCCCAGTCCCCAAGCACAGCAGCTCCAGTTCCCCCACTGGCTCCATAACTGGTTTCCCTCTCTCTCCTCTCGGCTCCTGGTCACCAGCCGCAGGTCCCCAGCCAACAAGTCCCACTGTTACAGGCCTGATCACTTGTGTTTCCCAAGACCAAAATGAGGGCTGAGGTTGATACCTGGCAAATTTCAGCCCAACTAATTATAGCTTTGCCAAAACTTAAATAAGTTTGGTTGTTTTTTTTAAAACAGTATTGAGTATAGGAAGCTTTGGCAATTGCTGTCTGTATATCAACAAGCAAAATATTAACAAGAGGAGACTAAAAAGAAATCTAAATAGTATAGCCACTACATTAATTCTACATTAACATGTTGAATAGTTCTCTTTTTTTGAAATGTACTACTTCTGAATTAAGTAGAAGTACGAAGGGTGGAAAACAGCCCTGGTAATTGCTTTATAACAACAGATACAGCCTTGCTTACTATGGGCAACACTACCTGTTTCTGCAGCTGGGATGAAGAATAGGGGTGGCAGCTGGCTAAGGTAGCTGTCTTTATGAATAATCTATTCCATATAGTTTCAGTGTTAGACAGAAAAACATCCTTCAGCTGGTATTTGGACATAAATTTCTTTCAAGAGAATTACCATACAGCTGACAGAGTGAGAAAAGGGGAGACTATGTTGCAGGTACCATCACATTCAGGTATATAATTAACCCTATTTAAACAGAAAAATATGTTTGTCTGCAGTATTAACTCTTTTGTTTTTCAAAGTGCTATAAATTGTAACATTCAAACCCAGTTTCTAAATGACATTGTACTCTTAGTTCTGCATTTCTTAGTTCTGCATTTCAGAGCTAGCTCATCATCTGTCTTTACACACCACTGAACATCTGAAATTAATAATATTCCTGACTATTCTAAACTTTACATATAGAATGAGGATATAACACAATACTATACTACAGGAACTGCTGTACGCATTTGTAATGTATTACAAACTTTATGTTTTTAGCCACACATGGTTAAACATAGGCACAATGACACAAAATAATTAAGTACACACAGCCCCAAAATGGACACTTACCCACAGTGCTTCATGTGAGGTGGTTTATCCATTCTCACTGCCAGTTTAATTTTCAAGTCACTGTCCTGGCTGTTTTTGGGGACTATCATTTTATGCAGATCAGGTGACTTCGGGCTATTGGATGTTGGATACAACACTACCTGCAAGTCATAAAATAAAAACTTCAACGAGTTGATACAGAAAAAAATCTGGCGATGTTTAATGGAAACTTCTAAGCAGTGAAGATTCTTGTTGCATCTCCTCCAATCTGAAAGGCAACTAAAAAAGTTTTCATAAATCTAATAAACCAGTTGACTCAACCTTCTTGTAACTGACCTATTTCCAAAATGAAGTTATTAATTTTTTTACAAATGGGAATTTTTGTAAGAAGAGTTAATAACTTTCCTCCTCTGTTAGTTCATTCTGAATTAACAGTTTTAAACAAAAAGGAAGAGTCGACACTTGAAAACGGTCATGTACAATTAAACAAGAATCTGAACTTCTACATTACTCGGTGCTCTCCTGGGAACATCCTATTGAAACAACTTGCTGTACCATTATGCAGCAGATTACCCCTACAGTAGTGACATTGCTTGAGGGAAGAACACCAAAATATGTTCTTTCTTACCAACTCCTTTATATTAATAGAAGTCAATTATAGTAAAAATCACAGAAATTGGAGATTAATTCCAAATCATCTTTGCTGTATATGTAGTATAATAAATGTAAGATACTATGTCCAGCTCACACGTGCCAAGACAGAAACCTTTCTTTTAATCTACACTGGTAGACATAAAAAAAAACATATACACTGAATTTTAAATATTTAATTTAAAAAATACACATATAAGTTTCTTGATAGTTTTACTAGCTAACCATTAATTTTAGATTAATATTAGTCACAAGCTGTTAAATATTTATTAACTTGCCATCCAGAAAGTATATCCATTTATAGCCAGTACAATTAAATGCTACTACTCCTTGAAATCCTTACCCACAGTCACAAATTTAGCAGTTAAATGCTGCTGAAATATAATTTCCTTTCATTTGTATTGTAAGCACTAATTTTGAATCTATTTAGACTCTAAAATATTCTAAACACGCTATTTGGGAGACTTTCATAACAATCAGTGAGTTCTGAATTATCATTATCATGAAACAGTATTTCAAAAGTAATAACAGTCTAAAAAGCAGCGTTCTTCACATCTTTTATTTCTTGAAAACTAAAATTAATCATAATGTTAACCATCAAGTTAATTCCTTATACATAGTACATATGCCTTGTGTCACACATATAAAACACAATATATTCTCCCCTGTGTTATTAGGAAAGTTAAACCAAGGATTTGAGTAAGAATCTTTAAGAAAGCATACATCCAACAGATGTTATTCAGCCAAAAATATTACAATAGTGTCATTCAGATCTAATCATCTGCAAGATGACGTAGGCTGAAGGCCTTCAGCTTCTCATCTCAGTATTTTGCAGAACACATTCCTGCATCCCGTTAATATCAGAAGCTCCAGTGAAGCAGAGAAATATGATGCATCACCCCTGATCAAGTGTGCAACCTTCATAACACCAGTGGGAGAAATAACCTGTCAGATCTACTGAATACGTCCTGCACCTTTCAAAGAGACAGCAGAAGAATCAGTACATTCTAGTTTTAATAAATCAAGAGGCTACTTTTTTTTTCTTTTTGCAAATGCATAGCAAACACTATCATAGAGCTTATTCCTTCTTTCCTAAGACACAATCTGATTTTCATTTTGAGTAAAAGCCATCTCTTCAAAAAACGTTTAAAAGCATTATGAGTATGGCAACCTTTGCGTCCTGATGCATTGAACAGAAAATGATTTCTAGTTTGTTTACCTTTTTAAATGCAAGCTCATATAAACAGAATTATTACTCAGCCCTTGCATTTAATCACTTGGCATTCACGTAGGACTGTAGGTGATGTTACGCATTTTTCCTCTTCTACAGGCTGCAGCTCCTGTTGTCCTGTAGCAGCTCATTACTACAGCTCATGCACTGAAAGCAACATCTTTCTCCTGTCAACTTCAGGAGATTTTAGAATGCTGATGAAAATATAAGCAGACTTGTATAATTAATTCATAACTTCAGTACTGACAATTCATTTTCTGAATTTTTCAAGAAACATTTTTGAGCTTCGTTTCTGAACCTCGCACAATGAACAAGTATCTGGCAGAATCTTTCAGTATGCACTGTGTTGTGTCTGCATTACGTTTTGTCATGCCTTCCAGATTTTAACAATGAGAGCTAAAAGAATTTTGTCAAACTTTTTATCTTTACCCACAAACACACATATGCACATGCACACAAAGCATTAATTATCTTCACTATAACCTTCATGCTAATATTGCCCTTCAGGGCAACACTAACTGTTGTGTACTACAGCATCAGGTGGCACAAACTGTAAGCTCCCATGAAATCACTGAAGCCAAAACACTGGGCTAACGTTTCTTGATAGAAAAAGTAAAAAGTTGCTGAGATTTTTATTAAAAGCATTCTCTCCACTATGGCACACTGCAATGCAATGTCATTGCAATTATCCACGGAGAAACTTTGTAGGCTATTCTGCCTCAGATCTCCTTTCAGCACTGCTTAAGGGACTTTAATCTTCTACTTGCTGTTTTGTAATTTACTTTAAAAAATATAATGCTATTAACTCCTATGTTGTCTCTGGGGGATATAAAACTCACCTACAGGATACTCTTTCACTGTGCCTAAAACTTCTAAAAGTTTCATAAAATTCCTACTACATCATACATTTCTGAATTAATTTTTATTTTATTTTATCTTATTTTATTGCTCTTATACCCGTGAATATCACCATAGTAGATTATTCAGGAGCAGCACAGAGAACTATGAGTTGTTAGTCTACTGGAGAGAGTCCAGCGGAGGGCTATGAGGATGGTGAGGGGACTGGAACATCTCTCCTACGAGGAGAGGCTGAGGAAACTGGGCTTGTTCAGCCTGGAGAAGGCTGAGAGGGGACCTAATAAATGCTTACAAATATCTGAAGGGTGGGTGGCAGGAGGATGGGGCCAAACCCTTTTCTGTAGTGCCCAGCAACAGGACAAGGGGCAATGGGCACAAACTGAAGCACAGGAAGTTCCGTCTGAACATGAGGAAGAACTTCTTCCCTCTGAGGGTGACAGAACACTGGAACAGGCTGCCCAGGGAGGTGGTGGAGTCTCCTTCTCTGGAGATATTCAAGACCTGCCTGGACAAGGTCCTCTGCAGCCTGCTGTAGGTGACTCTGCTTCGGCAGGAGGGTTGGACTAGATAACCCACAGAGGTCTCTTCCAACCCCAAACATTCTGTGATTCTGTGATTCTATGACTGAGTTTACAATAAGTAGTCTAACAGGTAATCTGCATGAAAAAGTATAATGAACTATTAATGACCAGAATGCTACACATTGAACATAGCTGCTGAGCACTGCATTGCTTCAGCTGATTTAAGGCAAATTAATAGTATCAGAACAGTGTCGGTTGAGATAATTCAGTAAATTCAGTCATCTCATGATCATTAAAAATACTCGGCTGTGTGGTCTGATCATATCTAGTATTACATTTCCTCAGACCACACTTTAACTGAAAAAGTGTCAAGTTCACTTTACACCTCTCCTCATTTGGATGTAAAATAAACACAGAAATCTGGAATATTACAGAGTAGCACATTTATGGATTTGTGCAAGTTGATGTTCTCAAAATAGTTTCTTAACTCTGAATGACCAAAAATGTTTCTCGCCTGGACTTAAAATATGACAGATTGAAAGACAAGAAGCTAGTATCATTCGGAGACTTAAATAACCATCATTCATTGTGAATCAAATGTGTATTTAAGTCTCCAGCTGGATCACAATAGAAGTTGTTACTTGAAGTACACCTGAGTCAATCCAGCCTAGCAACTACTAACTCTACTCCATCTTTAGCACATTGATCATATCTTCTTTGAAAGGTACGAAAGAACCGTTGAGGCATCCAAAATATTCTGAAAACTTGAACAAACCAAACTGGGGACACTCTTGCTTTCTCAGAGCAGATAACCAAGCAGAAGGTTCCGAGCCAAAAATACTGTGCAGAAATACCTCCTGCTGGTATTCACATGTTTAGATAAAGCTCTCAAGCTAACCATCCTGGGACGCAGTTGTCCTGTTGTCAAAAGAAAATGCAGCCTTGAAAAGGGACCAATGAAGCAAAGAGGCAAGCAGAGTGGCAAGCTGCAGGCACATTTAAGAAAAATCAAGAGTCAAGATAATCTCTACTTTTTCCCCCACCCCACACTCACAGCTGAGTTTATTTTCAGCCAACCCATGTCCTCACATCCCAGCTGCTCCCCCTCCCCATCTCCCACTTCCACCCAAAAACATTATATTCAAAATGAGATACATTTTACAAGTTGGGGTTGTCTAAGACACATTTTGAGTTCTCGGACCTTGGGCACCAGACCTTGGTAATCATAGTAATTCTGAGCAGACCATGCTGTCACTATGGCTCCCTGTCACAAGCAAAAAAGATGAAAGTGAAGAAGATCTGCATCTGCTCCTTAATGCCCTGGTGAAGTGGTAGATAACACTTCACATTCTATTACAGAAACAAACCAAGAATATCCTCATCTCACCTTCAGTACAGCTCATACCACACAACGCTGAAGAAAATCAAGATGCTGCCCATCAACAGTCTCTTCTTCATAACAGAGACCGGGCCATCTTCAAAAAGCAGACCAAGCACTCAGACTGTCCCCATCGCCAGGGAGGTCCCCGATGCCTGGGGCTGCCCTGGTGTCCCCCATCCTGCCCTGCTCTCTCCTGTCCCAGGGAGTCCCTGCTGCTTCTGGCACCCTGCTTCCCGTCCTTTCTTCAAACTGCGTGGTCCCCAAATAGGAAAGTCAGAAGATTTTATGAGACAAAAGAAGTTCCCATACCAGGTGTGCTCTTCCAGAGCATGAATGGTGCTACAAATGGTTGCTTTTTGCTATTGACCAAACCCACATTTTCTTTCTATCTTATTGCATACCTAGAATGAAAAAATTAAGCCTGAACACTTAAGGTCTGACTAAGCTACAAGCAACTGAAAACTGATGGTCTTAATCATAAGCAGCATTTCCAACTCTGTTCAGAATAAATAATATGCTTGTGGTTATGCAAGAAACCCCACGATGAACTGGAGAAACCAACTTCTCTAACTCCTGTGCTCTACCAGAGACACTTATAACTCAATTTGTGATTATTGAAAACTATGAAAAATAGCAAGTGCCCGACACATAAGACCACGCACTCCTTCAACTGCATTTGTTGAAGCTTTCATCACACAATGGGTTTAATAACTCATTCTACGGAAGGGTTTTTCTTTCATGTTTTAAAATGCAGCGATTTGAAAAGATGCCTATGCAAGCAGAGAGGACAGGCCAATTTTACGTTATGAAATAAGGACTCATTATTATTTGGCACAGGCACATTTTACTTTATGAAATAAGCAGCCAACTATTATCTGGTACATGCAAATCTATGCCTCCGGTCATTGTTGGAACAAAGATCACAGGAAAAATTCCTAGTTAAATACAATCTGTTTCACTGATTTCAAAATAGCGTTACAGACCAAAAATTATTATAGCTGGTTTGGGATAGCAAACGGATGACTAGTGACAGCACAGAGAGCCTTTAATGTCAGGTTGTTTGTGTAACTCTGGCCCCAGCCTTACTTAGGAGGCGCTTATCTGGTTTTGACAGAAATGTCTGCTGACTCCTCTCCAGCCACCTTCCCCCCTAGCTGGAAAGTCTGCGGCTTTTCCAAGTTACGCCAGCCCCTCGCCTGAAGCCCGAGGAACGTCAGGAAGCCAGAAAATGCCATTGGTGCGGCCAGCAGCGCTGCTGCCTCGATGCCCCAGCCGCCAGCTGCTGAGCACAGCACCACACACGCGTCCTCCGACCACTACGTCGCGATGCGCTGTGCCAGCAGGATGAAGCAGAAGAAGCTCAAGGGAAGGGACGAGGTTGGAGGTAGGTGTGGGAAAAGGAGATGGCTCTCTTGAAAGTAACACCCCTAGAGAAGTTCTCACCTATGGAACCCCTACAGAAAGGGTTAATAAGAGCTCGATCACCAAAGGAGCTTAGAAGCATTTTACACAAGCTCCATCGTCTCACCTACTGAGCGATCTCCTACTTTTCAGCTATGATTGTGTTACAGTCAAAAGACTGAGACAAGGCTTCAGGCAACAGGTGGTTAAAAAGGAACAAAAATCAAACAGAAAAACTGAACAAGTGCACGGTGAAAGAGCTATCTAAAACACTGTTGTTGACAAACAACTGGGAAGACTTTGCAATTTATGCAATCAATGGACCTCTGCTGATGCTGCCAGCTGAACACTTACCTTAATGGAGCTCAGCAATTGATAGAAGTTGCCTTTAAGTCCTTCCCAAACAACAACTCCCCCAAATCTAAGACAAAGCACGCCTGAATGAAAAATATCTCAAGAATTTCTGACAAGAGGCATTCTCAGAGAAGCTACTGAGAAACTCCCTGTTAGCATGGAAACAGTAACACTCAGCCAGACACAGCAGGGTGCTGACAGGCAGACTGCTTGGGGAGCAAGAGAGAAAGGGGGGAGCGGAAGCAATCTCTTGTCATTTTCCAAACTTAAAAAAAAGGCAGCAAAACTCAGACCTGCAAAATCTCAGTCATTTCAAAATGCGATGGAGAAACACATTGTGCAGGACAGCAGGCTTTAAATTAACATATTCACAGTACGAAATTGTCTTTGCTCAGCGGCCCTTCGAACGCAGCACAGAAGATAGCCAACACACCCGGTGTGGTCGGCATTCAGAAACCAGGCAATCATGCAAGTATGGGTACCTAGCCAGTAGAGCTATTTCATAATGTCTTTAAATCAGAGTAACGGCACCAATAAAAAAATCCATAACTGCACAGATAATTATTGCTGGCTGCAGCTGACTGTGACAAGCAGGTTGTGAGACAATAGTTCCCTTTTAATTGAACAGTCAGAGCAACAAGGCTGAAATATTCTTAGATTTAAGAAGTATCAGCAATCAAACACCACCTGGTGTTCTCACATTGTATTCACATGTGTGCTATGCAAGGACAATGGCTGTCACTTTGAATTACTAGGTTTGAACATCTTCATACACAAAGTACTGAACACAGAAAAGTGGTGTCACATCCCTGGTTTTCAGAAACCACCAGGCTGATTTTTCAGAAGTATTTACTCCAAACTCTGCAGGCTTCTTCACGATTCCCCACTTGTTGCACCTACAAATACAAACATCAATTCTGCCTTCTCTATGCACATACAAAAATTACTGAAGTCGCCAGATCAATGTCAGTCACATAAAAACCGGGCCACACATTTCAAAGATATTTGAATAAATTAAGTACTTAACATTTCCTCATTACAAGAGACTTGGCTACAAGGATGCAGGCTGCCTCACTTTCTAGAAGTTAAATTCAGTGGCTTACTGTATGCAGAGGTCCTCACAACCACAGACACAGACCGTGACTCCAGAAGCTCACATTCTGCAGAACCCAAATCCAAATAACATCCTTTCGCCTCCTGTGCACACGTCTCCATTTTTCCTTCCAGCGGAAAACTGAATTTGTCCAACTGTCCTTCAGTTTGTGTAGAACAGAGAATAAAGGCTAAGATCTGTTTTTTGTTTGAAGACACTTAAAGTGGTCAGCAGAGAGCCAGAAGAGTATCCCCCAGCAAGCAACATCATCTCTCCGCATTCACAACTGGACTTATTTTGCTTTTTTTAGAGGAAGAGAGAAATGTCAGACAAGCAACATGGTAAGTCCTACTTCCTATCGGTTAAGCACATCTTAACATCTGCTCCCTTCAAGGCATTTAAGTACAAACAACCACCCTGCTGTTGCTCGGTACTCACCTGGTGACTTCTGCAGCAGAGCCGGAGCAGCCCCCATCCTTTGCTTCCCAACAGGGAGTACACAGAGCTGTAAGTATGGCCTGCCCTCTCTACTGAAAGCATGAGCCTGCATCCCTTCTGCCCCAACATGACCTAGCTACTTCTAGAGATCAGCAGTGTCTACTCCTCTAACTGAGGAGCTGCAGTGCCATCACACTAAGACCAGGGCCTACATCTTCAGTTTGTAAGTGTGAGAGACTGCCATCCACTGATGGCGTCAATGGACATGCCTTCTCCTCTGCAGCTCCTGGGAGACCTTTGTTGGCTCCACATTTCACACCTTTGATCTGTTCCCATAAAAAGTCGATCCCCTTGGCAGCAGAAGAAGCCCTTTGGTATGCGATGAAGTTCAAAATTCAAATCGTGTAGCTTGATGCTGTCTTCTATTTCTAATTACAGATTAAACAGAACAAAACCTTAACAACAACCGCAGGGTATGGGAAATGCAAGCTTCAATAATGTACAAAAGCAGTATCTGGTCAAGACACATGTTTTGAAGAAAGTATTTGACAGGAGAATTAATGTCCACAGCAAGCCTACCTCAGAAGGGGCAGGTTTGAGTTGAATTTCTAAGCACAGAAAAAATACCAGCAGAAGTATCTTCAGGTCTCTTCAGAGCATAACAAACTTTGCTGAATCAGCTGCACTCCTGCAAGGCACTGCAGTGTACTGACCAGGCATAAAGTTGCCAAACTTTATTAGAATTAAACTTCTTGAGATGCAGATCCTGCATCTTTTCAAAGGCTATCTAAATTTAAACCTCTCTAACCTGAAAATGAAGACATTGACAACAAAACAAGCCTTTGAAAGCTGGAATGTATACCACGAGCATACAGGGTACCTTAAAAATATTTTCTAAAAATTCTGTCAAACATTGTCCCAATGTCCCCTGACGCCAGCAACCACCAGTCTGCCGTACTCTGGACAAAGCAGAGAGGCAAGCTGGCAGGTTCCCCCTTCGCCCGAGCTGAGCGTCCACCACCAGCAGCCAGAAGGTGTCTGCCAGCAGCCCTGGGTATTGCCAGACGCGGGCGGCGCAGGACAGACCAAACAGGCTGACATGCAGCCAACATGCCCTTTTCCATGTTCTTTTCCACTGCAAAGGACCATGCGCTGTACACAAGGTCTATCTTTGACTGACTTATCTTTTGCAGGGGGTATTTTTTGGGCAAGGACTGGGGCTGGACATTTTTGGTAAATCAGGAATAGATTATAAAATGGAAAATCAGTATCCAAGCATTTCTCAGGTACTTCTACTTGCTATGCCAAAGCTTTAACACAAAAGGTGATGGCTTTTGTCCTTTGTGGCAAGGGGGAGAAAACCCAGCAAAAAGCGGTGATTTTAATAGCCTAATTCTGGTACAAACTGTCATACCTCAGAGCACCTGATACATGCAGACTTTCCACTGAAGAACAGGAGAGTAAGAATCAGCAACAGAAGCCGAAGATTGCTCTTTCCTCCTCACCTTTTCTATACATTGCTTTGTCTCTGGGAAAGCTGGGTCAGACTCCATCCAACAACAGGGCAGTGAGCTCAGCCCCAGCCCCTCTCAACTACCTATTCTTATTTTCTCTCTCCCTTCACCACTCCCAACCAAGAATGGAAAGTTACTACCTTCTGTAAACTGGTTTGGCCAGCTGACAAATACAGATGTGTCAGAAGGCAGACAGGAGTGGGAAGGGAGCGGAGGCAGGGAAAAAAAAACCACAAACCAAACATCTAGGGCCACAGGATACAGTTCAGGCAAAAAGCTATATCAAATATTTTACAATCGAAATGTTTCCATTCTTTAAAGTCACTAAAAATATTTTATCCTCCCATCCTAGAAACTCTGACAAGCAGCAGCGTAAGAAAGCAGACCAAGCTTGTATCTGACCTTTGGCTATTTAAGGTTGCAGAGCAAAAGGATCCTGTTAATGCTTGTAATTCTTTGCCTCTTTATTCTGTTAATGCTTTTTTTCTTTTCTGACTCCTTGGCAACGACTATGCTGGCTACTGTTCACAAAGGCCACGCAGTCCTGTCTCCAGTGCCCTGCACCTTTGCATTGACACTCCTTCTGCTTCTTTGAAAGGACCGAGCAAGGAGGGACAGAGAAGAAACTTCTCTGTGTTTAAAAGCAGTATGTAGTTCCTGTAAGTCCACCCTTTCAGTGTCTCTTCTTGTTGTTTTGAACCCAGATATTGGTTCCTCTTGTCTGCTAAGCTGCACCACTGTGGCTCTTCTGCATCGGCCACAATGCCTGCCTGGCTCCTGCCAGTGTGTTATGCCTACTGGAAATCCTCCCCACGCAGATCCCACCTTCACCTCAGCCATCCTTGACCAAGTGACCCTGGAGGCCTCCCAGAAGGGCATGAGAGGACGCAAGCAGAAGTAATACTGGGGACTCAGTCCAGACCTTAACAAGTGACCCAACGCGTGGCAGAATCTCTCTTTGTGCAGTGCCTGCACATGGAGGACACAAAGTGGGGTAGAGCCCTGCTCCTCCCAACAAGCTGTCCTTGCTTGAATGAGAAACAGCTCTGACACTGAATGAGCTCTCCCCCAATGCCGTACGTGTCAGAGGGGAGAATTTCAACAGGAGATGGGGGGGCTAGATTTGCAGATGGTCTCTGTCTTGTTCCTACTACCCTCCTCTTTCAATGATGCATTGCACTTTCTAGCCCCTGATTTTGGCCTAAGAAGAAGAAATGGTCCTGTCAAGATAGGGAAAATGTGAAAAGGGAAGGGAAGCTTATACAGCGCAAGAGTGAGAACTCTTACTTTAGTCTGATGTATTATCTCCATCTCTCCCTTCCACTCCTCATCCTTCCACCACTTAAGTCCTTCTTTCCCTTTCCCCGTCATTTGCTATATTTATTACACACCAAGTCTTCTCTCTTTCCTCTTCACTCCTAATCTGAATAGCTAAAAGCATTGGTAGTTCACATAGGAATTAAAAAGAGTTTTCAACAAGAGAAAGAGAACCCGATACAAGTTTCTGAAAGGCAATTCAAGTTAACACATCACATTTTGAACACTGGGAAAAGCCATCCTTTAAAGAAGAAGCACTGTTTGGTTCAGCTGCAGCAGAACAGGTGCTGTACCGAATACCTTCTATCCTTCTATGGTATGTTTTATCAATACTCACAATGCTGTGCATCATTTCTCACATATTTCTTTTTTCTACACATGATACTCACTCTTCCCAGTTCTTTATCTTCAAGCGCCAGCACCCCAGTGCTTTCTGTAAAGAGTTTTACTTTGACAACAGGCCGAGGGTGAGTAGTGGTGAAATCCCCTTGGGTTCCCCATCTGCAATAAACAAAAGAACAGAGTTTAACTGTGGCAGAGGACTGGCCTGAGTGTGACAGGATTGTAATCTTTTCACAAAACATTTATCAATGCACTCCTAGAACTTAATTTCCAAACTTATGAGGGGAGAGGGCATGGAATTACATTTTTGAGCATCCAAGATTAAATATCTACATGGGAATACTGGCTTTTCTCTGTGATAAGAGAAATCTGGGGGGTTTTTGTATGACTTTTGTCATCAAAAATCAGTAAGAAACTTTCTAATGGCAAACCCCAAAGTACTGGAATTATATCCTCCTAGGAGAAAACATAACCAAGAAAGAAAGCAAAGCAGGAGGAGGAAGAGGAAAAGGGGGAAAGGGAAGAAAAATCTCTTTTACATTAAATATATTATTAGGTTCGCTATCTTGTGCATACAAGCCAAATTAACTCATCAAAGTGTCATGTCTCAATTCTAAAAAAAAATCTTACACGTTTAACTTTAGGTGAAGGAACTGTGCAGAGACAGACTTGAACAGACAAAACCTCATGTTTCATGTCTCAGTTACAACTGAGAATAAGCATGCAGGAAAAATGTAAATGCAAAGGCAAAAGCTGGAAAAAATTGTTATTTATCAGAGTGATGGTAGCTCTGCAAGCTAATTACTGCCACAAGGCTTCACGCTTTTAGAGAAGCTAAATTACGCAGACAAACTTCTAGCTGCTAATCTCTTATCTCAGTTAAGACACTTGGTTTGTCAGCCTTTTCCCTTCACTGTGTGACAGTGCTACAGAAAAAGGACAGTTACATGAATTAGATTGCAACTGCATCTGACAAGCTATTCCACTTTGCTAAACAAATGCATGGTACTCATTGCACTGATGATACTGATGCTGATTACACTACTACGCACAAACAAAACGCAAAAAGTACACACAGCTCCAGTTTCTCTTCATTTTTTCCACTACTTGAGATATTACAATTAGCAGAAACTAAAGAAATAAAGAAAACAGGTGACCTTAGGAGTATGCTCTCTAAAAGGCTGTATTACACAAGCAAACATCTTAAAAGGGCCTCGTTTACAAAAAGCAATATTTTCATTCTACGTTCAAGAATATTTTACACGGACTCTCCATTGTCAGGAAATGAGCGTACAGTAGTAATCCTCTAGCAAAGGGGTCTCATAGGTAAAGGAAAATCCTTCAACTAAGGTGAGTTACAGACTCCAAGACAAAGTCTGGAAAGTAATACACAACCAAAACCAAAAAGTTTCACGAAAGCAGTGGTTCTGTACAAACTGGTCCTACAGGTGGCTGAACACACGCCAGACTACAGAAGTGAGGTCCACTGAAAATCAACCAAATCTTACATTGCATTCTGTCGTCTTTACTTTGTCTGGACTAGGCAGATGCTCACTCTTTCTGTCTGTGGCGGACACCGCCTTAGCCTCAGCTACAGTGGTAACTGAAACAGGGACTCTGACACTAAATTACTTTCCTGAGAGGGGAAAAAGCCTGTTTTGTGATCTGACGCTAGATGCTGCAGTCGCAGGACAAGACACTGCTTTGTCACAATACAGAAATGAGATCTCCAAGGCAAAAGCATCTTCATAGAAGATGAGACAGTCGTATCTTCAGTCTCCCCCCCCTAGACCCCACTACTCGGGAAGAATGCTGCCTTGCAGTCACAAACACAGCCTTAGCACGTTGTTAGCTGCACTCTCTCTCTCTTGGGCATCAGGATGTATTTTTCCTTGAGCTTCCAGAAACCTTGAACTGTGCACACCGCAGTGGATAGGACCACCCAAATAATCAAGAAAAACTCCTATTAAAATACCAAAACAAAAGCCTCTCTACAAACACCTAGTGCCGGCATTACCTCATAGTTATTTCCACTGTAAAATTCTGTCAATTCTCTTCATATTTTTGGCTATTTATTCTATAACTATGTATCTGTTCAAGGAACTGTTCGGTTCAATGGTGAAAAAACACCCTAAATCCAGGTCTGACAAACGTTCTGTCGTTTGTGAAGCACTGTGTGAATGTGGAATTTATGAAGCATTGCATATTACTAACTACTACTGCATATCTACAGACAGAGAGAGAAAAAATCTGAGCGAGCAAGCCGCTGAACCAGCAGTGCAAGTTACCCCACAGCGCTCTGACAAGAAGTCTTTAATTTGACAAGGAGGCTCCATTCAGCCAAATAAAAATAGAGTCAAATTCACACTTCTCTGATTCTGGATTTTTTACTGAGACTCACAAAGAGAGTATTACTTCATACTAATTGCTGCTGATTCTTCCCCACGAATAATTGGACAACTATCATTAAGCATTTCCTTTTCTCCTATGAGCACAGAAATACTCATCCATTTGCCAATGACTGACACCAGGATGCCATACTAGAAATCATGACCTCAGCGCCAACAGCTGCCTTATACAACCCAAAGGCATGTTTATTTTCTCTTTTGCACACCTTACACAACACCACAAACGTTTCAGCTTCTCCTCTTTATGAAACATTTTGAAAAAGGATGTTGAAATATTACGGCACAACTGACAAGTTTATTATGCAGTGTCACAGATTTAATAGGGTAATGATTATTACTTACATGCAACATCACCATCACTATTTTATTCAATATATATTTATGTAGATACTCTCCATTACATCAGTGGGATCTCGAAATCAAGTTTAAAACCACAAGGGGAAGAGTTTGTATGTTTGTACCATTTCATAATGCTTGTAACGTGGTTTAGGTTGCAAATTTTTTCGGGGGGG
>Ga0065711_1038519_pt1 | contig 18677 bp, 7 predicted proteins | sample Hoacrofraction12_FD_59098 | JGI IMG/M metagenome (GOLD analysis project Ga0065711, IMG submission 59098) | Hoatzin crop microbial communities from Cojedes, Venezuela - Epithelial fraction 12 v2 (version 2) | ecosystem: Host-associated > Birds > Digestive system > Esophagus > Crop | place...
TTTTTTTTTTTTTTTTTTTTTTTTTTTTACACACACCTGAAAGTAGGTTGGCTTATCAGATTTTGTTTGTTATTATCTCTACCTTATTTTGTTATTCAGGAAGAACTAAGTTGCAGTTGCAAAATTTTGTTTTAAGCAGAACTTTGTATATTTTTTTAAAATACTGTTTAAACAGGATTATTTAAATTTAATGTATTTGCCCTGACTTTTTTGGTTGGTTGGGTTGTGATATTGGTGTGGGGCTTTTTTTGAAAAAAAAAAAAAAAAGCAAAACAAAAACTCAAGTGCCTTACTGTAGGATGAGACACCTAGCACTCACAGGGGTGAAAGACATGCTCCAGTAATATCCTGCATTTTATCTACAAGCTTTATGATCCTGTAAAATGAGGCACACCCCCTCACACATCCCAACTGTAAATCTACTGCATGAGAGGTTATTTAGAGATACAAATTACTGTTATGCACAATCCCCTTTGTAATCAAATACATCATCAGTTTAGTGTTCACTTTAGAGAGGTCTCATTCCTTTGATGCTCTTAAAGTCAACCTACTGAAACAAGTTCTGGAAAGAAAGTGTTATTCTTCAAATAAATCATAGGAGGGAAGTTTTTTTCTGAAAGATCTTAGAAATAGCTCATGCTACTGCTGCTTCTAAATAATAATTCTCAGAAATATTCACACTAAGTGAACCCTACATGTATCTAATACATCGAGAAAGTGTCATGGAGACCTATTCTTCCCACTACAACAACTAAGGATCTGCATGTGTCCAGGGTATCTAATCTCCAAGCATCTAATCTTCAAGGACAGACATTTCTGTAGATTGAGAGGAGAGGAACCAAAAAGGATAAAATATCAGGCTATTCATTAAGGATACTGCTCACAGAAATCTGTTTTTTTCCGCACCTCCCCAAACTCTGAATCTAAGCATTTCAGATGCAGCCCAATAATTTCAGTTCTGAATGGGGGAGGAGGCCAGGGGGTTTACACGGAAGTTAGGCTTCGTAAAGATCTGCCCAGTTTCCTTCATTTGCCAGTCATACCAAAGGCGGTTTTTTTCCTGATGTCATGAAAATAAGTGGAAGTGCTCAATGACAATTAAAGGTACAGAGACCATTCTCATTTTATCAGAATGGTTTTGGGAATGACTGGTCCCAAATTGACGGGCATAAAAGATGTTCAATGACTGCAGAAGCAAAGGAATCTTCTGAATTATCCAGACATAAATGCAAGCTAGCTCAAGAATCACTAGTAATTTGTAAATCAGTGGTCAGGTTATTATATGCATATCTTTTAATGCAGTCAAAGAAAAAAAGAGTATATTAGTCTCACCTTAAGAGCTTAGCTCATTGTGTATGGAGTAGAGACTTGTGCTTTTATTTCAACAACATCTGGGGCTCAAGACCTGGTAAATCCTCTTTGTGCAGTAGCTGTTACATTGATAGACACTAGGAACCGAACAACAGAAACTATTTTTCCAGCCAAATTGATATGCAGGTGCACATCTGAGCACATTTAACTCTAATTATCTATTCTCGGGAACAAAACAAGAAGTTAGAGCAGAAAATATGCAGGTATTTGTTTTATTTCATTCTTGCTCTCAAACTTAACGTGCAAAAATAAAGATCAAGTTGTCAGAGAAAGAACTGAGTCTCAAGCCCACCAAAAATAGGCCCCAAAATGACTTGTCCAAGTGGATTTTAAAGCTTGCATTTTAGGAAAGACAGGAAAGGAGCAGAAATGCCTCCTTACAAGAGTACAAGAAGCACTGAGATTGGCTGCCAAAGAGCATCAACATAACTTCAAACTACTTCACCAGAGCCACTCAACTTTTTTGGCAGACGTGCATGTTTTCTACACCCCTTCTGGGGATAAAATGCAGTATCTCAGGTATGTGCATGTGGTAACAGATGGTATATGCCAATTATTTTAGTGGCAAATATTGCATAAACTTCAAAATACCTCAGTATTCTGAAGCTGTCATTTAGAACTCCTGGATGGAGAAATTTATATAATCAACGCTTTGAGGAAGATAATGTAAGCCGTATGCAGTTTAGAATGTGCATCTCTAAGATAAGATAGTTCTGCATTGTTATTACAGAGGATTTTTTTCTGATCTGTTCTATAGCCTTCACTAAAAATTTCAACTTTTGCCACCTTACAGTATGTCGAGTACAAGGGATTACCAATATAGGGATCTTTCTACTATATTAATTTCAATGGTATGCATGTTATGTCTAAACTACTTATTGCCATGCAGCAGAGATCCTTGAGTAAGCTTTAACAAAGGGCACAGCATATATTAGCTCCTACAGAGCCCTGTGGTATCTCAGCTAGATTTCTTCTGGAATCTGAAAAGAAATCTCTATACCACTCTGCCAAATGCAACGTAGACACATACCAGTATAGCAGGCCAGCAGCAGAGGCAAAATCCTGATGCCCTAACATATTCCAACATAGTAATCACTGTAACATGCAGCCTTTTATGAAGTCCTTGGAATGAAAGATATTATAGCAGCATAAAACTTTTGCTTTTTTCCATAAATAAATCTTATGTAGACACAAATCAGTGCTGCTTCTTAGCGCAGCCTTACACAAAGAAAACAAGGCTCTTTGCGAGAGAACCCAGCTACTGAGCAACAAATTGTATGCCTGAGTACTTTTAGAATAAGATAGATTCGTGCAATGCATTTATGTACAGCAGCAGAGATCCGAGGAATCTGCTCATTTAACAGCAACACAACAGACAAAGCTATTGTAAGTTAATGCAAAAGTCTAACAAATTTTAAATAAAAGATACGTCCAAATTTGAACGACCAGCCCTTACTACTGCAGTCTACGTGGTTTTCAACAAAATGTTCTAAGTACAGGTTTGAAAACTGTATCAATACAGAAGAAATAACATATTTTACTTAAAAGTACAAGCCTGATGATTCAGGAGTGAATGCTACCTCTCTCCACCTCCCCAGCCCGCCACTCACACACACACCACCCCAGCCCCCCCCCAGATTCACAGGATTAATATGAGACTGGCTTGAGGGTTTTAGCAGTAACTGCTGCAAAACAAGTTCTGATTGGTTGATTCAGAAATTGGGATTCTGGGCAGTGTTTTATAAAAGGATAATGTATCTTTAAGCCTAGGTGCCCTTCAGGGAAATGTATTGGATAAATGTCTTCTGAAAAGCCTGTAAATATTCCATCGCCTCACTGTCATTACTACCATGAAATGATAATGAAGCATGAAAGAAATATAATTCCATATTCAGATGACAGCATTAGCCTTCATAAGCAAACTGAAATATTTATTAGTAAAATGTTCGGTATCTATGCCTGTAATCTAAAAAAAGGACAAAAATGTTTTATAATAAAAAAGAGATTGAATGCAGAGGTAAAATCTGGTTGGCTGATTTTATTGCTTATTATTAAATCCAGGCAAAACAATTATTTTTTTCTTTTCATTAGTAAGGCACCCAAATTAAAACTATGCCCTCAGGCTGTGAGGTTTACAGTAGTGATTAAAAACAAGAAATTGTGATGCATGGGGTTTTTGACAATGGCATAATCAAATTCATTCATATTGTTCAATCTTTCACTGACAAATATTTTTACAGTGAAATATACCAAACAAAGAAGCACATATAAGTACTATCAATACAGAGAAATTAGGAAGACTTGTTATTATTGCAGTAGAGAACAGATACAATGTTTCTATAATCTTGAATACAAACATTATAGTGTAGTTAATTAGGGTAATTATTGCCTAAATTGTGCTTAATTGTTTTATACTGAAAAGGATTTCTGAAAGAAGCCTTTTGGATTTCTACAAGGCACAGAAGCGAATACTGTGCAGTCTAAGTATTTAGATGTAATTTCACAAGTTTGATTGTATTTCCTATAAGTCAGAAAATACATCCTGAAGCAGGCTGGGACAGAGATAAACACGAGCCACACGCCTTGACCTCTGTTTCACCTTATTGAAAAAGAGGCGTAAAATAGTCATTTAGTACACTAGCATCAGAGAGCATTCACACACTCTAAACACATTCTTTTTAAAAAAAGGTCTCTGAAGTGAATGAAAAATTAGAAATTCAAGTGACCACGATCAATTCTGAAACACTGCACAAAATTAATTACAGTTTTGCATCAGAAGCAAGAATGTAGATTTCAGACAGTCTATGTCATTTATCTCACGCTGTACAATATACAAGGCGATTAAAAAGCCAAATCTGTTCCCACCCCTCAAGTCTAAGGCCTATCAGAGGCTGTGAAGTACAAATGATTAACTCCAGATTATTCAAGGGATTGTACAGATGCTTCAACTTGAATGAAATTTGCAGCAAGTCACAGGAGCTATAGAGGGACAGATTTGCTGCTCTTTATCAAAATCTAGTCTGACTATCGCTGACAGAATCCAGATAAATTGCATAGTAATCTGGCAGCGGCTGTGGAAAGCTTGCTCTGCAAAATCCAAATCTCTAATTTCTATCTGTTTTTAATTGCTTGACTTAAATTTGCATTTTTATACAATTGGCTTAAAGGATTTATTCAGTTCTTTAGGCTACTCTAATAAAATTGGGTCCCATTTTGCATGGTATCTCAGAAGCCTACTTACATTAAATAAGCATGCTGTATTGCAAAAATATTTACTGTAGCAGAAAGATTCCTTTTTATGTCATGTTCAGAATTAGCTAAAGAATACATGTGTCAAGAAGCTCATTTTAAACTCCCCTATGAAAACATACCTCAGAACAAACAGGATGGTATAACAAAGAAAAGCAGGAAAAAAAAAAAAGGCATTCATTCAACATTCATATGTGGACCAAGAGAAGATACACATTTAAACAGAAGTCAGAAGCCACCAATAATACAATGTGCTGTTAACGAGGTGTCTTGAAAACAGCCATCCATGCAGCTCTCCGAACCTGAAAACAGGGCATTAAAGCAAGACCTTCTATTCTTGCAATTATCATGCTTCCACATCATTAATGGAGGTGCTGGTATCAACTCAGTATTATCCTTATTAACAAGTTAATGTCACCCTCCTAGATTACAGTTTACCTTACCCCAACCATAAATATTACAGAATACCAACATCTGAGCAGCACTTGGATGACTAATATCCCTCATCCACTGTTCAGCTAAGTATCAAAAACCAAGTTCAAGCATGAAGATTGTCTGAAAACTGGTATTCCACTAGGATAAGCAAGGCAAAACTACTAAGTTCTCTAAAATATTACACTCCTAATCACTTCTATATCTGTATTTATCCATTCTGGAACTAATGCAATAGATGAGACCTATTTCAAATACACATTTTAACTTTCTACTCAAGTTTTGCCAAAACAGTTACTTTATTTAAAAGGTATGGTCGTCAAAGGTTATATAAAGGCTATGATCACCTTTGACTTTATTTGACTATCCATAATCAAAAAATATACAAACTTCAGTGTAGCTTAACACAACTCAGTAAAAACAGGACCTTACATTCTAACAGATTGAGTTCAAATAGTATTAGAAAAAAAAATATCAAACAAGCTATTTTCACCTATCAGTTCCAACAAGGATGTACAGATTCCCCTTCCAGGTCAGCATGAATAAAACACCACCAAACAGCTCCTGTACCACAAGAACAAATACAATCTGACCCCAATCACGAAAGGATTTCACCCTACATGCTATTCAACGTGCGTAATATAAACGCCAGCACTGCTAGAACTTAGTTATTTTCCAGCCTGGAGGGCAGCTGCTCCATTACTTTTCCAGTGGATAACATGTCCAGTATCCACACTTACAAAGAAAATCCATGAAAGAAATCAAGTCAATGAACTGGGAAGAAAAGTCAGCTATTAGAGAACACATGCTCATATTAAATACCTCAGGTAAGCAGCTATCAAACACGTGGCAATTCTAACTCTGGCTATTGTGTAGACAAATCTATAGAGATGAGGAGACACAGTTATTCAAACCATACTTCTCCTCTCTTCAAATCAGCGACGTTCCTCTGGGATGTATAGGCAAAAGAAGGAGTTCCAAGAAACCAAACCCCCTCCACTGAAGAACCATTCTTCACAGATCACAGGAAACAGGGACAGAAAGCGTGAATGCTGTCACTTCCAAGGCTCAATGTTCATAGTGAAGTGAGAAACCAATTGGAGAAACCATCTGTAACTGTTTTAATGGAACACCCACAAGCAACATAAGGACAATCAACAGTTCTACTACAAGATCCAGAGGAACTTTATTTTACTGCTCTTGCTAATGTCCTCCGCAAAACTGCATAGGGAGAGCAACATAATTTCTTCCTAGAAAACCAAACAAAATGCTGGAAGCCACTTCTTAAATGGCAAGTTTAGGAGAGGAAGGCACAACTCCATGTCAAACTGACATGGAATCAAAAGTCAGCATAAGGCAGAACATAGAGTCACTTCTTGTAGCTAGCAGAATAGAAAATAGCTGTCCATAACCTGCTCTAATCCAACTATGGCACACCTTATCAGAAACCTTCACGCTTCTTCTCATGAATTACTGTTACTAAGCTAACCTTTCCTGAATATATGAGATATCTTGTATGTAAGATATGAGAACAAATACATTTTAACTCATTACAGAAGAAAAACAAAGGCTGACAGACTTCCTCTAGCTCCAAACTGCTCATATAATATGTTTGCATCAAATACTCAAGGAGGAAGTAATCCACTGGTCTGTATTTCCTCTAGCACCAGAAATTACACAACAAATGCATCCACACATGTTTGCATTTTTTTAGAACATGTGTACAATATTTAAAACTCAGAAGGCATCTTACATACTATTCAAGCTTCTTCATGTCTTCTGACAATTCTGCTATTACTTTTTTGGTACTCTTTTACTCTATTACCATGTTTTTATACGGTAATTTATATAAATCTTCTGGAAGATTACAGAGAAAAATTCCATTTAACTGTTGAGTGCATCTTACATGAGTTCCACAATGATACCTAATTTTCTAGCAACAAAATTCATATTCACCTTTGGATGTTAGAATGAAGGAAGACCTCCAAGGTTTTAGCAATAGTCTTCATAAAAAATACATTTGTATTTTTCCTTCTTTCAGAGGTTTTGAATTTTATGTTTCTCTAAGAATTAATATCCGATTTCATTTCCAGCTGAAGGTAGTTATTCTAAAGTATCCCTCCCTTTTCATATTTCTCATCTTTGATTCCTCTGAATGGCTATACTGTCAAATACTCGAAGTAGAGAGATCTGTTTGGTGAAGCAGAATTCCCTAAACCTGATTCCTGCCAACGTGAGTCAGTGTCCACTGTACTCCCTACGTATTTGTCAGCTAAACAATGCTGCTATAATCTGTGTCAATTTTATAGGATTTAATCCAACTGCAATGTCAAACTAGCATTCATATCTCACAGCGGCTTCATTTTAAAACAAACAAATAAATACTTCACTTCAGCCATTATTTGGCTGCTTCTCTCCACCAAAGACATTCCACAAATGGTGTGTACCAACAGTCTTCCAAGCAGACTGCTCTAAAGGACCAACTGATGTTGCATTACATCTTTATGTTCAGTAAAAATTGCTTTAGCAAGTATTATGCCATTATCAGCCCAAACTTGGAAAAATACACCTCTTCAGCCCACAGAGCTCCACCTCTACATCAGTTCCATGCTTTGCCCCCTCCTGACACATTAAAGCATGCAAAGCTACAAAGCAGGAAACAGGTATAAGCACCCTATGTTTGGACACCCTCTCACAGCAGTCCCACTGATTTCACTGACATTATTCATATGAAAAACAAATCACCAGCATAATTAAAAACATATATCTTTTATTGGCTAAAAAAGTGGAATTATTTTGATGTACTAATTATAAAACCTTAATTAAAAGTCTGTAAGAACCTACATATTTTAAAAGTGAAGTAATTGCCTACTTACAGTTGTATAAAGTTATTCACTGAACAAACACATTATAGCAAAATTAAAGTTCCTTCCAGTACTAGAAAATATAAACATTTTGGGATACTGATACAAAAACTTATTTCATGGCAAAAAAAAGAAATGTTGAAGTAGAGGGGACTCACAAAGAGCTTTGAACAACACATCATCAAAAATATTTAAGCTTATCTGCACTAACACCTTCTATCATTGCAATGACTGTTAATCCAGGTAGTAATTCAAGCAAAGGCAAAGTCATAAGGTTAACTGCAGCCTTTAATTTGTTCTTTTCAGGCACTTTTTCTGATATATTTTTGTTACTGCTGAAAACTAACTGTCTAATAATAAAGGGTTTGGTGCTTTTACCAGCATTTTTTAGCAACTTTGTCCCAGATATGCCAAACCAGATATTCCAAATTTCTAACAAAAGCTGACAGTCAATTTGACCAAATTTGTTTGTTGCACTCAATACTTTATTCAAACTCATCAGTACAGTAACACTTAGGAGTGTGAGCTACCACTCAGATATACCTGTATTTAGGTTTGCATAAGTGTATCAAGAACAGTATCTACACCCACTGCTATAAAAAAAAAAATCAAACTATTACCATAATAACCCAAAAAGACTAAATGCCACAAGGAATATCCACCAGAGGAGGAAGAGTAGAGCAAGTATCTGACAAAAATGGTGATGTTTTGAAGGCCTGAGATGACATGTGTACACTTAACTCAGCAATCATGCTATCCTGAGGAATAAATGCTTTGTGTAACCCAATATTGCATGGCAGTCCCTGAATACAGAGAGTATATAATTCTTCTCTAATGTGATTTTTTTTTTCTTCCCTTGAATGATTAGCTGAAGTTCAGGCAGGCTTGTTTCTCTTAGAAGCGCAATCTGATGACAGAGTTACTCTGCTGCAGTTATGTTCATTTACAGGGAACACAGAAGTCTCTATTCTTGGTTCAAAGCTCCTTTCTACTTGTTGCATAGCTCAGAAATGCTTTTTAAGCATCTCTCAGAGTCAAATTCTATCCCATCCTTTGGCTTTTTTTGTCCTTATAGTTCTATTTTTTCCTTAGATGTCAGCCACTCTCCCATAATCCTCCACACTTCACAAAGCAAGGGTGACAGCGTCGCACCCAGAGTGTCTCAAATCCCCAAGTTCTCAGTGGAGACATGTCCATCTGTTTGGGGTGAAGGTTGCTGTTATTTCAGGTATATGGTTTAGAAAGAAATGTGCTATTTCTTACAATATATTAAAGAATTTGCCTAGCACTGAACTCAAAAGCCATATTCTACAAATCAAGCAAACTGTAAAAACATGGCACTTTTAACATTCTTTCTATGCCAAACTTCTAGGGAAGTAACAGAAATCTGTCTGAAACCTTCAACGATACCAGAAGAGGTCCCAAAAACTCTACATAAACCTTAACTAGTATGCAAGGGTATACGTAACACTGGAAGTTAGAGTCCAGATCTACTCCAATTACAACAAGAAACTGGTCTTGTAATGTACTGTAATTAAATGTTTGAAGTAAGCAGTTTTTACTAAAAGTGGTAGAGACAACAAAAACAAAAGTGCATTAAATACTTGTCATGATAAAGAATAGGCAGCATCATTTAATATTTTATCACCCTTTCTTATGAAACTACTATTTTATTATTTATAACTATAACACAGATGTGTTTTAAGACACATGTTTCATAACCCTGTACTTTGAGTTCTACTTGATAACAATACAACCTGTAAACCATCAGCTTAATCCCAAGAAATTACATAAATACTTTGGAATAGGAAAACTCACATGGCTATGATGCTGAGGTTACCTGAGTGAATTTATCATGGAGAATATACCAGACAAAGCAGAGAGACGCTAAATAAATAAATAAATGTAAACAAACAAATGAAATACAAAATAAACAAAAGAAAAAAAAGGATGAAAAGCAGAGTTTGTGGGAGGAAAGACAGAGCATTAAAAAAAAAAAAAAAAAGCCATAACCCTAGAAATAGATAGTACAGAATTTGCCTCAGAAAAACAATTCTTTCTTAGATTTCTTTTGAGTTTGATTTAGCATCTGGCTTTCCTCAGAGAAAACATTTCAGGAAGAATTTTTAGACAAATTTTTTTCTTGGATATCCTCTCTGAATACAGTCACTCTAAGCTCTTGTTTCAATGACTGAGATTTGAGAGTAGGTCACTGTTTAGCACAAAAGGTTCAATTAAGCTGCACCAAACAGGCAATGATTTAAAATCACATCTTGGTCCTGAACATTTAAGCAATAGTAAGGGAGCAAAAGGGGTGGTGCCTTCCCACAGGATAAGAAGCCAGAGGTGCTGTATCCTCGTACAATATGTCTCAATTGTATTATAAGTTATTCTGGGCATGTTTCTTATTTCAAATGATCTCTTCCCTGTTCCCAGATATACAAATCAAGAAACTAGTCTTCATCAAATCTTAACTCTACAACACATAAGGACCAAGCCATGATGTAAAGTATAAATCAAAACCATTTTTTTCTTAACTATGTGAACTACTGTACTTATTGAACCTGGCTTAGCCATCCACATCAGATATTCTGCATTCTGTACTCTGAACTGCTTTCCAGTGACCTCCAAGAGGGGAGATCTCACAGCAGCAATCCAATTCAAAAGTGATGAAAGCCTGAATAAGCCACTGAAGGCAACACGCAGAAGTTATAGCTCTATCTCTGAGAAGACAAACACTGCTTGTCAATGCCATCTAACTACTCAATATCACACATGGAACCCACAGAAGCCCTGGATTGCAAACTGATTTGTGTCACTAAGTGCATGTCTACACAGCACAGTGCAGCTAGGAAGAGCTACCTAATACAGGTACAGAAATATTGTAGCTGTCTTAGTATAAAACTCCACCTATACCAATTAGGCCAACTGAGATGTAAAATAAACATCAAGAACACGAGTTAGTGATGAATCTAACACTGCTTCTCATACTCAGGATGTCTTATTTAATGTAGCATCGGTATCTCTGTAGGGCCCTACACTGTATCAATATAAAATACTAATCAGTCAATAATGAAAGGTACAACCTTTGCCACAGTTCCTACTTCAATTTTAGGTAGGCTGAGTTTGAGCTGCTAACTTCATGCTTTCTCCTGCATGTTTCTTTCCAAGTCATCTTAATATGACAATGCATTGCAAAAAAAGTTCCAAAGGACATTATTAATTAACAAGCAAATAACTCCCTCCTTTCTCATCCTTCTGTCTCTTCCTCCACCTCCTTCCTCCCTCTTCCTTACTCTGCTTTACAGAAAAAGCTTATCACCAAATCAACTTACGATGAGAAACGTGAAAATATACTAAGAGGTCCTAGGACTGGTTCATATGAAACAACCCTTTTTAGGTTGTAAAGGGCTATTTAGACGTGTTAAGCTCCACTGATGCAAAGTTATCACAGAGTAAGTTTTAGTTGCTTATTATATCCTGTTGAAAAATAACGACTCACAGAGCTGCTTAGCAATTGCATTTAAAGCCTGGCCTGCTAGGGGCTTTTTGGTGGGTTTGTTTTGGGGTTTTTTTTTTTAGAAGGAACTAACCAAAAGTTCTAGGGAATCTGTCCTCATTGTACTAACTTAAAGAAAAATTTGAATCCCCTTATTCTATAATTGGAAATCTCCTGTAAGTTAAAGATACATTATCCCAGAGCATACGAGGCAAAAGCAACATAAACCACAAATGTTGTCCTAATTGGCAAGAAGGACAAATCTTCCTAGGAATTTGAGATTAAAAGCATGTCGTACAGAGTATCTGACACTTTCAGGAATTACTCATGCAATGCACACCTCTGCATTGCATTTTTGTGTATCTCTGTGGTATAATACCGAGTATAGGGAAATGCTTTATAAAACTGAAAATGCAATTGTCTGACCAATAAAAGGTATTCCTGTATGTAATCCCAGTAATAGATTTTTAAACCCTTACCACTACTGCAATATTATGTATTCATAGTTATTATCTTGTCCACTTCCAAATCCTGAAAGGTTAGATTGTTTAAAGATTTGTTAGCTGTGAAACACTTAAAAAAGCAAAGTATTAAACTCAGAGCTAATTGGAAAATAGCATTTTATCAGATTCTCCTTTGATATTATCTTGTAATGATTGTACTTAAGCTACTCTCAATACTTCAATAAATAGTGAAATTAAAAATATAACATCTTTAGGGCTTTTCAGAGAATGTGGCTGTTAACAATTTATACTGCTTTTTTTTTTAACCATTATTTTCTTATATTTCCCACAATGCTTCACATCAGAAGCAAACAGAAACTGAATGATTACCCCAAAGTGTGCTAGATGAACTGGAAAAAGTCTATTCAAACAAAGCTCATTAGTTTTGATACCTCCAGGGCTATGACAAATTAAGCGGCTGGTGAATATGCTTGCAGACAAAAGGATGATGCAAAATCTAGGGCTTGTGCTAGGCATTGTGTCAATAAATTCTACTGAAAAAGGTAAAAATTACAATTGAAGCTAAAATGGAATCCCTTTAAGGAACATGTAGAAAATAGATCTTGCCTTTTCTTAAATACATTTATGAATGATTGCACTATAAATAATAAAGCAATTGCTTACTGGCTACTTTCAATGTATATTCTGATGGGTCAGTCCCAGCCTCTGAAAATTTTTACTCTAGAGCTGGTAAAAAGTATACACACAATTCAGGCAGACTCTCTGAATTGCTTTGCCAAATTGAAAATTTAAGTATATCACAACCACCCTAAGTTTGTGCCATTTATTACACCATCCACTCCTGAACTGAGAGAAGTCATCATCAAGCTTATGATTGTACCTTTGGAACTCAGCAGTGAAAATGCACACATAGCTATGAAATTAATTGGTGGATTTGGCCCTGCTCCTAGTGAACAGGTGTCTAAACCCCATACACCGTCACAACCAGACGCCCTGTTGATCAGCTCAGAAAAGACAGAAAGAACAAATTCATTGCTCTATCATAAGGTGACCCTACTGTGTCATCACTGAGCCATTCTGGCGATCTGACATTTGTCTGCTCTTTGCCTTGGAACATGTACAGCATAAGCACCCCAAAGTGAAGAATTTGAATGACAGCACTAAAACTACGATCCTTCAAAGGCACTACGAGCTTAATCTTGCTGCCTGTCAGCTTACATTGGTTTTAATGAGAACAGGAGTAGAACTTTTCTAAATTATAATTAATTCCTAGTATTTGCTCTTTAATCACCAAAACGCTTTCTGATGCAAACCTTGTTCCTCTCGTGTGCTTGTTACTTCCAGCCATGATGACTGAGCTATTATATAGGTGGTGTGCCATGAAATTGTGCAGCCACTTACATACTTCATAGTGCTGATCACATGACATACCTGCTCTTTTACCACCGTACAGTATCTGACCTAGATATCAAAGTTTCACATGTTTAACACAGTGGGGATCTGACCTATGATAGAAGCCATATTTTTACGTGTTGCAGTCAGCGAGTTATTTCCTCAGAATAGTCTGTATCTTAAAATTGCTACAGAGTAAGAGCTGGAAGCTGGATTCAACTCTTATGACACCAGGAATTCAAAGTCAGCTCACAGACTAATCCAGGTTGTCACCGAAAGCAGATTATTGCTTTTGAAATTCACCTTTTCCTCTGACAAAGCCTAATTGTGCAAGATTTCAGAGAACATTACAAAAATCCCTTTCATATATGATGGATAATCAAGAAGGATATTTGACCAAACAGGCCAGTTTTCCTCTCCATAGACTCAATGAGACCTGTTGCCACTAGGGAAGTAAAATAATCCTTATATACTTCTGTTGTGTATTTTACATACACCACAAATTTTGAAAATGTCTTTGAAAAGTCTTTTAAGAATGCATTATCAAATTTTTAAAATAAAAATTGACTGAAAATATTACAGATCTAAATTCTAACCAGAAATATTTCTTCAGATATAACAAAATATACAACTTCATTTTCTCTGAGCTCTTTAGCTCTTGCAAGAATGCACCTATATTTCCACATTTAAGGTCAATTTTGTTACTTAAAGTCAGCTTAAAAAGATGGGATATTTCCTTAGAAAGCATGGTTTCCAAAGGAAAGAATAAATCAGTTAACAAATATTATACACAATTTGTTCTGCCAGAAACTAAACAGGAACTTACGGTTGTAGCTTTTTGCACGTATGAACAAATTTCTAGTATCAAGACAAACTATTACCTGGAGATCACACTAAATAACAAAGCCATATAGAAATGTGCTCTAACAGGATTGGGCTGGTAGGCAAGACAACACTGGCCTTTGAGACAAAAGCTGGATGCAAGAGAATTGCCAGCGTATCTGTAACTGATTCAGAAAGTCTTGGTAAGAAATAGGTGGTGTCATGATAAATTCAGCAGCAGCCTCCAGAACCCAGACTTCATTCCTGCCTACAATTTGCTAAGAGGAGCACCTTATGACCAGGATTCCATTTGCAAATAAACTCATGTTATTCTCTTCCAAGTGTCACTCTCATCTTCCTTATTTGTGTGCAAAGTAATGAAGTACCTGTCTTCTGGAGTAAGCAAGTCATTCATTTTATGGGCAACAAAAGGAATCCTTGTTAGTAAAATACCAGGTTAAAGGAAACACAAAGCTCTCAGTCACAGAACAAGCAGGTGCTCCTTGCCCAATTGTTCTCTATTTGTGTGGCTTTAGCTGGGGCTGAAACATGTGACTGACAACAGGATTTTAATCTAAATCCCTCATTTGGGGAAGAATCAAGCAAGGAGTGATTGTTCAGGCCAGTGTTATTACTGTGCAGTTCTGAAACAGTACTGTGTTTTCCAGCTGCGCACCACCCAGAGTCCTCTCACAACACTACTGTCCTGTAGCAAGTTGTCCCTCTCTCTTGTTTGTAACACCAAGAGCTTTTCCTTAAAAGTTACAGAATATCTGTAGGGCTTTGCAAAATAGAGATTTTTAATAGGCAGCTCACTGGGTAAAAAGGTTGACCAACCAATGTAACATATGAAGCAATGTAAGTTACTGGGGAAGAAAAGCCCAAAGTATTCCACAATTCCTTTAGTGAGAATTCTTTGTTAATGAATTCTATCAGGAGCAAAATAATATATACGTGTACTTACAGAGGAGGAGAGGAAGAAAAAACCATGCTTTCACCTTGATTTTTAGTTCTACCTTAACATTAGAAACCAAGAAATTGGATACAAAAGTTAAATGGCTAAATACAAGCTGCTTGATTTTCATATATGCCAAACACAACTTAGGTTCCTCTCAAATTCTCAGCCAGAATTAAAGCCTCTGAAGAGTATCAAACCGAAAAAAATCCTTACACTTAAAGCAGAAACAACTAAATTCTGGTCCCCTAATGCTCAAAGCATACAAACCAGCATACTACCTGAGGGGATGGGGCAGGTGGGGAATAAGAATTGCTGCTACTCTCCAAGAAAGTATATTGTAAAAAACAGCCTACAGAGGTCTGCATTTATGATTTCTGCTCTATAACACATACTCTCAGTATGAATATAAAAGATCATGCTTTGTTCCCTACTCATAGTGCAAACAATCTGGAATGTGAAAGCCAGTCTGGGTTCTTTTTCCTGTGGATGTTGTCACCATTATTAGAGGTTTTTCCAGTCCAGCTCCAGCCTCCAACCTTACCTATACAATGTCAAGATCTTCAAAATATGCCCATCCTACACACATTGCCTGTCTGCGGTTTTGGTTTTTTTGCAGGACAACTCAGTGGAGCAAAAGGAGCCAAACATTTTTCGTTTGAAACATATACCACTATCTTGAATAGAGGAAGAAATCTTCGTCATTCACTCTTGAAAGTCAAAATATGGTTTACCATTTTCTCTACCCACATCTTTAGTTTTTATGCATTCAAGAAATAACTTTTATGGTTCAAGCACGTACTTATGATGTCAAGGCCTGGCCTATTCAAATATTTGTTCAATTAAGTATATTAAAGCAACTCTCACAGTACAAAAAAAACACAACTAACTTTGGAATGAGTCTGTTGCACACCTTGTGTTAGCAGACTCCTAGCCCCAGTAGATAAACTACACTTCCTCCTCCATAAACAATGTAAATAAACTCAGTAGTTAACCTTGACAACTTCCAGATCATAGGAGTCAAGAAGTTCAATGATCGTAGCTCTTAATTCTGCAGTGCCTTACCCAGGAAACTGCACTGCAACAGTTTTTCTCTATTCTTAAAGGATAAAAAGAGCTCACCTACTGAGATTTAAACCTATAGTTTTGCTTTTAGTTCAAATATATAGAACACTGTTCTATCACAGGACTATTAAGGAAGATATCACAGAACTTTGGAATTTTGAGAAAACAACTGTCTCTTTAAATCATTCTTTTGGTTATCCACATACTACTGAGTTGAGCTACCACTTCTGCGTCTATTGTGCAATTCCTTTCTTATCGTATTTCATTCTTCAAAACTCTATTGTCAGCCACTTCATTATCTTCATTATAATCACTGTCAAGAGTGAAAAGCATAAAAGGCTTCAATTAACATATTCCTAAACTAAACCCTTTTGTGTTTTGTAAGTCGCTAGTGATCTCACATACCATATCTAGGCTCAAGCAGTGAAATATCAAGAGCATAATTCTTGTAAATTTTTGAGTATCATACTGCACATATCATCCAGACTGTTATGATATTACTCCTGTCTTTTGATATGGCAATCAACAAACGTTTATATCCACATGTATAAAAGACATGAATAAAAGATGAAAGACAAATACAACTACACAGATATAAAAGAAGATCTGATACATATGAGCATTTAGGCTATAAAATAGATTTTTCTCTATATCACTCTGCCTCGTCCATCCAATCAAACACAAAATTCCTTTGAAGGAGAGACTTCATCAAGTTTCCCCAAGACATATTTATCATTAGAACTAAATAAAAGTAGGTCCCTTTTTTAATCTCAAGGTGATTTATGGCAATATTTCCTGTTCACAATCAAAAAGCACTTGGAAACTTTTGGGGAGACAAGACCTTTTCACTAGAAATGTAACCATGCTGTCACCAGCAAAGTTATACCAGGACAACAGAATCAGAATAAGGTTCTCCTGTGCCTGCAGCCCCACCCTTCCCTTTCAGTTTATCTTTGTCAAGCACTAACCAACAAATCAACAAAGATGCTTCAGAGCAAAACATCCATGCACACACACAGAGCTATGCAAACCTTCACAAAATTTAGGATGAAGAGTAGAACCGGTATTGGAGAGTGAGAGACTACAATGAAAGAAGTTGCCTTTCAGGAAGGAACTAAATTGACTTTACTGAATGCCAAGCTGACTTTGTAGCGATGTGCCCCTTCATTTCCAATCTGTGCTGTTGACATTTAACTGGGAGTTGCTCAATTAGTCCACGTTATTCACTTTAAAAATGTAGACTCAAAGTAACAGATAGACCATCGCCTGCTGTAAAGGAATCTCAGTGTTTCCTGAGCTAGAAAAAGAAGCTAACAGGACCACATCATCCAAAGATCCTTACCAATGGAAGTTAAATGTGTAGATTGAGTAATTTTTTTAAGCTATTCACTTAACTGTGAAATAAAGACCACTCTTTGCAGGAGAATGTTGTATGTAAAAACTCCACAAAATGTACTTTAAGGAATGTTATTTTTTATGAAGAACAAATTTTACATGCCATATACTAACACCAGTTAGTTCCTCTAGTAGGTAGACCTAGAATGTCATGGGGCCAAATGCAAAAAGAACCCACTTTGTGACTTCGAAAAATCACAAAGCTAAGGTTTATTCCTACAGCTATCAAGGCTCCTCCTGAATAAAACAGTAAAATGTATAAATTTCAGCAGGAAATAAAAATAAATTTAAACCAAAAAAAAAAAAAATATCGTATTTCAGTACAGAAGAGATCCACACTGGCTGGCTGGCAAAATCCCCCAACCAAACACAAAATAGAATTATGAGATAGCCATTTGTTACACTCTCATGCCAGACAAATCCATCTTCAGACAGTTCTTGCATGATCTAAGTTGCTGAACAAAGATAAAATGGCATGAAAACTCCTCCTAGAGGCTTCGCAACTGAAGTTCACCTTCACACTGATGACACTTTTTGTTTTCTTTTCTCAAAACCATATAAAGATAATGTCATCTATTTTGATACTGCCAATTCAAAACAGGACTTGCTTGAGAACTGCTGAGTAGAGACCTGCCAGATAACACTGATACTGGTGATTTTTCTCTCAGAAATTCTTCACATGAATAAAGATTATTTTTTTTAAATGGAGACTAGGTATAAATACCGGAAGCTTTCTGAGAAGGGAAAAAAGACAGAATAAACTCTTACACTTCTCTCATAAAAGGAACCATTTTGTCAACATCTTCATTTTTACCCTTTGCCTATCACGAAAACTGAGTGGAAGACTTAAGAAGTCCAGCAGATGTTGACCTCCGATAGCCATAAAGGTTAGGTGAAAGCTGTGACTCGCAGCTTGAAATATTTTTTAAGATTATTTTTGACTATTCACATTCAAAAATGTCCATTCTAATTAAACAGTAAGATTTTCTAGGTATATTCCTTTAGACACCATGTGTTGCATTATTGAAATGTAAAACGAGTACCTCCAAAACTTCTGTGACATCCTCCATTTCCCTCTTCTTGTCCCCCTGCCCCTCCAAGCACCACTCTGGTTAGCCATGATCCACACATCTTTAGGAAGCCTGGAGGACATATCGGGGGCCGGGGGG
>Ga0065711_1038520_pt1 | contig 18677 bp, 6 predicted proteins | sample Hoacrofraction12_FD_59098 | JGI IMG/M metagenome (GOLD analysis project Ga0065711, IMG submission 59098) | Hoatzin crop microbial communities from Cojedes, Venezuela - Epithelial fraction 12 v2 (version 2) | ecosystem: Host-associated > Birds > Digestive system > Esophagus > Crop | place...
CTCTTTCTTTTCATTCTCCTCCGCACGCCGGCGGGGGGAGGGGCGGCCGCGTGGCGCTTTTGTTGCCGGCGGCAGCCGAAACCAAAACAAGAAGGCAGATGAAATTGACTGAGCATCCATATTTTGACTGAGCAGGTCCAGATCCTCTTGTGCTTTTGTATGCTGTTTGTTAGCATGATCCCTGTACATTCAGGAGAGTAGATATGGGACATGAAGGAAAGGAACGCAGTGGTGTGCTGCTCGCTATTCCATTCATCTTGTCCCATAAAATCTCAGATTTGCCCTCTGATTTCAGGAAGACAGGGAAGACTGAGCTCTATAGTTCCATAAAGGTTTAATTTCTCATAATGGTACAGTTTTTGTAGGTGCGTTAAAGAGTTAATATTATTGATGGTACAGCTGACAGAGAGGAAAATTAAGCTTGAAGTGTTGTAATGTGCTAGTTTCAGCATGTCTGGAAGGAGTGCTGTTCTCAAGAAGTCTCAAATTTTCCTCTTCTTGAGTAAGCGACCATCTCTCACGGCAGGTGCCACTTCCCTCTAACCCTTCTCACCAGAACAGTATCAACACTGAGTGTTATTTATCATTGTTCCTAATTATATTTTGAGGGCTTTTTCTACACATCTATACATGTTAGGAACCTCTGTGGGAAATGTGCTTGAGTGAGAACTATGGGCTTGGGTTATTAGATATTAATAAGCAATGAATTTCAGATCACCCAAATTATAGAAATACCATTCCCAGCCACGTGACTGTCACCTCTCTCTTGCTCTGCTTTTTTGGAAGCTGAGGAATATGATCTTTTACACATTAATTTGTGATGATACCATCAGTCATTCTTTGAGCAGTGAACTTTATTACATAAGTCTCCACATCAGAAGAGCTCAGTTTGTCTGTTGGTTTTTCCATATCACAGGATCTGCAGTACAGTATGAAACCATTAGATTTATTTTATCCCCTAGTACAGTATGTGTAGGAGCTATAGCTCCTAAGAACGTGTTTCACAGCTCAGTCATGTATGGAGATGTTACGAAACTCAAACATTTTTTTATCTGAAATTCCCCAAGCTCTCCCATTAAAAAAAAATTCTAAGCAATGATGCAAAGAAGTTTCAAGAAAATTGTTTTATGCATACTCTGTCTTTTTAAAGAGTATAAAATCACATACATGACAGTTCCAGAAACTGTAGATTTATGACTTTTTTTTAACTTTCCGATTATGTTGGCAATGACTAAAAAAAATAAAATTTTGTAATTTTGAGAAGAGAATAATGTACTTTTTTATTAAAATAGAAATGACACACTGCTGCATATCTAACTTGATTTAGTGTTTTTATTAGTTATAGAACTGTTTTAATACCTCACTAACTATTGCTTTCTCCCTTAAGGTTTTCATTGTTCTCATACCCTAGAAACAAATTGATAATTCTGAAAAAAATAAAGTATTTCTTGGTTGTTTGCTAACAGCAGAATAGCAATCAGTCACCACAGGGTTACTACAATGGGCATCATTATATCTGGATCCTTATCAATTTCACTATATGGGTAAGTATTATTGCTGCATACCGGAACTCCTTTGGTGTTATTGCTTAATTTTAATTGTGATTGTAAAATGTGAAAAATGTGGATCTTTAAACCACAATTAAACACCTGCTATACTTGTTGTGCATTGGCATTTAAAGATATATTGAGTATTTAAAATCTGCTGATTCAGATATTACATTGAGGGGGGAAATTAAAAAAAACCCAGGGATTAGTTTGAAAACAAATGTTTGCTTAAGGAAACAGTTGCCGGGAAATTTAATTTAGCCAAATACGTGATGCAACATCTGAACCTTAAAACATTTTGAAGAGTAAATTTTGACATCGTGCTGTTTCTCACGCAGCTTCAGAGAGGCTGCCAGTCCCTCGCAGCTTCCAAGAATCCCTCTGTCCTATGTGTGTCCCTCTGACATCCTACTAATGGAAAATCCTGCACTGGAAAACACCTGCCCAGCATTAACAAGATGTAAATGGCAGAAACAGCAGAATGTCAAGTTGCAGAGACAAAGAAATGCAGGTTTTGTAGAAAAAGCCTCTGCTGACTGCTCCTAAATTCTTAATTTCATTCAAGAGTGAAAACATTTCTAAATTGCTGCTGGTTCTGCAGTGAGAAGCCCAGCAAAACACATGAGCACATGATTTTCTTTAAACGTGTGAGTAATCTGAATGAGTTAGAGCTCAGCACATGTTGATTTGCTTTGCTGGACTTGAATCCATTGGTGGTGTAAGGAGGTTTAAATCTAGCAGACATAAAGAGAGGCAGCAGTTCAGTACAATTAAATCTGCAAGCAGCCTGTGCTGCACAGCCTGGCTCATGCAACGTTCCGCATCCCCTCTCTTCCCCTTCCATAACTGTAGCTTGGAAAAATTGGTCTGAAAAAACGACAGATTTATCTGCTCAGTAAAGATGGTTTTTTGAATATTTGAGGGAAAGTTTTTTAATTGTTTACAGGCATTGAAAATTCAACAGTATTTTAAGTGTTAATTTCTGTCTATTGCTGTTTCATGTATATTTAGCCACTTTAAACTCAGGAAAAAAATCACGGTATCAACCCTTCCGTCTTTGCACCTATGGTGGGAAGAGATTTCCATACCCTCAGCTAGTTCTTCCCCATTCCGGAAGGTTGCTTGGGGCATCTTTTGCTTCATGATTTATGATCTAGTCAGGTAAGGACCTAGAACAAAATACCTCCCTCCCTGCCAAACCAGCAACTCTGGGAGACAAACTGTTCCGCTCTTTAGGAAGAGGCAACACACGGTATTTTTCTTCTGCTGTAGAAGAGATCTTGGTGTTTCTTAGTGGTCTCCAAAGTAGACATCCTTTGTTTTCAGGGCTGCATTGACTTAGGTTTGTATTTCTTGCAATCTAGACTCCTGGGAGGATTCCCCTACTTCTTGCCTGTGTGTTTCTGTTGAGTTTACATTGAACTTTGAAACTGATTCAACATGATCTGCTGTCAGCCTCCTGCTGCACACTGGGTGATCAAAAGACCTCCCTTCCCCTTCCTGGGAGAGCAGGGTTCCCAAGGGCACTTCACATTATTTACCTTTTCCTCCTTGCTAGTTCAAAACCAGTGATGTCTGGCTAATAGTTGTGGAAAACCAGCACTGTTTTGATACCTGATGTACGTAATAAATTGGCAAGTCTTGTATTTCATTTTATTCCCCAAAATATTACCTCAATTTGGAAGTACAGTACCCCCGTAACTCCCTTCTGCAGAGGCCAACCAGTTCCTCAAATGCCTTACCACAAATAAATCATTTAAGTATCTTCTGCTTGTCTTATAGCATGTCTTGGCTACCAGTACACTTTCCTGTCAATCTTCAGTAATAGCTTGTGTCAGGTGGAACCTCCTGGGAAAGAAATGGATTTATCTTAAAAAGTTTATGAGAGCATCTCCTATATCTCCAAAGTGTGTCATAGAGAGGGATTATTAAATATAGAATAAATAACAGACAGCCGTATTACTGGGCTTGAATTCCATTGAGGGGCTCCAGTTTTTAAAAGCAGATTCAGTGCTCATGAAAGCTGTCAGGTTAAGGTCTTTGGAAACCGAAGTGGTCTTTTAACCCACAGACAAGGTGCGGTATTGGCAAGAAGTGCGCCTTCCTCACCTGCAGCGCCTGGGTTTGTGCTTTAGCCAGTCCATACGAAGGGAGCATCAGGGCGGGTCCAGGCGGTGCAACAGCGTTTAGTGCGATTAATTCAAAACTAGCTCCGAGAGGGCTGGTGCCTCCACGGGCCACGGCAATGCGTGCAGAGGCATTAGCCAGGGTCCCAAAGCTGGTGAGCTCCCCTGGAGCTGCGCTGATGGGTGTGCACAAGCTCGCAGCAGCAGGCAGGCACTGCGCTGCGGGGGGAATAAACCCAGCATGGGGAAGTATGTAAAGACCACGGACAAAATGGTCTGACTGGAAGGACTCCTCTAATCTCTGTGTTAGGCTAACCTGTAGGGAGCCTCACGTTGCTCGGGTTCAGCAGGATGTGTGGCATATTCAGGCTTACGTTTTAAGCCTACACCTTTAGAGCACAAGGCCTATCAATTAATTTACCTTCTCTTGTGTCAACTTTGGCAGCTTTATAAATTGGAAAAAGAGATTCATGATCTAAATCCAGCCTCTCACTCTGCGATGCATTGATGCCTATAAATCCTCATAGAAAATATCTTTCCTGAAGTCTGCAATGTGTTATAATCTCTAATTATGAATATGTTCACAGAATTTGTTCATCTCAAGATGCACTTGTGCATCTGTTATTTATGCACTATACATTAAACTTTACATATAGCTTTAGAAATATTTCTGCAGATGTGCACTTGTACTTAAAAGACCATAGAAAATGATATGTTAAGCTGGCTGACGAGGTCCTTGGGTAAGGATTATAAAGTACTGAAAGGAGCACCATCTTCCCCCACGGCGGAGCTGTAACTAGAGGTAGACAACCCTCTGTCAGACACGGTGGGACTAGGGGGGTTCCTGCCTAGCCCAGAGCCTGGACACAGGCTGCGTTTACAGACTCTGGGTCTCTATGGCAGGCAAGCCTGGTACCAAGGGCATCCTCAGGCCACACTTTGAAGATGATACAGCAAAAAGCCAGTGTATTTTTGAGGGCAGAAAAGTCTGGCACTGTGGAAGAGAGACTGTAAACTTATTAGGGAGGCTGAACTTTATGTTTAAATAGCACATAATGCAGTGGGGACTGGTCCCTGCCTGGCACTTTTAATTGCTACTGTAATAATAATACAAAAAACAGAGGCACTGTTCTGTATGCAGCCATATAAAAAATGATAAATTATTATTCTACTTCTTTTCCTATTGTAAACTAATGCTGTCAGTATGGAATTTATTTAACTGAAAGATAAATCTTCAAATGATTACCTTAGAATCTGAAGGGGAAAAAAATACAGTTCAGCACTAGCCACTACAAGAAAATTAGAATTAAAGCTAATGTAACTTAAAAAAAAAAATCCCATCAAATATTGGAGGGCAAATAAATATATGACGTACAAAAATAGACTTATCTTAGAGCACACCCCAAGGTCTTCTCTGGACCATGGTTCCAGTCAGTCCCAGAAGCACATAAGTGCCACCTTAAAGCTGTGACTGCTTCAGGACTGTAATGTCTTTCTAATAGTGCTTTACTGAAATACAAGCATTAACTAATAGGTTTTGATAGGGCAGATGCTACCAGATTATTTTATATGTTAGGCTTCCTTGTGAAAACTAGCTAAGGATGCACATGGTTGATGGAGATGAACCCTTCAAGATCGTGAGCGTCTTTGGAAAGTACTGAGGGTCCTTCATTCCCACTGCAAGTTAATGAGGACAGCGTGCCAGAAAGGAATACAAATCTGTCATGTTTTTTTCTGTGTGTGTGTTCTTCTGTTCTTTACAAACAGAAGCTTTTACTCCATGGAGAGTGAAGAGAGCAACATATATCTACAATGTGCCCCAGCATCACCTCATGTGCTACAACTTCAGTGCTCTATGTTTTCTTTTCATATTACAACACTGTTTTGCTTTTCATGTTGTTTATGTGATGCTGGAGAATAGAAGTGGCTGACATATTTGGAGATTGACTGAAAAAAGTCTTCCTTGCTTTGCCTTGAAGCACCATATCTTGACAGAATCATAGAAAATGGAGATTGTAAAGGCCTTTTGGGTCATTGGAACAACCCGTGTGCTGATGCCGGATTGACATTCTTTTCTTTTCCTGTGAAAGCTGCTTGTGATATAGTGGTGCAAGGAAATTTACGCTTCAATAGGACCCATTTTCATAAAGGCACAATCCTATTTTGTCTCCATTTATGGTCCAGATACATACAGTGCTATACAGACCATATGAAATTGTGGCAAGAAGTTGTCACTGATGTAGGAAATGAGAAATTCATCACGAAGAGCTAGGAGGTAGCAGAGATGTGCTGCACTCTACCTTTTGATATTAAACTCAGATATAGCCAGGAAAGGAAACCAGACTCAAAAGGTCTCGAGCAAAAATAAACCGCTAAAAATAAAACAGAAAAAGAAGGCTGATTTAAAAAATTTTGATTTTAGCATTTCTTGAAAATATTCATGTTCTCCCATTAAAAAAAAAAAAAACCAGCTAAAAGCAGCACTTCTAAATGTGGCTTTGTCCCAAATCAAGACAAACTGAAAGGGCTTCTGACAGTTCTGGGAAGTGCTAGAGTATTCACACCAGAGAAAGCTGTTTGGTTTTTGTTGGATATTTGGTTTGGTTTTATTTTTTTCCCTGCAAGGAGGGTGGAATCACTCATTCTAGGGCTGGTAAGTAGCACATATAGAATTTAAAAGTAGTGCACATAATAAAAAGAAGTCCTCTTACTTCCTACAGATGGCCTTTCAAGATAAGATCAGGTAGAAGATAGGTAATGTTTAGCACATCATTACTGCAGCTATTCTGACCTGCTTTGCTTCCTTATGCTTTGCATAAGCATTCTATCCCACACTCTTTCGGGGGAACAGTGAACGTTAGAAATCTCTACAATGTGCTGTGCAATCCTTCTACCTTCCATTTGGCCACGCAGATTTCTTAATTGCTTGCAGAACCCTTAATAATTATTTTCCTGGCAGTGAAGAACGCATGGAGTCCTCCTCAGGCAAGGTCCGTGCAGCACATGAGGAGGTGTATGTCCCTCACTGCTTAAAGCCGGGCGTGTTCTTCAGCACCTTGTAGAATTAGATCCTTAATCATCATCACCATCAATAGCCACTGCTTACCTGCTCTCCGTGCAAAATGTGACTTTTTAAATGTGCAGCCCTGGGACTTTGTGCTGGTCAGTAAAGCATCCACATCGAGCGATGTTCCCTGCTCTCTGCATACACTTTACTTAAAATCACTGTTTTAGTTCCAGTCCTTTATGCATTTGCTAGTGAGCACCTGCATCGAACATGTGGGATTCTAATCTTCACATGCTAGATGGCCTTGAATAATTTCTGTGGGTTTTATAGGCAATTCTGTGGTGATCAAACTACTGTAAAGAGAGACCTGCATCGACCGATGATTTTTTTCCCCTTCTTTCAACATCTAATCTAAGGTTTCCCTTGTGGGTGGCCCTTCTTTCTTTTGTGCCATTGTAATTTCTTCATAGGTGGTACCTGACAAGTCCTTTTTTACCCTTAGAGTTTTTTGTTCAGATTCCATTCACTTCAAAATATCATTACCATTGCAAACAAGGAAAATGTGTTTATCAGAAACTGCAAACTCCTTTAGGGCCTCATAGGATTAATCACGGTTATAAAGTTTTATTAAACACAATTTTTGTTTAATGACAAGCTCCACCAGTCCTTCCCATTCCAAACCAATCCTGTCCTAAGGGTGTATCTAGCACAGCAGATTGTTTTCAACAGACTCTCAAGACAATCCCTATTACTTTGTCATGCGCAGAGATATTTTTCTTCCTGGATAATTTGAACTTCCTTAAAAATCACATCTGTTTCATACTTTATTTATTTGTAATTTAAGTCCTTAAATTGAATCTTTCATTACTAACATCTGGGCTTGAAATGTAGCCCACTTGAAAAAATACAAATTTTATTTTATTTGTAGTTACTCCCCTTCACTCAGTAGCATTGGTACAAACATTCCCTGGCCAGAGGCAAAACAGCCGGGTATCTTAAAGCTGTGATGCCGTACCACGTGTAATATGGCTCACTTGAATGTCCCTGAAGTGACTGGCAATTTGCCCAGAATTAGACTGAATGCAAGTAATAAGCTGTAGAAATTCCACAATATTGACAATTAGATATCTCTATACAGCAGCAGCTGTGTATTGTTCTCATGGTATATTCCTCTCAAAGCACCTCCTAAAAAAAAGGGGAAAAAAAAAACCTGGCAGAAGGTTGCAGGCAGCAGAAAGGTAATATACATTGTATGAAATATCTCAAATTCAGATTAAAAGGAATGTTTCTATTAGTACAGTTTTCTACAATAGAAATAATGGCTAAAACAAAATGCTTAGGAATTTTCAGTTTATAATACCACATCTGTACTGCAAAATTGCTATATTTTAAAATTTTTTTTCTGAGAAGGATACCTACCCACTCTTTCCTTTCATCATGAAAAGGAGTAAATGGGAGTATGGGCTTGCCTTTGGATGCTGTTTGGGAAAAAGCTTCTCCAGTCCTTTTGAAAATTGTCCCGAAAACAGAAAGAGACATTAGTGTCCTGCTCAGTGGGGTCTCTGCGAGGTGTAAGAATATGGCCCAGAAGGGGAAAGCAGGGTTAGAAGGAAAGCTTTAATTTTTTACCTGATTTGAGAAATTTCAGATAGCTCTGAGGGACTAGCTGGAATAAATACATTTGTTTCCTATTAATTCTCAATTCCCTCATGTTTCAAAGTTTATTTGTCAGCCTTTCTACAGAAAATGTGCAAAATGAATTCACTGAACATTTATTTTATTTTACTCACAAGAAGCAGCTGCCCACAGTGAACAGATTCAAATTTTATTTTTTAAACCATACTTTTGAAGTTTGCATTATGAGCTATTCATGTTTGATATTTTGCCCAGTGGATATCAATGGAGCTTGTTTCTGTCAGCTACTAAGCTTGTCAAACTTTGGTTTTGGTATCTGTGTTTATTGTAATAGAAATGATCGTTTTTAAAAGAAGCCACAGGTTTTTTTTAGAAGTACCATAAAACTGAGGGAACAATAAGATGTCAAGTTTTATATTGCAGATGCTAATTTATCAAGCTAATTACCAACAAAATGCAACTAAATTGCTGATAATCTTGAGACTGATTAATTCAGCAACAGAGATATTGATGAGTATTTAAAGGTTAGGAATAGGAGTGTTATGATGCAGGATCCCCTTCCTACTTCGGTGCTTACCACAGAAGAAGAATTATCTCAGCACCGCATGGCGTACACAACATTTTGACAGATATGTGTGCTGGATGCCAAACAAATTGTTGGAGAAAGGAAAGGCCAGTTTGTGCATTTCTCTGCCTGGTGTGGCCGCGCTGAATATTGCTAACGTAGAGGGAAGGGTTTTGCATGTCACTGCGTATTCATGTTCCCCTGTCCTGACATCCGTCACGCCGGCTCCTGACATTTTCATTTCCTATTCTATATTGGCTGCCTTTGTGCAACTTCCCTGCCTTTCTCCCTTTCTGCCCTGAAAGAAAAAAAACCTCCAGAAATGCAAACATAATAAGAGATGGTGACTTCTGGTCTTCTCCAGCTGCAGGGAAAGCATAGGTGGTGCCTGAATGCGTCAGTCCTTAGGTCAGAGACAATATTTCCTCCTTGGACATTGGGGAGAGTGTCTCTTGTGGGCTTTGTCTGAGCTCTGCCTCCCTTCCTCGGGGTGCTGAGGCTGCTGAGTCAGTGCCGGGTGAGGTCAGTCATGGTTCCTGGTCCTCAGAACTGGAGACCGGGCTGAAAAGGCCTCTGATTGCATCACTTGAGCCCTTCTCCTGCCAGCAGCACAACATCGGGTCCCTTTCGTGCCGAATGTACTCCAACAAAGGAGGTTAAAAAGCCAGTTCATTAATTGATTCCAGCACTGAATGAGTCCCTTTCATAACCTGTGTTATCAGCAGAAGTACAAGCGTGGTGTGGTGAGGAATGTGATTACGGACGAGATTTCCTGGGAGAGGAATTAGCTGGCTCTGGTGGCGATCTCCATTGTAATGAGCACGCTGCCATCTTTATGAATACAGTTATAGAGGTACTCCCACAGCCCTGAAAGATGCAGAGCTCCTCTGCCTCGCCGAGCAGCGCCAGGCAGGTTCTCAAAGGGTTAATATGCAGTTTACTATTGAATAACATAAAATGAGCTGTAAATAATGTAATGATATGTATTGTTAAGCTACATATACTGTACCAGGTGCAAGTACTCCCACTCCTCACTTAGATATAATCTGGGGCAGTCAACAAACACAGATGTATTTTAACAAAAAGAAAGAGAGAGGAAAAAAAGATAAAGAAAGGATGAACAAGAAAAAAATGAAAACATATGTAAGATAATTTAACTGAGATAACGGTCCAGGTAAAACCTGGCCTATTTTTCAGAGCCAGTTTAACTGTGCCGTGTAAAATACAATGGCATTTTGGCTTGTTTTTGGAACATGCATGAGCCAAACACGTGTGGAAACACCTTGACAGGCCTTTTGTATAACTACAAGAAAACTGATAATCCTAAATCAATTACACAGGGGAAAATATGAATCTTTGAATACTAGTAATTATAATGGTTATTTTTCACTTTTGTAGCACCTGCAAATGATGCACTGTATATATAACAATGATTCAAAAAGCCCTAATTAACTGTTTGTTTTTTTCTTCTTGTTTGCTGGCTGTAACCAGTCTGCATTAATTGACAATTTATATGTGTGTGTGTATATAGATATAGATGTATATTCTTGTCCCCTCACCCCCCAAGTATTTTCCACTTCTTCCAAGGGCCTGGAATTCACACATTATTGAATTTGCCTCTTCTAGGTTGATTCTTAAAGCCTCATCAGAGACTTTTTGCTGAACTTCCAGTAACACTCAAGGGACGGAAAAGCGTGGTAGAGTATACTAGGCTGATCCTACCTAGTGGGGACAACTGCGGTCCCTTCTGTAGTGCGATGACAAGGCTCCCGCCTAATAGTGACAGTCAGAATTCCTAACTGCTCCTACCAAATGCGAAAGAGCTGATTTTGGAAGACCTCCAGCCACAGCTTTCCACTGCTGATAGATTACTCTGGGCTATTCATGGAGCAAGATTAGCCTGACCACCATGAAGAAAACTCTTTGTTCCGTGTCATTACCTAGGACGGGTTGAACCATGCTAAGGCAAAGCTGCATTGGTGAGCTAAATTCATACAGAAATTGGATCAGTGATTATTCTGAAATTATGCTATTATGGTCAAAGGGAGTGGGGGTGGCGGATTTGTCAGGGTTCTAGGTAGGGAATGTGAAATAGAGCAAAGCTCGGTGGAGGGAGCACAGGGACAGCTTGCAGTAGGCACCATTAGGATTTTTAATGTGGGTGCTAGCACGCGGTTGCCTTAAAAGCAAAGCACAGCGGAGCTTTGTATTGAAATGAAAATGCAACTGTGCTTAGGCAGTGGCTGAAGGGTCCGGAGCCCTGGGTAGGCACCACGCGCTGCGGCAGCTCTGAAGGCACCGGGAGTGAACGGGCCGGCGCCTGCAAGGAGCCACGGCAGCGCCGCGCCACGCGAGCACAAGATGGCTGCTGTAACCATCTGCAGGACATCAAAGTCTGCTGCCTGATGGCAAGTGGGCTGCCAAAGCTTCTAAAGGCTTTGGCGCCTGCATGTAAATCGGATGCAAACTGTCCATCTGCTGCATGGCACAAGTGACAGCTGATTCTTTTTGCAGTCCGTAAGATGAACTAGACCTAAGCCAATCCATCCCTGTTCCTAATCACACAAGGTTTGTCCTACCAGTTTCATTAGCCAGACACACGAGATACAGTATGTGGTTTTTCATTTTGCTCGGTACGTGACACTATAAAAAACAATGCCGGGGATGGGCTGTGAAACCAAAGGGGACACACTGCTGCTACTGCAGAGAAAGCATATTGGCAATGTTCAAAGCATATTGGGGCATAACAGTAGTCTAAAAACCCCAATATGGATTAGGACAGCTGACCAGATGTCTTGACTGACATTTTTTAACACGATTCAAGGGTGTCCCTACAGTACATAAATGCAAACTATACATCTGTGTACTTTTTTTTTTTTTTTTCCACTGGAAATACCATACGTGGATGCTTTGATTGTGGCTGACAGCACCAGTGTGAGGAGAGAGCTGTACAATGCCATGGCTCAGGCCTTCTCCTCCGAGAAGCTTGCTGGAAAAAGTTTGACTTGGGTTCCCGTGCAAACAGGCGAGAGAGAGTTGTTGTCTTTGGCAGAAAGTTACCTACCTCCTTTCCTCATCAGATGGGTGGTGGGAACTCGCTGGGATGCTGTGTTGAAAGTGGGGGATGAGATGTGATATGCTGTTATAATAAGGGAATGTTGTTCTTTTCGAGACTGATCTCAAATTTAGAAAGTAGGATTACTATCAAAACATAATCGCTCAGCTGCGCAATTGTTTGTGAGAGGGAGGGATCAGGAATGGCTGGGGAGGGGAAGGTGCTGCAGGTATATCGAGGAACAAGGAACAAAGAGGGTGGAAGAGCAAAGAAGTTTCCAATTTCTCACTTTGTAGTTTTTAGAACAGGAGTCAAAAATGAAACGTAGACACCCTTCCCTCCCCAGCCTCCTCATCAAATTAAACATGATAACCGGCAATGTTCAGTCTGAACCAGTGCACTGAGCCTGGACTGCCTGCCCTGTGTATGTGGGTAAGCCCAGCCAGTGTTGCTCCCCTCAGTTTACAAGAAACATTTCAAGTGCATACTTCTACCCATGCATAAACATCTGTCAGTACTTTTTCCCCTTCTGTCTCTCATATGTTGCCTGTACAGGCTTAGGAGCTCTGCAGGTAGGAAGCCAGTTTTCCGGCAGCAGCTTGAGGCATGGCAAACACCATTCTCAGCAACTAGAGTTTATTCCAAAATACTGTTCTTTACCCCTGCCCCAGCTTCAAACTACAGGGAAAACTGAAATCTTGCCTTGTTCGAATGGGGAGCTGTGTTACAAGCTAATCACAGACTCTGCCTCTGTCCCCGCTGGACTTCGGCTTGGGATTCAGTCTCCTCTGCAGATGCTCCTGATTATCGTGTCAGAGTTACAGTGTTTGCAAGAACGTAACCAAATAGACTAGTTGGTTTCAGCATGTACTCTCTGGTTTCCTGGTAAATGTAAGGTGGTGTCTAAATTTATGTTTGCTTTTATCCAGTTGTTTCCTTCGTGAACCTTTCTTTTTCCCGGCAACTGGCTCCAAACTGCACACAGAAACAAAAGATGTCCTTATAAAGCAAAAGGCCCCGTAAGATCAGTGAGGCCGCAGAAGAGTTCTGCCCAGCATCTGCATGTATGCTTTCTGTGGTGCTGGCTGCTTGGCTGCACACTTCATGGAAACACAGTTCTTATTTAACACTTTTGATAACATAAAGCTTGTGCCTGCCAGTGATAAAACTTACTGGCGCTTAAGTTTGGCTTTTATGTACCCGTTCAGATTTGTAGCGTACCCTTAAAAAAGGCATTCTCCCGTGACTTTAATTATGTTTGTGCCTATACAGATATTGTATATTTCCCCCAAGTCTAGCTCTGGTGACTTAGATGAGTTTTTGAGTCTACAGGAAAAGAGTTTCTCTGTAGAACTGTTGCATGATAAAAATACTGCTCCCTTGGGTCCCGGGGCTGAAGGCCCCCCAGCTCGACCCCGACTCCTTCTTGCTGCTGCAGTGGTGACACTAGAGGATCTCCCAGTGACAGCAAACTTCCAGAGCTCCCCTCCACTCTGTTCCATGCCTGCAGATGTGCTTTGTGTGGCCCTGGAAGGCTCTCTGATGAGCAGCACCTTGTCTATGCTAGTGGCCAGCGTCCTCCCAGGCTGATCCTCCCCAGGGCAGAGGGGCTGCTGGCGTCCGGAGCCATGCACAAGCTCTCTGCTGCCCAGGGCAGCAGCGCTGCCCCATGGAAAGGATTTTCCCACTGTGCAGGTGGAAGCTTGGATGCGTGTGCCAGACCAAATGGCCTGTGCCTACTCCATCTCGTTCAGGCATCAGCCAATGGCTACTGTGTCGGTCACCTACATTAGGAGAGTGGAAAAAAAGAAAACTGAGGTATATTGGGTTTTAGAGGAGGCAGTGCAAGCCTATGAAAGATAGCTGTCTATGTTCCTGTGAACGACGATCAAGAGAAAGCTCTATTCTTGAACACAGAATATCACTCTTGGTCTGTGTGGTGATAAGCACCTACGTACCTAAAAATTAAGTACTCGCTAGCACTGGCAAGCTACTGATAATGTGCTAACATGACTTTTATGCTTATATTGTTAAGTGTAAAACTGGTGATATGAACTAGAAAGTGCTAATAGCATACATTGAACTGTGGAGGTACACCACAATTCACTTGTCTTTCCCAAAATGACCTTCCTCTTTGCCGACTGATGGAAAATCACGGGTGTGAAAATGTCCAGGATGGATCTGATGGGAATTTTCCTTCTTTTTGGTCTTGTGCATGTACTGTGACTTTCAAAAAGGGCCTGAGATTGCAGGGATTTTACTGCTGAGATCGTAGGTCCTACTGTAAATCTGCACTAAACAGACACACGCATAAATTGCTATCATGCTGTTGCATCAATAGATCAGCTTACAGTCCCTTTTAGACTCTCTTTGTCTTGCTATTTTCATTCAATTCAGGAACTGAGCATCAAGATGGATATTTAAAATACAGCTTTAGATTTACTGATCTGTAAATATACCTCTGACCTCCACACATAGGCTATTAAATCCCACTGAGTTGTCTTCCTGGACTTTCTTATTATTATTTCCATGAGAAAGACTATTCCTGTAAACTGGATCAGGATTTTGACCCAAACAAAATCTCTGACCTGGGAATGTGCCTGCATGGGATACTCACTTGTTCACACTAGACTTCTAGCTCAGCAGCTCTGCAGAAGTAAAACACATCACAACATCCACTTAAAGCAATTCTGAGAGCCTCTGAAAAGTGCAGTTCCCCACATCCCTGAGAATAAGAATTAATAGTACATCTCAACATTAAAATCAGAAACATAAATAACCTGTTCCCTATACCAGAAGCCATAGACCATGAAGAAGGGAAAAATATATCGCTTACCTCTACCAGTGAATAATGTAAAATGAGGGTACAGATATTGAATAAGCAGGTGGTGCCACCACACTGTGATCCAAGGGCCAGGGGCCCTTCGTGGTAAGGATGGGAGGCAGAGGTACAAGCTGGTGGTTGACTGCCGTCCTCACTGCAGGCTTGCCTTGAACCCATGCCAACCATGTTTCAGCAAAGGGGCTGCTTAGAGTTTTTCTCCCTTTTATTGCAACGAGGCTTAATGCACAAATGGGGAAAAAGGCTCTTAACAATGTAAAGGCGGCATTTTCTCTTTTCTTTGATCTCGGTTCAGATCTATTCTTTCATTCTGTTTGCCGCCAAATGAAAGAACTCAGTCTTCAATGTTTTATACTCTGCCATCACAGAGAAGGTACTTTCTGCTTTTCACAGTTCAGTAGTTATGAGTGGTGCAATAAATACATGGGGGTAAGGTCGAGTACTTAGGGGTAATAAACATGTAAGAAGATGTATATATTTGTTCAAACCTGAATATTATGCAACATCTTAAACAAAATCACCTAGTGTCCCTCTGTCCATCCATCCATCTGTCCATCCAATGTGAAGGTTATTTACGTAGCAGAAGGTCTCTAAATTCTGCGGAGTATCTCTCTGCCATCTAAACTAAGGGCCAAACCCTATCGTGTCCACTCAGTTTCACTCAGACAACCTCCCTCTCTGTGGTACCTTCGCAACCCTATAGAGATGCAGTGCAGTCTGCATGCTGGCCCTAAGCTAGAACACATTATTGCTCAGGCTGTGGAAAGGCTGATTTGGATCCGTTCTTTGCACTGCGGCAGCCCTGTGCGATCCTTGCCTGGCATGAGCTTCTCATCTCATACCAGCTCTTTCTGGGCTAGTTTTTGTGCAGTATTAACACAGGACGAGATTTTTTCTTGTGGAAATAAAGTGGCTTCTGACAAGATCAGGGAAAACATTTGGGACACTGCTCATTGACATTTTACCTGAGGAAAAAGAAAATTACGGCATACTCAAAGTAAATCACACAGCAAAGGGAATGTCCTCATTTTAGACTGCAGAGCAGAGAGCCCGTGTGCTGCAATTGCGAAGGTAATGGTTGCTGCCTCTCAACTGTTTCCTCGAAATGCAGTCACTCTGCCTTTTATTTTTGGGCACTTTTGCATGCATAATGATACCCATCCATTTAAAGGCAAATGTCCTCTTAGTTTTAATGGGCTTCTGTTCATGGAATACTGGCAGATACTGTCTTTACTTTGATTTTTTTTTTTCTTTCTTTTTGTAATTCAGAGCTAACCATTGACTTGGCATGAGTCTACCGGAAGCACAGGGTACCTGTGCCCTCCAAGCAGCTGCTGAGCATCTTCCAGAACACGGCCACTCTGTGTGCATTGTGGAAAGATATAAATTTTCATGGTGTAAGTGTTTCTACAATGGATTTATCATATAAATAAGGAATGGAAAAGACCTTGCTGGTCTGCTAATTTGCCTGCCTGTAGTATTAGATTATTCTCCAGAGTGCATTTGCTAGATCCATGGACAGTCCAATTTTAAATGTCGCAAATGATGGGGTTTGCATGGCTTCTTGCAGGTGACTTTGTAGCCTGTATGGCCTCAGTCACCTTTCAAATATTTACACGGCCTCTTCTTCCTTACTTATTTTTTATTTGTCAGTAAGATGCATACATGCATTTAATTTTAAACTTTCATTTACAATCTATTGTCTCCATGCCTAAGAACATTTACAGGCCCTTCTAAATCTCCCTCCTTTTTGCCACTATCCTTCCCTATTAATTCCTTCTGTCAAATTAGATGCTTCATAGTTTTAAAATAATCTTTTTTCTCTTCTGCTATCAAACTTTGCTCAGTCAAGCACTGCCTAACTTGTTGCCTCTTCACCCAGTATTATGTTCAGCACATTCCTGGGGGTGATGCTTATTATTTAATGCCTGATGCGAAGGCTGAGAAGACATATCTGTAATTTTAAAAGGACTGAACCCTTTCAAGGTGTCCATTTTACTTACATAGCAATGTATGTGTGGAAACAGTGCATTATAGAAAAAGCACGATTCTGAGAAGTTTCAGATAATTATTAGCCAGATTCAGCAACAATCTTTTATTTTTTCTGAGTTAAAACATGAGACACTGCTTTTCTCTGCAGTCATTATGAATATCTCTGCTCCCTGTACCTCCAAGTTAAACATCGTGTGTGAATTTACCTCCTTTTTCAGATCATTAATAAAGTTTACAGAGTTAGATTCCAAATAGGCTTTTAGAATATATGATAATTGTAATACTTTATGTTATGGTGCATCTTCAAAGCTGGATTTAATGAGTCACAGAGTCTACCTGTAAAATTATGTCTGGAATGAGTTGAAAGGGGAATCATATTTTTTTAAAACAAAAATATTTTTTGCAGAAGCTCTGAGTAAAAAAGAGGCAATATTTCTTAAATCTAGCTATCTCCCAGCTTTGCTTTTTTGCATTAATTTTTTGTTTAAAAGTTTTTCATTCCACTTGGCTTGTGAACCTTGTAATAAAGTGCTTCTAGGATCAAAAAGGAAGCTATTTTTATAGTATTACCTCATTTTCTTTTATTAAAATAGAGAACAGCTTGAAGTTATACATGTATTTGGTCAAAATGATAGGAGCCCTAACCGTACTTTCAGTATATTTCCTAAGGCACAAAGGATGGGTGGCTTTGGGTGGCAGTTGTTTAGGGGAGCACAGGACCTCATCTGGAACAAAATAATGCCGTTCTTCTGTGCAGTGTCGGAAACTCTCCATGGTGTTTTCAGAAATCCCATCTCTTAGGCAATAGCAATATTTTCATATGATGTAATTCCAAAATAAGGGCCTTGCCTTTCATTTTATTCATTGCAGTGGAGTTTAGGGTGCTCAGGAAATGAAGGCCAGGGCCCTAGGTAATAGTCTATTCAGGTCAGGAAGGCTAATTAGTATGCAGACACTAGCTATGTTTCCAGTGTTGTGTTAGAAGACTTGGTTTATTTGGTCAATGATAAGTGCAATCTGATGGAAAATATTCAACCTTCAGAACGGCAATATTTACTTGCACGTGCTCATGTTAGAAGGTGAGGACTGTCCCCGGTATACATTTTGGGATAATGCAAATTTTTTACAAGATCTAGAGCTGAAAGAGGAAGAATCCATATTATGTAGTGGTCTAAACAAAGATCAAGAGAGAGAAGATTTGAAATTTATTCTATCATTCCCTTACAGATTTCCCATTAGACTTTGAATAAGGCATGTAACCCTTACAAGACATGTTCTTCTATAAAAGGTCTGTTACAGCAGCCCCTGTTTCACATATGTGTGTATTTAAAAGGCACCAGGGATTTCAATGAGCAAGAACTATAGCAATGTATATCTTAGAGACCTCCTCTCTGTTATTACTTTTGAAAACAAAAAAATAAATGTCACACAAGCCTTACTGGGCTCAGAAGACAATTCCAGGTGCAAAGTACCATGACATAGCGATCTTAGATAATATAACAAGATACTGGCAGGGGTCTTTAATATAGTTTCTGATCACAAAAGGTTGTCTTAGTGGCTACAAGGTCATTCAGAAATTCACAGACTGTCTTTGCCTACTACTCACACAGACTGTATTTGCCTACTACTCGTGTTGTTTACATGCAAGCATGCGCCCACGTGCCACTGCAGGCCAAGGTCGTAAGTGCGTGTGGGTGGAAACACGCCTGAATATTGCACCGAGCACTTAATCTCAGATTAGGCTCACCCTCCCTTTGTGCATTGGGTTGGGCACAAAAAAAGTTTAATATATTGGAGACTGGTTCATCAGGAGTGGTAGATACACCGGAAGGCTGTGCTGCCATTCAGCGTGACCTGGACAGGCTGGAAAGTTGGGCAGAGAGGAACCTGATGAGGTTCAACATGAGC
>Ga0065711_1007084_pt1 | contig 18676 bp, 9 predicted proteins | sample Hoacrofraction12_FD_59098 | JGI IMG/M metagenome (GOLD analysis project Ga0065711, IMG submission 59098) | Hoatzin crop microbial communities from Cojedes, Venezuela - Epithelial fraction 12 v2 (version 2) | ecosystem: Host-associated > Birds > Digestive system > Esophagus > Crop | place...
TCTGAGGGTGACGGAGCACTGGAACAGGCTGCCCAGGGAGGTTGTGGAGTCTCCTTCTCTGGAGATATTCAAGAGCCGCCTGGACGCGGTCCTGTGCAGCCTGTTGTAGGTGACCCTGCTTCGGCAGGGAGGTTGGACTAGATGACCCACAGAGGTCCCTTCCAGCCCCTACCATTCTCTGATTCTGTAATCTCTCAATTCTTTCAAAACCGTGGATTTATTTTTTTTTTTCCCTAGAAACAGGTATGATTTGTCCTCCTAAAATTTATACTCTGGGCAGATGGTAATCTTTCAATTCTAAGTGCATTAAAACTGTATTTTCTCACATATTTCCTTATATGTTATTGTGAAAACGGTTTGGGGGGTTGCCTCAAAACATTACTTTGGTCAGCAAAACCGGTACCCTGTCCTGTTTCCTCCAGTTTTTTAATTTTCATTTAGTGGTCACTGAGTGTAAATTTTGAACATTCCGAACTGCAGAGAGACAGTTCTGTCAAGCGCAAATCTGTCTCCCTCTCCTCTCCTGAATGTCCCATTTACACCTTCCCATGCAGGCAGGTTATAACTTCCATACAAAACGTTCTGTTTTATTCTACTCCACCCAAATTCTTCTACTGCTTTCATCACTGTGCATTCACAAAATATTCCATCAGTAAGTGAGGCCAGCAAGATCTCCTATTTGTTTCTTTTTCCCTTCCGCTCTCCAGAAAGTTCGCTTGACTACACTTGTTATTAAAGGTTAGCATTAGTAAAAAAAAAAAGCAGTAAAATAGCAGTTATTTGCAGTGATAAAAGCCGAGGTTTAGAAACTCTCTCACTTCTTTGTGGAATAAAACATGTAAGATTGGGCCTGCCCTTTAATTCAAGCTTAGTTGCTAACTTTACACAGTATTTTATCCTTTTGTCAGTATAATTCATTTTGCTTTCTGTCCTGGGGTACTTTCTATCATTCCCTTTTTGTCTTTTCTTCTGGTTTCGGGGAGCTTTGCTTTTATGCACACAGAGCACATGTGCGGATACATATGTACGTATACATGCACAAAACCTGTCACATTTGGTAATTCACCTAGCTCCCCAACCTGCTCAAACACTAAAGCAGAGTACTTCTCCCCTCCTGCCCTCACCTCTGACCAGTCATTACCCCCAGGTGTTGCTCTGACCCAAAGCCCCACTTCCACACCCCAGGCACCCGAGGCTTCCCTCGACTCCACTCCTCGGAGAGGCTGTGAGGGGGTGGCTCATCACCACGAGAGGGGTGCGACCACACAGCCTCACCGCTGCCTTCGTCCCCCGCCCCCGGACGCCTCTCCGCTCTCGCACTCAACGCCTCCTCCCATTGCACACACGCGTCCCCACAAAACCAAGATGGCGGCGTCACGGCGAGGCCTCGGAGCCTGCCGGCCTCGGGGCCGGGGCCTGGGGTCGGCCGCCCCGCCGGAGGCTCCCCGCGGGACGGGAGCTCGGGGCCACAAGGCGCAAGACCCGGCCTCCGCCTCCCCCATGAGCTGCCGCCGCCACCGGAGCATCCCGGGACGGAGGCACCACCCGGGCCTCCAGCCCCCCTCAAGTCTCCCCTGCAGCGCCCCAACCAATCAGCAGCCGGAATGTAGCCTCCCACCAATGGGGAGAGCGGTTGCCCCCGAGCGGCTGCCATCCTCTCGTACCAATCAGCCGCCGGGACCCACGGCGGGCCGTCTAGCTGGCAGGGCGAGTAGCCAATAGCCGACGACGAGAGCCCGCCTCCTCCTCCTCCGCCCCATTGCTGGGGCGGCCGCTGTCAATAGCCCCCGCCCGCCGCGGCGGCCCCTTTAAGCGTAGTGTGGCAACGGCCGTCGCGTCCCGCGGGCGGGCAGGTACCGGCGGGGCCGGGCCGGGGTGTTCCTGGGGCCTGCGGGTGTTGGAGCGGGCCCGGGCCCTGGGCTTCGCCTCTGGGGCGGGGAGTGCTCGGGCCAGGCTGAGGGGCTCGGTGCCGGGGCAGGCAGCGGGGGCGGCGGCCGGGCCCCACGGGACGCGGAGGAGAGGCGGCGTCCCCGGCAGCGGCGGGTCTGGGACGGGAGGCCTGCGCCTGTGCGGTCCCTTTTCCTCAGAAGTCACGTGTTTGTTTTTTTTTTAAATAGCGTTAATTAAAAGTCATATTCCGTGTGCTCCTCAAGAGCTTCTCCCCAGTGGAGGAAAGCTGCTTTGCTTTGGCCTTGGGAGCTGAGAGCTGCTGTCAGGCGTGGCCGGGTTGGGCCGGGTGAGTCTGCGCCCGCCGAACCGTAGGTGGAAACATGGATGGTGGCGTGGGCCTCTGGGGCAGAGGGGTCAGAAAGAGAATCCCTTTCCCTGGGTGGCGGGCTGGCCCTGCTTGTTTGGACTGCCCTTTGCTTAGCCCTGACCTGGGACCTGCAGTGACTTCTTGCTTCTGAGATCCGCCGATGAAAGTAGCGCGAAGTGTTACTGTCACAGTGTCGGATAAATTACCGTTGGCTTTTAAAAACATAAAGCATTTGTTCCCAAAAAGCTGCTAAACCTGGAAGAAATGCTTACAGTGAAGTTAGCAGCTGCAGAAAGCTTCCCTGATAAAGTGTTTGCTCCTCACTAAAGCATCGTCAGTGTTTTGATGTGATACAAGTTAATTCTTTTGTGCCTCTGTTTTCTAGAAAAACTACAATATTTAGATGTGAAAAAGATGGGTGGGGGAAAGGAGGGAGATTAATTTCTTTTAAAGTTGGTCTTTGCTCCTAGTTCAGCGCTTTAGTAATTCGGATTGATGTTTTTGTGCTTGTCTGAAGCTGGCTCTTTCTTGNGCTGTCCCTTTCTCGGAATAGGTGGAGAAACTGCGTTAGAGGTCAGCGTTTGTGCTCAGGGAGTGTCGTATGGTGACCGGTGGAAGCATCCAGCTTCTTTTGGTCTTAGAAGGGTATTAAGATTGAAAAGGACTCAAAAAGTTTTGTGAGCCATGCGTTACAGAACTAAGCTTTGGGTGTACTGTGAGAGGAGAGTTACTGAGTCATTTTTCTTTCTCTCTATTGCTTACTACCTGTAATCCAGTAGTCCAATTTCTGTTTCTGTGATTTACTTAGCAGTGAGAGAGAGTATTCTATCACCATTGCAGTTGTTTTGTGTTCTCTATTTTGTCTGTCACATCCCTTGCAGTGACCTGGAGCTCGACTGGTTTTTGTAATAATAACCNTGTTTTCAATACAGAATATGTAAATAATAGCAATAGTAGAAGTTGCTGAAGTGAAGGAGTATGAAATTCTGGAAACAAAACCGTTTCTAAAGTTTGTACAAAGTCCCAGATTTACTTCAGCCATTCTATACAGATCTGATTTGATGCATTAGGCTTCTGAAAGCATGCGTGGAGTTTTTTTGGAGGTACAGGGTTGGGGTTGTGGTGCTGGTGGAGGAGCTTAGTAGACCCATTGCTAACCCACAGTGTTTCGTTCCTCACAAACTTACTAAATGTACCAGGGGAAAACGGATATCTTGGGTTGAACTTTTTTTATAATCAACTCAAACTAGCTGGTAACAATTGAAAAATCAATGAACCAAAGTGTTTCTTAATTAGACAGTCCTTAGGCTAACTGAAATAAAACTGAAATATCATAGTGATTCATTCATTCTCAAGATAAACAGTGCATGCTTTATGTTAATTAAATTACATTATAAACCGATGGAAAACTGAATTTGGCAAGACTTGACAGATTTGTTTTGTATGGAAAATACGATAATATTACCAATGTATAAAACTGAAAACCATTTGAAGATTCAGAAAATGGTTTTGGCAGTTCCTCAAGGGATCTTTTATTGGTTCACCTTTTTCAATTTGTTTTCAGTCCATTGATTCTCAAAGTACTTCCAGAATGCATCAAAAATTACCTTTCATTTATGTTGCTGTATCTCATAATGATACTTAGCAAAATATTCTCAAAAGTGGGAAATATTCAGTACAGAAGTGATGGATAATTCTAATCTTCCAGTCTTTACAATTTGTCTGTTTTAAATACAGAGTTAAGAAAAGCATTCTTCAAAAGGATTTCTGCCTCTTCAGTGAACACTTGTGGGACTATGAAATAACTGATCTGCTTTACGTCAGTAAGTGGAAGTGAGTGTTCTTGTTTATATATGTAATTAGACATCTTGATGATTGAACTGTAGGCATTTCTCTTTTCCTGAAATGCAGTCCCATTTGTTTTCATTCATCTTTGTTTTCTTCTCAAGAAAAAATGTGCGCATGACAATGTCTTTCTGTCCTTCAGTGTCCTGAAGGCAGACAAAATTTGGGTGTATCTTGGCAATATCTACACTGTTGAAGGTATTTGCACCATAGAGTAACCTCTGGAACCACGCAGGGCTAGATGTTGTGGTGCCTCTAACGCTGATGTGCCCACTCCGGGAGTCCAGGACTCCTCTGGGTGCCACATGTGCCCCCGTGGCCCTGGGACAGACTTGCATCCGAGTAACAGACTAGGTTGCTTGAATTCCCACCAATTTGTTTCATTCAGCATGTTGTTATGAGCAAAACAGGAAACACAGATTCAGAGCCAGCGACTGACTGTTAGTCTAGTTAAAATCTTAACAGTCTAATCAAAGACTTAGTATTAGTCCAGATACTAACACAGTTCAAGTTATATACGGTTACAGTGATACAGGCACAGAGTCTGGTACCAAACCCGTTCTCTGGTGTTATCTTCACCCACCCGCTCTGCCTCTGGGACTTGACTGGCTTCAACTGGAAGGGGAAAGTCTTTACAGCAAATCAGCATCCCGAATCCTTCCTTGTCAGGAGGAGGATGGCGATGGTTTCTTCGTCCTCACCTTGGGTCCATTTGGGCTCATTTTTATATGTTTGTTAACACACTCTATTCTATACATTGATTCATGATTCCACGTTACATCTGAATTTACTACATGGTGTGATTTACATATGTTGATTACTTGTTCTTTGTTCTGTATGTTGCCTATAAAACTGGTTTAACCCAGCTCCCATGACTGCATCCCGCTGGTGACCAGTAATTAAGCATAGGTGAGCTGTTACAGCTTCGGGCCCCAGTATTGTCCTGTGTTTGTGCTTTCAGGCCCCTGCAGTCCCCCCATGCCTGTACTCTATGATCCATTTTTGCAAGGGTTGTAGATAGCTTGCTCCAAACATAATAACTACTTGTTATTGCTGTCTGTTATTTATAAACATAAATGTAACAGTAGGTGCCAGACAAGTGTACAAAGCTAAGCAAAAAGCTAAAATGAATTAGATAAGTTCCCTGGTTGTTAACTAATTTTGTTGCAGCTAAATAAGCTATAGCAAAGCTCCAGGCACCCAAGATGAGTTCAGACAAACTCTGACAAGTTTTGTGGCCCTTATCGTTAGCTGGAAATGAAGCCTTTGGGTTCAATGACAACACTCCACTTTGTGTGCGTTACAAGTGCTGCTACTGTTTGTAATGTTTTTTTCAGTCAGGGTGACCGTATTAATATGAGGTCTGTGTTACAGCCTTCCAGAATACTGTTTTTATATTTTGTATTAGTATTCTAATATAAATATACTAGTTTATATTTTACATTTTTTTTTCATGCCCTGAGATTCTGTCCTGTGGAGACAGAACTGATGCAGTCTTGCCTGTACACCCTCTAGAGAACATGTTGGTGCCAAGATTCTGCCTGTTTCGGTCTGGGCTTGGTTTGCTCTTCAAGGAGCAAAATCGCACACGTTCTGCGCAGGTGTTTGTGAGGCCAGGACTTAGGAGGGGAGCTGTTTGGGAGTAGGGATGCACCCTGATGTGTTCTAATATTTTTACATGATCTTAGTTTTGCACTCATGAGCATATCTGAGGGTCTTCATTATACTTAAAGTCAAACAAGATAATACAATTATGGTTAGGTATGTACTTTTGAAATATTTTTATTAACTGCATTATTTCAGAAAAAAGAACAGTCGTTACTGATCATTTGAATGTTCACAATAACTGATACTTTCCAGCATGTTTAGCAATCTCTAGGACCAGTGGTCTCAAGCATAGCTTGTCTTCTTTCTGGGCTTTGCAGTGCAATTTTAGATTTCATCAGAATCCTCTCTGACGTAAGTTTTAGGCACGTAATTTACTTTGAAAATATTTAGATGCTTCAGAAACATTACTTTGGAAAGTTACTCCCTAAGTCAAGAAAAATACTCTCTTCCAGATAATTCAGTATGAATTTCCCAGCAGCTTCCCCAGTTCAAACATCTGTTGGGATACTTATTTCTGTCTTTCCTTCTGTATGGATGATGAGGGCAGGTTGATTCCAGTCACTGGAGACAGAGTTGTGCTAACAGTGAGCTGCGCCAGAAAGCCTGAATTTGTAATGAAACCTGTCTTGGCAGCTGACACTTCTGTTCTCCTTGGCTATGCAATTCTGCATGTATAGACAGTGGAATAGAAGGCCAAGAAGTATGCTAATTTATTTAATATAGTGAAAAATTTACAGCTCACTTACAGGTATGTTGTATGGACTGCAGTGTGGAAGAGTTTTGATTGAAAGCCGCTCAATTTTTTGCGTGTAGTTTGCTTTACCATTTACAAATGGGCTGGGAGCTTATGTCATTCAACAGGCAGAACTGATGGGCTCTGGTGCAAGTCCTGTTTATTTACCCGTTAGAGGACTGATGTCCTGAAGTTGGATTGAAGCGAGATAGATGGTGAAATAAACTTGAGAGCTCTTCAGAGGGGTGCGAGAGACAAAAGACATCGTAGCCTGAGCATAGTCAGTAAAATACTTCCTAAACTGGTGAGAAAATTCTTTTAACTGAGAAGGGGAGGAAAATTTTGGATATATTTTCTCCATTCTCAGGAAGTGTCTCCAAAAATGCAAAATAAGGTGATTCTACCTTGAGGTTAGGGGATTTTTCAGTTTGTATCAGAAGACAGGCAGCGGGAGCAGCCCGTCTCGTTTGATACCTGCTGCAGATAAAATGTTTACCATATGGCAGCGGTGTGGTCTGTCTTATCTGATATAAAAATCCAAAAAAGGCTGTATTTGCATTTTGCTATAAAGCACGACACAAACGTGTGTGCTCTAGCCAATTCTTGAAGACAGGAAATAGTAGATGTTGTAGGATACGAGAGTACTTTCTGGGGCACAGACTGTGAATAAATAGGTGCAGTCTCATTAGCAGTTAGGGACAGAATGTCCTCCAGACAAATGGGACAGCTGATTTTCAAGCCCAGTATTTAACGTCACTGGAGTGTCAGAAATTGAGATATGGAAGATTTGGTCAAATTCTACAAATGTCTTCATTCTAGTCACATGAATAAGTTGTTAATTTATTTGGTTAAAAAGTTTTAAACTATGTTTTAAGTTATTTTCATGAATAGTGTCAAGCTTTCGCGTGTCTTCTGTTGTGTTTTCCAAATGCTGCTTTTCCTCCCTCTGTAACCTGGGAGTAATTTCTTATTCTAGATTTAGCAGTGTTAATTTTCTGATTTCTATTTTGGGGATGAAGTGCCTCAAACTACTCAGTGTAATGCTAGTAGCATTCCTAGAGTGATGTTTGTCACATTTAATATAAATATGAAGGCTAATGTAGCACAGCACGTGGCATAAGGTTATAGGAATCCTGAATAATTCTGCAGGGTTTTTTACCTTTCTTTCTTAACTAAGCAGCAAAACAATTCTCACTTTTTTTCCCCTCCCTCTAAATTGTTACAGAAAAAATGCAATCTGAATGATAACTACTGCTTGCTGAACTGAACTGCAAAGCTCTTGTGCTTTGGAGATGAGGATGATAAATCCAAGGAAATAATCCAGCTGCTGCCATTGTGACAACTGAAAGGTCCTTTGTGTCAAAATGAACAGTCTTTGAGAAAAATCTGGAAAGTGGTTAAATCTGAAAAATGGGAGAAAGAGTAAGGAGCCCAGACTCTGAACACGACAGGAAATCAGATGTGGATAAAAATAGTGACTCCTATTATTCAGATGACGATAATGCATCTCATTCATCTGGCCAGTCGCCAACACTAAGTTATCCATCTACAAGCCAAGAAAAAAGAGATCACAAAACACAAACTTCAAACAGCCTTGTGCGCTACCAAGGTAGGTAGATAGCAGAGATTGCAGCTTTGTGGCTGCTCTAAAGAGTTAATTATCCTTGAAAGCTGAAATAAAAGTGGGAAACCACCATTATGAGAGTCTACAAATAAGGTTCATGTGAATTGTGCTACAGATGGCAGGTAGACTATAACTGCTCCATTGAAAACTGAAATTAACCTGTTCATGCATAAGCAGGATTTTTGGTGGTTTTCAGAATTACTCATATTTTTCTTAACGAGTGAACGTAGCTCTTATGCTAGCCTTTTGAGGCCAAGGATGCAAGGCAAGTCCTTACTGTGCAGTCAGTGAAAGAGACAATTGTTGAAATTTCTCGGACAAAATTCCCCTGAAGATAGCTCTGTTGTGGAAGTCTAGCTGACTAAGCTTTACAGGGCAGTACTGGGTACTTTAAAAAAATAGACAAATGAAAGACCACTAATTTGGCAAGAGAGAGAAAATGTGTTTGGTGAAAGTTTTTTCCTGGTCCTTCCTTGAGGGTCAGGTATCTCCAATTTGAGATGCAATAGCTCCACTTTGAGCTCCCTCACACACACCTCACCTGCATAAACTGCTTTCTTGGTTGAGACTATGGGGAAGTGAACACCCCTACAAAAAGGGGAAGGACGGTTATACAGGTCCTGGGCTGAAGTGGGGACGTGAAGCCTCTCTGCCACACTTTGACAGCGTGTTCTGAATAGTTGCACGCATTTGCTGGTGAAGTCAGAGCATGTCCTGCCTTTCTCAAGCAAGCGCTCTTACTTCATTCGTAAGTGCTTGATACCGCGTGAAACATTTGGTCAATAACAACGATCTAGATTGTGCCAGAAGATCTAACTGGGAATACTGAAGTTGCCCAGGGAGTGTCTCTCTTCAGACCCTTGGCAGAGTTGGTGTCCTGGTGCGGCTAGTGTTTTGTCGAGCTTCTCTGTGTTCAGAAGTGGCATCTGCTCCGTAGCAGCCATGGGTTAGCTTTCTAGGAAACAAAAACTGCAGTTTCCCTGTGTTATTTAATTTGGAGAGGACAAATGAATGACTAGGTCTTTGATTGCATAGCCAGAATTGAACATAATTGTTATGTGAAAGTATTGCAAATGTCAGGTTGTTCTTGAAAGGCACTATTCCCTAATTTAGCGATATTGTGCGAACTTGGCATTGGAATTTTCTGTTCTGACCTAAAGAGAGAGAAATTCTTGAGGGGACTGGAAGTCTAGGGTTCGTGGGAATTCCCTTAGCTGGCAATAGGAGTGGCATCATTCCTGCAGTGCATATATTAGATCATCTTTTCACACCTGAATGTGACAGATGTGTTCTTGGTAAAGGAAAAAAAACCCTTCTTTTTTTTGCCCAATCTGTGGAAAAAATGAGCATCAAGCAGAAAATGAATGAACATTTGTGCAGAATGTTTAGAGGAAATGATACAAAAAAATCTTAAAGCTGCTATTTTTGCTGTAAAATATTCTCTGTAGAATAGAAACATGGTGAGTGCCAAAGGGTACGAAGAATTTGCTGTCACACACAGTCACTGTCGATGTATAGGTAACAGCACTACTGCTGTATCCCAGCTTTCAAGCCCGAATTAGAAGCTGCTCTCAGTCTGATTCTTCTGAACACTGATATACCTTAATGAATTATGCACTCTCTATATATTCAGTTGTTTTAAAAGGTATTTTTGATGGATTATATGCTTCATTCTTTGAGTGTGGCTTGAGAGGCAAATAAGATAGAAACAAAATGTTTAGCTTTTATCTGTGGGGATGATAATAAAATAATAATATCAAATAGGAATGCGAGTGATGCATACTATTAATCCAATAAGGATACTGTGTAGCAAATAACTTGTGATACAAGAATAAATTATTCAGGCGAGAACTGAATTTTCATGGGATTTATAATTTTGCTTCAAAGGCTTTTTGCATTGAGGCTTTGAAATCTGCTGTTATGTCTGTAAGTGTGGCAGCTGGATTTGAAAATACTACTGCATTTGTCTGAGAATTACGTCTTGCATAATACGTAGCTAGCTAACGCTTGGCTAATTGTTGCCATTTAAAAAGCATTGATAATATTGTATGCATAGGTGTACAGTATTTCTATAACTTTAATAAACAGCATCAAATATTAGCAAAATATGACTGTTGTTTCTGATATGATTTGCAGATTATTACTTTACAATGGTCCTATATTGATGGCTGCAAATACTGCCTCTTACAGTACATCACAAACAAAAATCTCCATTTTTTTATCTATCAAAAGAAGTAGAAGTCTATCATATATATGCCTTTTATTGTTTGGTTTGAAAGCTGCACTCTCTGCTAAGTATTGTAAAATTGTTTTAGGCAGAGCTTTATTCCAAGAAGGGTGTCTGAACAGACAAATTGCATTGTCTTGCAGTAAACATGCTTTTCATTTTTCCTCTCTTAGCCACAAAGAAATTGGGTTCCAAATATGCACCAAGCAAAAGAGGGACACAGTGGGGTTTCCATTCTCAGAGCCTCACTAGGAATTCTCCTGCAAAAGATACAGATCTTGTTACAAAAAGAGTTCTTTCTGCTAGGCTGCTGAAAATCAATGAGCTCCGAAATGAACTGACTGAACTCCACATCAAACTCAATGAGCTGCAGAAGGAAAACAGGGCGCTGAAGAGGCTTCAGCACAGGCAGGAGAAAGCCTTGAATAAGTTTGAAGATACGGAAAACGAAATCTCTCAGCTCCTTGCTCGGCACAGCAATGAGATTAGAATATTAAGGGAGCGCCTACGAAAATCTCAAGAGAGAGAACGTGCAACTGAGAGACGGCTGAAGGATTCAGAAGACGAACTGTACAGAACAAAAACTGTCTTGCAGAAACTGAAAAAGCTGTCTGCAGATAAGCACCTTGCCGAAAGAGATGACCTGGCAAAGAAACTCGCCTATACAGAGAGCAGGCTAGAGGACAGTGAAAAAAGAATTAAGGTGAGATGGCTTTCTTTTCATAAAACATTCTAATACAGGTATTTCTTACCATAATGAGCTTCATTAATTTTATTTTTTCATGGTTGTGGAGCAAAGAGAAAATAATTCTTTTTTTTTTTTTTTTTTACACATAACTAGCATCAAGTAAATTATTCCCAAGGTGATTATATAGTTTCATAGTTCAAATTTCTGTTTACAAATTAAGTATATTTTGTCAGAACATATACTGTGGACTTGTGCTTCGAAGTGTTGTTATAACTAATAATAACATTTCAGAAATGCATGCAGCTGTGATACAACTTTATGCAGTCTAATTTATTCTCTTGGAGATGAAGCATTTGTTAAAAAATTCGTGGGTATTTAGGGAACTGTATACTAAAATTCTAAAAAAAACATGTATAGAGTAATTCTTTTTCAATTTTGTGAATTGTATTCATGCAGTGTTTGATTGTCCACTATTCTGCACGTTTGAGAGACGAGCTGAACAAAATTATAGCAATTTTTTTAATACCAAAGTGAGCTTTAGAACATTTTACAGGTACCTATTTTAAGAATTTTGTGCAGTATGTTTTAATTTTGTTCAGCAAAAAGGTTTACATTTTTTAAACATGTCTACAAACTCATTTAAAAATAATTGTGTTAACACTATTAAGCTGTTGGCAGTTGTATGCAATGTAGTCTAATATATATTATGTATATAATATTAATATATATTCTGGGTTTTTTAGCTGAATATTTTTTGCTGAAATTATGTTGATCATTAAAATGGTGTTAAAGTTTGGTGTCTATATTAGTATTTAAATCTAAATTAGATTACAGAGGTGATAGGTCTGGAAATACGGAGGATTAAGTGGGAAACTAAGCTTTCATAAAATAAATCCCAAAATACCAAGATACAAACTGCTGAGTTACCCAAATCCCCTTACCCTGTAGTGTCGCCATCTGGCATCTGTAGTTTTATGATCAGGGATTTTCTTCTACTTTTTTTTCTTTCTCTTGTCATGACAGGTTCACTTAAAACGGCTATTGCAAGGTGAGGGTATGTAAATGAAATCACAAGCACTAATTTATTTCTAGTAGAAAGGTTGAAAATCGTTTCTTGTCTTCTTCCTCCTAGTACTGCACTTTCAGGGAGGTATTTGGTTTCTTAACCATCAGTGTGAGATTTGTCTTAAGAGATCACACCAGAACTGTGCCAAGAGCCTTGCAGAAAGTAGTGCGTGCTCCTATTGTGTCCTCAAGTCACCTCTCAGTACTCCTGAAGGCTGAGCTGCAGCATCTGCAGGTGCTTTGTGTGCCCCTTCAAAGTTAGGATTAAGGGTTTAAATGTATTCAGTGTCACAGCAATGGTGGTGCCGAAATCTGAATCCAAGATGCTGGTTTACTGTAATTTTAGTTAAGTATTTTGACTATAAAAAAGTACTTCAGTTACTAAAAAATACAGTTTTGTTTGAATTGAAGGATCTGGAAAAAAATCTTGAACTAAGTGGTAGCAGTTTTCAACGAGAGCTACATTCAAAGAAAAAAAAGGTATATGAGGCTCAAGAAGAAAACAGAGTTCTCCAAGAAGAGCTTCATCAACTAAATCAGAAATTGAAGGTAGGATGTGAAGCAATACAAGTTGCTACCCGTGTTCTGACGTTTTATCTTTGGAAGTATCTCTAATCAGGTTTGAATAGTTTACCGGTGACTGCACTCTCGGATGTCTACTTAATTATATACCACATGCAAGTTCTTTTCCTGCTTTAAATTGAAATGTTTTGTGCTCTGACCCTTCCATGTTTATAACAGGAATGTCTCTACGTTAATCATTATTGTTAGCACTAGTTAAGAAAAGCAAGATCAAGTACACAGCCAAGCATTGCAATTAAACCACAAGATCTACTGGAAAATAAGGTTTTTGAAGGCTTGATTTTTTAAATTATATCTGCAGGTATATACAGTACTTTATGTTACTAGTGTACTTGCATTACAGTAGGTTTGTGTAAAGATTAATTGCATGTATTGGTGATATCCACATGTGTTGCTAAAGGTGTGCAAAGGTTTATTTGTGTCCCCCCACCCCGTTGTGGCCCAAATTCTAAATTTATGGACTGAAAATGTTGTTATGTTCTACGTAGTTGGTTTATCTTTAGGAAAAAAGAAAAAAAAAAAAAGGACTTGAGCTAAAGTACTTAGTTTCTAGGAGAATTTCCTTGAAACCCCAAGACCCAAACATACTCACATAATGGAGATGCGTGGGTTTACCACCTTACTAGCTGTCAAGTTAGCTAGCGTTAGTAACTCAAAACCTTATTTGCTTAGAGTAAGTGTTTTAAGCCCGATTTGCTAGTGGAGAGTTTGATATTTTGAAAGTATTTTCATTATCAGATGATTTCTGATAACTCAGTGTTCAATGTATTTTATTCAATAAATGTCATGAAAGGAGAATATGTCTTTATGATGCAGTGGGCCCCTGCTTGGTGGTACTGTCACGGCCTGTGACAAGTAACATCGCTAGCATTGAAATGTGTAACTCTTTACAATACTGAAAATTCAGTTGTGCAATCTTTACATACGTTGTACGTCTTATTCACGTTTATGGAAACATGCGCATTTAGTTTTATTTTCACTGCAGAGATGCTTTTTTTTCAGAATATTTTCTAATGAGTTTTGGGAGGGGGGAGTTCTGTCTGCTTTCTTACAGCATAGGAAAAGTTAGGAATGTGATTATTCTCCTTAAAACATTGGACATAACTATTGATTGTTTTGTTTCTGTTTACAACGTGTATTTTTAATTTAATTTACAGCTTTGCAAATAATTAGTAAATTAAACATTAGTAACTTATTCCATTATACCTGCCTTCTTCACTTACAGGAAAAAGAAAGAGAACTCGAAGCAAAAAACATATACGCTAATCGTATGTTGAAGCTATCACCAAGAAGAGACACGGATATTACACAAAGAAAAAGAGGTTACTTATATAAAGCAATAAAGGCAGAAAAATTAAGAGTGACACTTTTAAATTACTTTGCTGCCTTATATCATTCATGCCATTCAGTGTTTGACCCTGCTACTGCTTGTTGAAGAACGTTGACTTTTTTGCACTGTTCTCAGCACAGCCCTGGTTACAAAGAAGGGCACATTGTTTGTTTGACTCTTCTGTAACTGCAGCAGAACCAAAACCCAGAGCTTCATCAATGTTCTTAACTCCTTCATACCAGATGTTCCTGGGTGAAGGAGGAGGGGAAGGTTGTTGAGTAAATCCTCTAACAGATCATAGATAATGTGTATATGACAATAAATTACAGAGGCTTTAAAAATATGTAACTTCACTGCTATGGATATTTGGGGGATTTTTTAAATTTATTTTTTACTAATTCAAATTTACTGTCTGATGAGATGCCCTCTTTTTTTTTTTTTTTTTTTCTCCCTCAAAGAGTACATATGTCCCAGAACATAATCTTCTAAAAGTATCAGTGCGGTGATTTCTTCTGGTGTGACAAGGCAGCCTCAAGCCTTATGCTGCCCACGTAAATATGTGTGTATATATGTGTGTGTGCTTAGCCTATTTTCACTGGATCAGTAGAATCTACTTGTCAGAAGAAGCAGGAATTTATGGGACTGTTTTAAATGTTTAATGCCAGTGTTTCAAACAGTTTGTCTGCTGCTCATTTTATTATAGATACTCTACCATTATTCCATTTTAGGTTCAGATTTTTAAAAATGTCATTCCGTGGAGATAAGTGCATGTGTTTCAAAGATGCAAATAAGTGAATTTTAATTTTGAGTTTGCTTCTCTACATGTAGCTTCTGTGACAGGCAGTAAGATGAGTGAGATATTTTGTGGGGGTTTTTTAATAAATATTCAGTATACTGTAATGCTTTTATAAGTAGCTTTAAGGTGGACTTTTTTTTTTTTTTTGAGTAGAAGTTTCGCGTGCAAATTTTTTTAATTAGCTTTTACACGTGCTGAAAACAACTATGTGAAACTTGCCAATGCTTTCCACTTCCATTGGCTCCGATACTGTCTTTTATGTTTGCTGCAAATTATTGAAAATGAGAGATAGGTGTATAGTGGGATATTCTCAAGTGAAAACATGATTTAATTAGTTTGTGTTTTCTACAGTCAACAACCAAAATATTAAAAAAGGAGTACAGCTCACAAAAGGCATACAGACTAGTGGATACTTCTCACCAGTAGAATTTGTTCCAGAACCAGAACTTGTCAGTGGTGACAGAGTAAACAAGAAAGAAGGGATTCTTCCTAAAATGGTGAGTTCCATAAAACTTTGAGACCTGCTCCAGATAACTCACCTGTCAGACTGAATGTTTAATGCAGAGCTTATATTTCAGAAAATATGTATAAATATACAAATATTAATATACAGAAAATGTAATTTAGAAAACATTGTGATCTTTAAGAGAAACTCTGCACTTCCAGAAATATTGTAGTCCATTTTTGTGACACTTAGTTCTTCGTATTCTGTCTTACTGATAACCATTAGCTCAATTTGTTTCTTTTTCTGCCGCTGCCATTTCTTTGAAGTTTTTAAGATTTCATTTTGTTTTTTTCCCCCTTTCTTTATTTCTAATGCTTATTTGAGCGATCTGTTGTAACAGTGCTGGTTGCCTTGTCTCTCTTTTTGCTTTGGTCTTAATTATGGTGTCTTTTACTTTCCAGATTTATTTCACAATGCATAAATCTAACACTTCCTCTTATTGTCATAGTGCTGGTATTTCTTCTGTCATTTTTCCAGCTTTGTGAATATGGTTGGATTTTTTTGTTGTTGTTGCTCCATTTCCCTTTTTATTATAAAATAGTACCATTAGAAGTATTGCTAATACTTCTGTGACCTCAGGTTATAATCAGAGATTTGTAAAGTATTACAAATCAGAATGGCACAGATTCTGGTACAAATTGTACAAATTCTGGTTACAGAAGGCTAGGACTATTTGTCAGAAATAATGCTCTGATGATGGTCTTGACTGGCTTCCCGATAGGACTGAAGCGTTTTCATGGCTGTTCCATTAATATGTTCTCTCCTCCAAAATCCTTTCTGTAAGTATGGATGTAGTTTAATGTATGCATTCTTCCAGCATATACTTTGGTGTATGAGTTACAGAACCACACTGGTACAAGTACAGCTCATGGAATCCAACTGTGTCATCTTACAAATCTCTCTAGTTTGTATGTGGCTAGTGCTTTATGTAACATAAATTAGGTTTGGGTAGCCTGTGCTTTCATCCGTTTTCCAAGTCCAGCATTTTAAATACTTGGCCACCATCTCTTGATGAAGTTTTGATTTATTTTTTTTTAAATATAATAATGATAATCGATAATCTTGTACATGAAGGGAAAAACACTTGAAGTTGTTTTGGCTAATAGTTATGTTTTCTTTGTTCATTAAGTAGTAACCATTTTTCTTATTTCTCTTAGAAGTGTATTTTAATCTAGAAGCTTATTTTACTCTAAAATAAGCACTAGCTACAAAGTTAAGATCCAAATGTTGGATTACGCTGGCTTTCTCTTCACTTCATTGCCACTACTTTTCTGTGTTAGTGATTTTTACTGCTGATATTAATATCTTTTCTGCAGGTTCTTTCCTTTTAAATGTGTACATAGGCTTGCTAGCTGATTTTTTTTTTGTCCAAGATTAAACCTTTCACTGTTAGTTACTTGATACTCCATAACTTTAAGTACCACCGTGAAACTGTCTGAATCTACAACCCACTCACTTGAGTAAAAAGATCAGATAGTGGAAATAGAGGGTAACTAATTGCTTGCTTGTTAAAAGAATAAGGTGGTGGGGTCTGGCCTTCTACTGAAGTCCTTGAAAAAGACGGCTTTGACTTCTGCAGAGAACTACCCTAACACAGTGATAATTTTGCTTTATGACACTGGAGCTGCAACTTTCCCGAAATATATAATACAGAATAGAGTTTATTGTCTATTCTTTGTTTCAGGTGCGTAAAACTATGTTAGAGCTAAGAACATTTTAAGGCCAAAACCCTGGGTTGTCAAACCTGGGTTGGTTTAGATGACTTGCTGATTTTTATCTTTAACAGTGAGAATGTGATTTCAGAATGACATAGAAGTTAATATAATTTTGTCTGTTTGTTTTATTGATTATTTTTCCCCATCAGTTTCAGTTTTGTATTAATTTATTTCAGGAAAAAGAAACTCAAGACAAAGAACGGAAAGAGCAATCAGACCTCCTAAGACAGGACCAAGATGGGGAAATGGAGGACAAACTGAAACGTTTTCGGGAAATACAGACTTTAGAGGAGAGGATTCAAAAACTACATGATGGTAAGGAAACAGGCAGCTGCAGGCTGGAAAATACACTGTAGAATACTAATCAAATAAGGCTGCTAGTCTCCTGTGAGAAGAGCAAAATGATTTTGCAGAGATCACTACAGTGGAAAATTATTTTCAGTTATATTATGCAAAGAGAATCAGAAAGAAATACAGGATATAGAGTAATCTGTATCCTGTACTCAGCTGTGATTAAGTATGCAGCAGTAAAAAATGCTGTCCACTAAAAAATAGCGAAGCCTGAGAGATTTTTGTTTTACAAAACAAGGATGACACAGCAGGTGAATGCTGATCTTATATCTGACTTGCTAGATGTTATTGAGGTAGGCAGTAGATTTTTACTATTGTAGAACAGATCTGCTTTCCTTAATACAGGCACTTTTTTCAGTACATACGTACTCCACTTGTATCGTTTGAAATTGTAGTTTCTCTTTTCATTTGTGGTTATCTGAATCATTTGATGTGGCTGTCTGAGAAATGTCAGTTTCTATCATTATATTTTAATACTGCTTTTTTATTCGTTTGGTTTTCTCAGCATCTTAATGACTTGTATTCACAAGTCTCTTAATATTCTAAAGTATTTTAGATGTACTGCATCCTGTCGTGTTAAAATACTCTTTCAGTGATTATAGTTAATGAAGAGAAGCACTCATTCTAAATGACAAGGAAGAATTTTAAAAAGCTGTAGCTGCTATCAGAGGTAATTTCTGTGTAAAATCTCCTACCTCCACTGACATCAGTGCACAGTTTACACAAGCCAAGAAAGTGCTCTGTTGTGTCTCTTAAGATGATTCTGACCTCCTTTCCCACCTTATAGTATAAGCTGATATTTTCCCCACCTTAGATTCAGGAAGGTAGCTCCTTACTTAATGTGGTGTAGTGATATGCTACTGAAAAAAAATATGTCAAATATATTAACTGAACTGTTGCAGTTACTTCTGTAAGCTTGATCTGATTTACAATATATGACATGGAACTTCTTGAAAGCACCACGAAGAAATTTGAATAAACCATTCAAAGGGGAATGCCAGTATGTTGAAGGGCCCAAGTAGTATATTCAGCTTTTGGGCAAACGCATGTCTGTTGTCTTGATAGAAAAATAGTTTGAAGAGAGAAATAATTTGGGATGCTTCCTTTTTCTTGTGCACAGAAGTATTTGCAGGTCCTGTGTAGAAGTTTATTGGTGTTTTACACCTGTGGTGTCCCTTTATAGCTGTGCAAACTGTCACTGAGTTCGTGTCATGATGCACAGAACACTTGAGTAAAGGTGTTTTCTGTATGCAGCAGATGCAGTATATGTTAAGTCATTCACAGCTTGAAACTGGTAATAACTCCTATGACTTTGTGGCCTGATAGCTTCACAGGAGTAGTTCCCTTTAT
>Ga0065711_1038521_pt1 | contig 18675 bp, 14 predicted proteins | sample Hoacrofraction12_FD_59098 | JGI IMG/M metagenome (GOLD analysis project Ga0065711, IMG submission 59098) | Hoatzin crop microbial communities from Cojedes, Venezuela - Epithelial fraction 12 v2 (version 2) | ecosystem: Host-associated > Birds > Digestive system > Esophagus > Crop | place...
GAAAGGCTGAGGGAGCTGGGCTTGTTCAGCCTGAAGAAGAGAAGGCTGAGAGGGGACCTAATAAATGCTTACAAATATCTCAAGGGTGGGTGTCAGGAGGATGGGGCCAAACTCTTCTCAGTGGTGCCCAGCAACACGACAAGGGGCAATGGGCACAAACTGAAGCACAGGAAGTTCTGTCTGAACATGAGGAAGAACTTCTTCCCTCTGAGGGTGACAGAGCACTGGAACAGGCTGCCCAGGAAGGTTGTGGAGTCTCCTTCTCTGGAGATATTCAAGACCCGCCTGGACAAGGTCCTCTGCAGCCTGCTGTAGGTGATCCTGCTTCGGCAGGGGGGTTGGACTAGATGACCCACAGAGGTCCCTTCCAATCCCTACCATTCTGTGATTCTGTGAATCTACTTCCCTCACTTAGGTTGGTCTTCTAGTTCCACTGTAATTTTCATCTAATCCTTATCCATCACCCGTACTGTTATCCTGCCACTAGCAATCCTAGTAGACTTCTCTGCTGATGTCAGAGACTGGCTTTCCTTCAGTTTGCAGCTTAGTATCAAAAATTCAAATAATCATTCTGTATATTTTATCCATTGTATTTGAAGCACCAGGATCTGCATGTTCAAATAATTTAAAGACATTCATCTATCCGTTAGGGAAAGAAGGAGCTGGTGAGACCATGAAATGCAAAAAGTCAGCATACACAAATCAGTCGCAACTAGAACGAATACGTGGTTTTAGTTAAGGAAAGAAACACTCACAGTAAATTAAGAGTACTTGATTTCTGTGGGAAAATCAAGATTACCACACTTCCAAAGAAAAACAAATGATGAGTGTTTGTTTGCTATTCCTACTTACATATATATGTTTACTCATTAGTCAAAACATTTCAAGCCTAAGTATTACTACACAACTTCTTAAATCAAATGTTGGGCTCCTTTTATTATTCCCATGGCTGTTAGTGATTTATTGCTCAAGCCATAAACTCATTTCAAACCTAAGAATTGCTGCACAACTCCTTAAATCAAATGGTGGGCTGCTTTTGTCATCCCCACGGATGCTATTGATTTATTACTAAAGTCGTAACAGTTATCAATGATAGTTTTTTACTATCCTCCAAAATAGCCTATTCATGCCGTTCACAAACATTCATAAACATCGAGAACTGATCCCTGAGTCAGCCACTAAGAATTACATCGCTATATGAGCATTGTAATATCCATAGATGGATTAAATATTTTGTTTTCTGAATAAGCACTTTAAAGAATTTAACAGTGCTTAAATATCTTTGAGTGGTGATGAGATTTCATAAATTTACAAGTGAAATGGATGATTCACTTTTCATTTCCATCAGCAAGTCACAATTATAGCACCTAAAAATACTTTGCAAGACACCCAATTTTCAGACACTGTAACATATGCACCAACACTGAACAGTTCAGCTCATGATGTAAACAGTTTATGGTTATTTGAAAATTAACAGTTCCTAATTAGTATCCCAAAGAAATGGGAATATATTTTCTGGGACAAGATCATGAATGATAACACTGTTGAAATAAATTCGCTTCAAGGAATACAGCTCATATAATTTTCTTCTGCACTGAGCAAAATCTCATATACACAAAGGGGCATACTTCAAATAATTTTTGGTCAAACACAGGTGCCAATGTTAGAAAAAAAAAATCAGTAATTATAAAGCAAAGGAGAGTACTTATGTTATTCTCCACAGAACTGAACAAGCCATATTACTACTGCAGCAAAGCAGCCATTAACATTATTTATTTAGATATTCAAATGTATTCATTTTGAATAATTCTTTAGGAGATTTTGGGTTGTCATCCATAGTGATTCAAACTACAAAATAAATGTGGACATTGATTAATAAAGGAAGAATTTTCCTCTAAAGCCACATTTTTGAAACCTAGAATCTTTATACTCGACTGAAATTTAAAAAAAAATGTAATTACATTTACAGTCTATTCATATGTTTTAGCTCTAAATCAAATACTCATGGACTGTGATTGAACTGGAGAAATTTGTGCCAACTGAGGAAAACTATTAAAAATTATTATGGGGTACAGACTAAATACCTGTGAATGTACTCTTTTTTTTTTAGCGATACTTTACCTGTACATGTTGCGTTATCACCATCTACTGTTCATTCATCCTTTTTTTTCTACAGCCTAGTCTTGTTTAAGAGTGTAATTAAATGTCATGCTGCCATTATCCTAACTAGAATTTGAGACAGAAATGTGACAAAGACTAAATAATTCGTTTATTTTCTGTATCTTTGAAGACTTAATTCCATCAAACTTCAAATCATCTAAACTGGGCATTTCTCCATGGTGATTTCCTTACACATATTCAATACATTTCACTATTAACTGCTCTCCACTAATTAATGTTCCCTTTCAGAAAAAAGAGATACTGTTAGAGAACTAAAGCTTGGATGCAGCATTTTGTTTTCAAGCATTATAACATGACTAAACATCTCACGATTGCCATGTTATACATTTCTTTAACTTCCAGCCTTGGGCTACAGCACCTGCCAAAATGAATTGTTGCTTATATAGGAATTAGTTTAAAATTTGAAATTAGTTTCAACTAGAAATTTTGAAGACAGACCCTCATATCACCTGATCTATATGAATCCGTTTACAGAAAACAGACAATTTTGAAGGAGTTGCAAAGTGCACCCAGGCATGCTAATAATTGCTATAAGAATGCATTCCACAGAAACTAAACTAAAACATTTCCTCATGTAAAATCTAAATGGTTCTTTCCTGAATGTAAATATATTTGCAAGCAGAATTATGTTCCTTTCAACGTTGCAAGGATATTTATGTCAACAGCGTTGTCCCTTCAGTGGAACTAATTCCCATAAGTAATTTAAATATTAATTGCTACAACTTTAATGAGAAAACTTGCTCTTCCTACATGTCTCTTTCCAGCAGGCATCTCCTTCAGTGTTTATTTCTGATACGCACTGAATTATCTATGGTACAAAAAAAAATAGGGGGGTGGTGGTGTAGAGATAAAAAGACAGTTCATAGCTTTAAAAAAGCGTATTACTAAATAGTCTACAACCAAAGGCAAAGGAAATCAAGCAATGCTGAGGAAATGAATTGTGTATAACATCTACTGTTAGACAAAAATCTTCTAACACTGATACTGTGGTCTTAGAAATCAGTCAAACATGTGCAATTCAAAAATGAAGCAACTACCCAGCAAAAGCGAAAAGTTATTTTAGAACACGTGAAGGGCACACCATGTGTGTCAGAGAAACACTGAACTAGGAATTACATTTACTAATGTGTCACATAAGCTCAACAACAACAACAACAAAAAAAGAGAAAAAAAAAAAAAAGGAAAAATACACTGACTGTCCAGCAAATCCACTCACTGCAGCAGTTTTCTCATTACAATGTACTGAATGCAACAACGAGCCAGGAGGCTCATTCTGCATGGAAAAAAAAATATTATATCCTTGATGCAGACTTAAGAGAAAACACCTTGCCACCAAGGGTAAACTGCAACAAGATACAATACACAGGCATATTCAAACACTGCAAAAACATTCTGTATCAATGAGGCAGATGGTCACAGTTTGACCTAAAGTAATAATGCTGTACCTTTCCATTTTCTTACTAAAGCTAGCTTACAAATGCATAAAAACTAAACATGAGTTTATAACAAAATGAACGAGACAGGAGTGATCTCAAGGCATTTACTTAATTACAAAATCATTAAATTCTGTCTCTGTCGTGCATCTCAAAGAACCAGTAATTTACCAATAATGCCTTAAACACAATTCTCTGCTTGACGTTGAAAATAATGCTGTAAACATTCTGAAAAATGATGAACATAACTATCAGCACAACTCCCTGCCTGCACACAAGATCACAACGTAGCGGGTGCTGCAGCACTGAGCTCCCAGGAGCTCAGCTCTGAGGGGGATGAGATTTAAAGTAAAGCCAAGTAATATTTTCTTTAAGGAATTCTGCATCCCACTCACATAAATTAAAGACCTAGTTAGAACAGACTCCAGCCAAATGGACAAATCCCACCGAGAACAAAAAAAGCAGGCTACTTAGCCAAAGAAAGGTATACTAAAAGGAGAGAAGTCAAAGAGGGTAAAAAGAGGTAAAAAGAAAAACCAATAACAATACCACCAAAGCTCAAAAAGTTGACTGAGCAGATGTAAAAGTTCTACCGGACATTGATGCAGACAATTTTCCCAGGCACCTATGTTACATCAGCTGAATGAATTAGATGTTCTGAGTACTCACCCTTTGATTTCAAAAAATCCACAGGATACCAAGTTTTACATTTTTTGAAAATGAGGGAACCAGAACTTTTAGCAATGCCTTGGACAAGGCCTGCAGCATGGCTGTAGCTTTAAATCGCCAAATCTGTCACCAGCACGGGCAGTGCAAAACCTCACCTCTGTGCTCCAATGCCAAGCTACCCTGCAGACCCACTAGGGACTTACCCAGCACAGGCACTTTCCAAACTTTCTCACATTGAGCTCTAAATAAATTGTTCCAGTGTGGGATGGTCCCTGTCTTGGATCCCTGTGTGTTGCAACGATCAATTCTGTTGTTCTACCCATTTTAGCAGAGCATCCCTCTGCAAAGACGCATGTGTGTGTCCGTTTCCACAGCTTTGTGGTGGTTGTGTAAAGGCACAGCTTTACTGGAGAGAGGAATGCAGAGCTGTAGCGGGCTCTAAGGGTAGCTCCTGCCTTCTGTACCTGTGCTGTCCTTTGGCACTGCCACATTCCCACTGCAAGGGAGGTCTGCAGGTCCTTAACTCCATGTGCCAAAGGCTGGTGAGAAGCCCTACAGTGTCATGCTGGGCTGCAGGAAAAGCTGGGCACTGGCAGAGACGCAGGAGGTAGGGACTAAAGCCCTCTGCCCCATAGTCTCCGGCAAGAACTGCTTTAAATAAGTCCGGGGTTATCAGACTTGTCTTTGAACCAGTATTGGCCCGGACTAGAAATGATCTGAAACAATCATGACCATAGCTGCAACTGCCTACCAAAACTGAAACAAAACATTTACAGTTTCACTCTCTGGCAATCTTCATTTGAAGGTGTACTCCTGTCCTGATTTTGGCTGGGAAGGAGTTAATTTTCCTTCCAGTAGCTGCTGTGGTTTGGATTTGGTACAAGCAGAGTGTGGATAATACACTGATGTTTTCAGTTGTTGCTAAGAAATCCAGGACTTTTTTCCAGTTTGTCATATTCAGCTGATGAGGCGGTGTGCCTGAGCTGAGATGGAGCAGAGCCAGGCAGCCAGCCCAAGCTGGCCAATGTGAATATTCCACACCATGGACGTCACGCTCAGTTTATGAATGGGGGTTGGCCAGGGGGTAGGCTCCCCCTTTTTCCATGAGTCTGATCTTTTCCATGGGTTCAGACTTCTTCCATAAGTTCGGCGAAATCCACAAGTTCTGTGAAATCCACAAATGCCGCGATCGCCACTCAGGGACTAGTAGCACAATCAGTCATCCGGCAGTGAGAAAAACTGCATAGTCTATCACTTGTTTTGCATACTCTTCATTACTGTTATGCCTTCCTTTGCTGTCTCATTAAACTGTCTTTATCTCAACCCATGAGCTTTCCTTTTTGTCCACTCTCCTCCCCGTCCCACTGGGTAGGGAAGGAGCAAGAGAGCAGCTGCACGGTCCTAGCTGCTGGCTGCCAGGTTAAACCACGACAACCCTTAAACTAAGGCAGAAGAGCATCAGCCTCTGTTACAGAGGTTTCAGCAACGACTTTGACACTTAGCTAGGTCTTGACTCCTGTAGCATTTTTCACATATGAAAGTCATGCTCAGCCACTGAAGTGGAAATCTCACGAAGGCTAACTTCTCAAAATTGCTCTAGCTAAATCAGCAAGACCTCTCTGTCACTGTTCTTATTCTCTCTTATTTGGGGCCATGAATGACTGTACACCTTAGCAGCGACTGCAGCTCAGCCGATATGTGGTAGCCTGAGCCTTAGACTAAGAAGTGGAGACACACTTGACTGAACCAAGGAAAAGACGGCTCACTAAGAAAAGCTTATTTAAAAATAAACTGCAATCAGGAAGGTCCTATAGGAAATACACCTTTGTTCAGTTTCCAAGGAGATCATGAATATCTGTTCACAAATCTAAAATGGTCTGATGGATTCTAGTTTTAATTTCTAATTATTATTATTAACTGAAAGAGAAAAAACAAAGGACAACAGCAGGATTGGATGAACACACACACGACAACTGGCAGGGAGTCATTTGTTACTGTTATAACCAATCCAGTATCAAACGACCATTCCCTTGGAATACTTTCAGAGTGGCAAACAGGCAACAAACACATGGTTTTGACGATACAATTTGCTGATTGTCGCTTGGATATTTTTAAGTTACAAAACTCTTCCACTTTTAGATTTTATTTCATTTGTTATAAGAAGTCATAAATAATTGAAAGTCATGTGATAAATTATTCAGCTAAGTGCACAGTTTCCAAGGAATCGTAGCATGAGTCTGGAATAATGGTATAATGCAAGTCAGACACAGAAGCTGAGCTGACACCCCACAATTACCACACACAGGAGCAGTCCAGGGAGTTTGGCGCTTCTCAGCGTGTGCTTTCCACCACAGGGACGTGTAAGTACCTTGTGAATATTTATGAATTCAAAGTCCCTATTGCCTACTGTGTACTTCAGCTGCTTGCCTATGCATGGTTATGAATTAGTAAAACTTAACCCAGAGCTTCACTGGGCACAATTGATTAGGACATTCATATCTATAAGTGATAGCACTGTCCTTCAAGACTAATGCTGAACGTAAATTTCTGCTATAGAAGTGTGGTGGGATGACCCTGGCTGGATACCAGGTGCCCACTAAGCCACTCCATCATTCCCCCTCCTCAGCTGGACAGGGGAGAGAAAATATAATGAAAGGCTTATGAGTCAAGATAAGGACAGGGAGATCACTCAGCAATCACCGTCACAGGAAAAACAGACGCAACTTCGGGAAATTTATTGAATTTCTTACCAATCAAATTGGAGTAGGATAATGACAAATAAAACCAAATCTCATAACACCTCCCCCACCCCTTCCTTCCTCCCAGGCTTAACTTCACTCCTGATTTCTCTACGTCTTTCCCCCCAGCAGTGCAGGGGGACAGGGAATGGGATTACGATCAGTTCATCACATGTCTCTGCTGCTCCTTCCTCCCCACACTCTTCCCCTGCTCGAGTGTGGTGTCCCTCCCACAGGAGACAGTCTTCCATGAACTTCTCCAACATGAGTCCTTCCCACAGGATACAGTTCTTCAGAAACTGCTCCAGTGTGGTCCTTCCCACGGGGTGCAGTCCTTCAGGAATGGACTGCTCCAGCGTGGGTCCCCCGCGGGGTCACAAGCCATGCCAGTAAACTGGCACAAGCATGGGCTCCTCTCTCCATGGGGCCACAGGTTCTGGCAGGAGCCTGCTCCAGTGCGGGCTACCTACAGGGTCACAGCCTCCTTTAGATGCATCCATCTGCTCTGGCATGGATCCTCCATGGGCTACAGGCAGACATCTGCTCCACCGTGGACCTCTATGGACTGCAGGGGCACAACCTGCCTCACCATGGTCTTCACCACAGGCCACAGGGGAATCTCTGCTCTGGCGCCTGGAGCACCTCCTTCCCCTCCTTCACTGACCTTGGTGTCTGCAGAGTTCTTTCTCTCACATATTCTCACTCCTCTCTCAACTGTTGTTGCTGTTGTGCAGGTTGTTTTCCCCTCCTTAACTATGTTATCACAGAGGTGCTACCACCATCACTGACAGGCTCAGCCTTGGCCAGCGGCAGTTCTGTCATGGAACCAGCTGGCACTGGCTCTATCAGACACAGGGGAAGCTTCCAGCAGCTTCTCACAGAAGCCACCGCCTGTAGCACCCCTGCTAGCTAAACCTTGCCGTGCAAACTCAACACAAAAAGACACTGTCTTTAACCATAACTACCTGTTATAATTAACTGATAAGCTACTCGGGGGGACTGGGATGGAAGTGACTGCAGGGATATTACTGTTTGCTGTAAAAATGCTGGTACAATCCTACTACTTTCTTTATAAAAAACAAGCTATCTAATTATCTTGGGTAGGTCTAGGTCCATGATGTCCAGAAACACAAGTAAACTCCTCAAAAATTGAGATATGATTTTGCAAAATCATATGTGAGTCAAGAATGTGGAAAACCAAAAAACCGAACACCAGCAGACATTCTGCATTTTGAAGGCGATTTGTAAATTTAAGTAAAATTTCTCTGAATGTACCAGTAAATTAAAAGCTATACCGACACTTCATTTACAAAAAGTCATATGAACTGTTTCGTATACACAATACTGAAAGGCCTTACTTCTCTTTGTCATTAGAGATTGCATTTGAGCAGATCATGGAGATGGTAGACTTTTATGAGACAGTACCAGCTGGATAACTACTGAGCTGCTGATACTTTGCCAACAAAATTGGCATTGTATTCACACATGGGTGTGACTTGAATTTCCTATCAAGTAAGATCTAACAAGCTTCAAAGCATTTACATATTATATGTTAGCAAAGAACTGAAGGTATATATTAAACACCAAGTACACTGAAAAGTTGCAGAAGAATTCATAGTGTAATTGTCCCACCAGCATTTCCAAATTTTTCCAGTTGTCCTAAGTTTAGTAGCCTTGTCTACCAAGGAAAAAATGGTCTGTCTAGCAATCACTACCCAACTTAGGGAGTTACCGCCCAGTTTCATCCAAATCTGTCACAAGGGCAGCAATTTCAAGGATCTAAAGATGACCTTATTTAATGCTCTAAGTAGCAACTTCAAGAGCCTTAATGGCCCCTGGATCCCAAAAGTTATACATTGTTTGAGCTGCCAAATGGCGGTGCATAAGCTCAGATACCACCACGGCTTGACCTGTCTCTTTTCCAACCACTAATTAAGGCACACAGAAGGAAAATACAAATACTGGAGTGATAGGAGAGGGAAGGGAGAAGCTGGAGTTACAATTAGAGGACATAAAAGAAAACAGGGGACATTCCAGAAAAAAAAGAACGTGGGCATACTATGCGTGGTGAAAAAGTAGGGCTTTTTCTAGTAGGTTAAGGGAACAGAGGATGCAAGTCTACAGGAAACTACTAGGCTTCCTTCCTGCCATGCCCAGAACAGCTTGTTTCCAAACTGCAGAACCTACGCCCGTGATAAGGGGCTCTAGATGAGGACCCAGCATCTACAGTGTAACCAAAGGTTCTGCTAATATTTAGCAAGATGAAGATATCTAGGAGTGATTTCTCAAGTAGCAGCCCAGTTATTTTGCACAGCCTCGCTACATGTACACAGGCAAAATGTTTAACCTCCCTGCTTATTGTCCATTTGCAAACTAGACAAAAATACTTTACAGCTCTGAAAAGTGCTTTCAGGTCCCAGAACCGTAAAGTTGCTAAATGCACGCAAAGAGTCATTCTCAGCAGACAGTATTCCATAGTGGGCATACGTGGGTCTTGAAAAGCGACCGAGTAGCACTGTTTATCCTTTGCTAGTAACATTACATTATACAAACATAAAGGAAAAAAAAGACACTTAGATCCAACTTCATTACTGGTGCAAGTTTACAGAAGAAAAAGAGGAAAACTAGCAGAAATACATAAGAAGGAGCTTTTACCCAAATTAAAGCTACCATTTGTCTTCTTAAGAGAGCCAAACTCCGAGCCTCTGAAAATTTGTGAAACTTCACTAACAGGCAACTAGTGATGTGCATCCCGATCTATCCTGCCTAAATTCAGTTCAAACCCTGGAAAATATTAAAACCCACAGCAAATATTTGCAGGAGCACCCAATCCTTATTTGGACTCCAGTTACATATCAGCTAAATCAGCATGCAATTTGAAATAAAGATTTTCCAGGGCTCATTTTAGAGACTGCTAGAATGGAAAGACAGTGTCAACATTCAGCAATCCAATCTCAGTTTTAGTGAATTTACAGTACCTGGCTCAAAACAAGAAGATTTGCAAATATCTAACAGGGAAAACATCAAATAGTACACAAACCAAGCCATCCTGTGTAAGTACACTGGAACTAAGAAGCTTGCTTTCACACAACCACGTCTCTTGTGTTGAACTGACTTTAGGGCCTAAGAGGATATAAATTCTGACCATAGTTTCTTCCAAAACTGAGGGAAATTGATCTCTATCCTGTATGAATTGTCTAGTACATGAGAAACTTCTTTCACAGTGAAGAGTCTCCTGGGTTCCGGCCTTTCTCTTTACAAGGGCATTCATTTTGTTCTCTACTCTGCGGTCTGTTTTCACATAAGATGCAGTACTATCTTTAAGATGTTTAATCCTCTGTCATTCTCTGTGAGAATCATCCAACAGGATCAAAAGCTCTTGTAGAAGATGTACAGCAGATGGCATAACTTTCTACACAAACATGGAAGACAAAAGTCACCTTCCCCAGCCATAAATCTAAAAGCAAGAACTTGCACTTTTCTTTCTAGGAAATTATTATGGAACTTGAAAAAGTTATTCATCACATGTCTGCACAAAGCAGACATCTCAGAATGAGGTAAGTGTGATCCTTAAGTCTAACACCCAGTCTGAACTAACCCCATGGTGGCACCCTCTCGCTCCAGAATACTAATCACTGGTTTGTTTTTCTCCCTCTCCACTGTGGATAACATACCTTGAGAAAACATAAAATACAAGCAATACAAGCAGAGAAGCTATTGCTCAGTAAACTTAAACGTGAGCAGAATCTATGAAAGCATATTTAAGAATATACAATGACTTGCAACTAATTATTTTCTAAAGGAAAATGGAGTTCATCGACACCAGAAGATGTGTTGCACGACTAGGGATTTTCCTGGCTTAGACATTCAGGTGTTTAGCTACGTCTCTAACTGAGAGCTGTTTACAGCAGCACATAATTTTCTAGTTAACACAAGGTGGAATGCAAAATTAAAATTAAAAAGGTTTTCGGAGTAATCTAATAAAAAAGAAGGCAACATTATAGAAATCACACACGACCACAAACATAAAATTCACCAGAAAATACAAATTAGGAAGTTAAAGCAACAGGCAAGGAACGTGTAGTACAACGCAAGACTTAGGAGGGACTTAAAGGAAGAGACCTACATATGCTACTATACTTGTAGTACTTCATAACCTTATTATTGACAGAATATGCAACTCAACCATAGCACACTGGATATCTCTGATAGAGTATGATCTCAAAAAGTCCGTAATCCTGATCCCATCCACACACAGAACTTGAGATCAGCATGAAGCTGGCATGTGCTTTTAAGAGAGGCAGGCATTGCTGGCCTGAGCAGCTCTCTGTGTGGAGAGTTTTATGTGAAATAAGTCTGTTAACTTGAGGCATGCCGCAAATAATCAACCCTCTCTCCCTCCCAGCTGAAGCAGCTCTGTGTATAATACTTCGCTCATCACAGCCAAGATGCTTGAGTGTCAACAAAGTACAAGGCATGTCCAAAAACTATTCCTAAAATCCTGCAAAAGCTTTGCTGGCATACATGACATTACATGATAACCATTGTTAGTCTCTGCATTAACTCATTCTGTAGACATTGCACTAACGGAAAACTGAAAAGGTATGCGTGAACAGCTTCTGTACCAGTATCTAAGATGTCACTCTTCTTGGGAATTTGTATTCTGCTGATTTATTCCTGTGTTCTTTCACGGTGCTTTAGACTATAGCAATTTTCAGGAAACTATCTGTGGCTGAGTTCATGCTATATATAACATTTATCTCAGCGTGTTCTAGATCATCTCTGAAACAATAAAAACAGACTTCTAATTCTGCCGAGGTCATTTGGGACCTAAATATCTCAATTCCTTTTTTCCTGCCAAAGTGCTTTCAGAGCTGTGTTAAGATTATTCAAAGAGTAAGAAACATAACTACCTAATTTTTCATTCAAAATTATATATATGTATACTTCCCAATGGAAAATATAACAGAAGCAGTATCCAGTGCAGTTCCATAAGATTATTTTTCTGATTTGAAGGTAGTGTTGACAATGTGACTTCTAGTATATTTTACCACCTTAATAAACAAGTATTTTTAAATAGTAGAAAGTGTCTATAATCTATCTCATTATGCTACTTGAGCTTTCGCGTTCACCCGGGCCAGTATTTTTGTCACTTATTAGCATGTAAGTGATAGAAAGTTGAGGGAACCTGCTCTTCAATCTACATTTGATGCGCAAAAGGAACGAATAACTGTGATACATAAGTACCCCCTAGTGATGAAAGGATGAACTACACTATTACACTAGGACTTTGGCTCGTTTAATATTGTTGTTAAAAAGAGACTGACAAAACAAAAAAAGAATATGCTATTTGACACTCAGCCTCTGTCCTGAGGATGGCAGAGGACACACTCAGCCTCATTCCTAACAAAACACAGGCATGAAACACTACAGACAGTGAATGTTTGTTCGAAACAGTCAGAATTAAAGTTCTCAAAGAAAAATCCTTAAGAAAAAAAAATGAGATAATAACTACTTATAGGCAAAGCACACATTCCTTGATTTTGAGGTTTGGCAGCTTGTGCTATGGCAGCAAACATGTGAAGACACACATTTCACTATACTGTTAATTTTCTAAGAATGAGTTCAGCAATAGCTGAATTCTGAAGGGTCTTATAAGCTCAGATAGTTCCCGTCACTCTATTTGCATGATAAATGATTTTAACAGAAAAAGAAATAGAAAAATATTCTATATATCTATTTTTTAATGAAAGTTTAAGTTAATTAAAGAACATTTTTGTAGAAAAATGTAGCTAAGCATAAGAGATCCAAATTCTTATAAGCCACCTGGAAAAAGCTAAGAGTTTAGTAGCCTCTAACCCTAATCCAAGGAGCTGAGAAGCTGTAAATTGATGTAGAAGGAAAACTAGAGAAAGAATTATCTCTTGGCTGCACATTTATTAAAGCAATATTGCTCAGAATGCATTGTCATAAATAGCAAAAGGGAAGCATAAATGAATCAGAAAAAGCTCTTTTATCATATAGTTGCTCGTTCACATGTCCATCAATAAGGACATACAGACACCCACATTGAATGGAAGAATATATTTCTGGCTGAAAAACACATTGATCAGATGTTCCAGACTTTAAACAAAAAGCCTCATAAATTTTACTGGATAAAACCAAAAATATTCGCATTTAAATTTCACTTGGTGTAAGTATCAAACCAACACAGTTCTACACAACAGGAAGTCCAGCCAGTAATGCATCACCCAGGCACCCAACTTCAAGCTCATATACTGAAATATCAACACTCTGAAAATGTTCTTTTGTCTTTGTGGCTTCAGAATCCCAAAGGGTTTATCAACCAAACTGATGAGACCTGTCCAAATTCAGGCAGGTTAAAAAAAAAATTGCCAGCAATTTAAAAAAAAGTGCTACCTGTTAGGCATACAGCAAATCGAAAGGTGTTTACTAGAATTTCTGCAACTATTCCTTCTTAGGTTTCATTTAGACAACTCAATTACAAAAAAATTAGGACATCAATAAAGTACAGTTTCTTTTGAGACCCCTCCAACAATCTGAGTCCTTACAGTGACACAGAATCGATTCCTGAAAGCATCATGTTACCCAAAAACTTACCTACCGTAAAAAAGTAAGAAATCATCACAAATGAAGAGGGAAGTCCATTAAAATACAATCAGAAATTCTGACATTTGCATGCTCCCTTTAAATGCTCCATGCTTTAATGGACACGTGTAACTGAATGAAGCGTTATAGAGCTAGATATTGCAGTAGCTGGACCTGACTGGACTAAGGATTGTCTTTTTCCACATTTTTTAAAACTAAACCATCATGTTCGTGAAGATAGATGAGCATGTGATGGAAGGCAAATGCCCAGCACCTCAGTAACTGTTCTGAAGAAAGAACTTCAAGAACCAAGTTTACTTATAAAACACAAAAGACCTCAAAAATCAACTACACTATTATATTATACACATATATTATATATAGACATAATTATGAAATGATAGCTTATAAATTATAAAGCTTTAAGCCTCTAACAAACAGTTTTATTACAAAGAAGAGGAGCAAATTTGTGAAACCTGGTATGTATGCACCTTTGCCCTGCTTCTTGTCAGGACAATGATGAAACTTACCTCTGTTCTGAGTAAACACAAGGGTCTTTTCCACAGCCTATATCCTACTTTAGCAACTTGTCCAAGGTATGACACTGAGGAATAGGTAAGTTACATATATATTTACTGGTTTTGTTGTTACAAAGCTTCAGGGATGTACATCACTATGGAGACAAGTGTACGAGATTTTCTACCTCCACTCTTGTCTTGCACAACTAAATTAAAAAGGACTTAGAAGTACAATAAGACAGATATATTGGATGAACTATTTCAAACAAAACCACATTTGGTTGGAATGCTGAATCAGCATAAAGTCTGCTCCTATCTTGTGTACTCATTAAACACGGCTGCGAGGTAACACCAAACTCAGAGATAAGACACAAATACATAGAAAACATCTACAATGCAAGAAATATGTTCCCAACATTTTTATTTAAAGTACATGAAGGGTTTACTTACAATTCTTCTCCTTGTTTTGCTTTTCTGTCAGAAACCAGATACACACTTCCAAAGCTTCCGTTGCCAAGTTTCCTCTGAATAACGTATCTTCTTGCGATCACAGCGTCTGAGCAAGCAGAATCCAATCTGGCAACAGTGACATGCTTAGCAGTTTCTTGAAATTTCAGCATTGCTCTGTGTAACGGAAAATACACAAATTTCTCTAAAATTTAGCTCTCAAATCCTTTTACTGTTCCATGGATGTTTGCAGGAAACACTTGAAACATAAAAATATTTGATTTGTCAATGTATTATTCTTATTAAAATCTTCATTTAATTCTACGGCAGTGCTTATATTGCCCAGCTTGCAGCAAAACACAAATTAAGAGAAATCATTAGTTGCTAGGCTGTGGGTAGCAGACTTGATAAAGAAACTCCAGATAACGTAGATGCGACATAGTCAGCCTTCCTCCAAAATCAACCTTAAATGAATTCACTGAACTAGTAACACAGGGGAAATAACATGCAGGTGCTTCTACATTAATTTATTTAAAAGTTCAAGTGCATTTTGCAAGGACAACTACACCTGTATTTCACCCGACAGTTCCCCTAGACATGGCACTCTTCCTCACCACCTGTCTTTATACCACCATGGTACTTGACAACAAAAGTATCTGCATTTCAGCATAGAAGTTTTGTAATTTTTGTATATACTGAAGCTTAATCTCCACCTGTAATTTGAGTTCACTCCCATCAATAACTACAAAGCTGTTTTCTCTGCTCTTTCATTTGCCCCTCAGGTTTCACCATCTGCTTCAGTGCTGACCTCACAGCTTCTGTGTGATTCACTACTAATAACATCTTCTGCAAATTAGAGCTTCATGGCTTCCCACAAGACTACAAGACTTTCAGTAAAACCCAATTCTTCCAAAAGTTCTTCATTTCTCCTTCACTGTAATAATTCTTTCTTGACCCACCTTTCATAGAATCACTAAGGTTGGAAAAGACCTCTAAGATCATGAAGTCCAACCATCAACCCAACACCACTATGACTGCTAAACCATATCCTGAAGTGCCGCATCTACACATTCTCTGAACACCTCCAGGGACGGGGACTCCACCACTTCCCTGGGCAGCCTGTTCCAATGCCTGACCACTCTTTCAGTAAAGAAATTTTTTCTAATACCCAATCTAAACATCCCCTGATGCAACTCGAGGCCATTGCCTCTCGTCCTATCGCTAGTTACTTGGGAGAAGAGACCAACATCCATCTCACTACACCCTCCTTTCAGGTAGTTGTAGAGAGCAGTAACAATTTAACTTTGATTTCGAATTTTTGTCTAATTGAGGTCCTAATTCTGCAAACATAGGGACTGCAAAGACAAACCTCTAGTGTTTCTACGGTTTTCAATAACTGAATATGAGTTTAGAATAACTTTGCTTACTCAGCCTTCCTCATTCCAAATGATAAAGGGTAGGTGTCTCACTGCACATAATAAAACAGTATTGCTTTCATTACCTTGCCTTTATATAATGCTACCTGCATCATTTGTGCTTGAGAAGCCTTTGGAGCAAATACAGACGTTGCAAGATCCTACAATCAGTGCAACTGATGTTACTATTTACCAGCACTGTCTTACTGCAGAGCAGTGTGCCCACACTGGGTTTATTCACCATAGCATTTTAACGTCAATGCAAGCACATCAAAATGCTTCTTTCTTTTTCTTGGAAAAGACAAATGGCTCAATTTTAAAAGCTGTATAACTGCTGGTTCCGAGTCACTCTCTTCACTTCTTAACAAATGCAGAGCCTAAATAAAGATTATAAATTTGTATGTTACAAAAGTGTGTGTGTACAAGAACCTATTTTAATACCCATCTGCTGAGCTGCTGTCACACTGTACCAAAGAGCCTGACATTGCAGTGCCACTATATTATGAAACACAGCCAGATTTTAACTACTACAAGCCATCTTAACAACGACACAAATCCTGTATGCTTTCTAAACAAAAGCACTCCTGAGATTGTGTTTCTGTATTCTCTTTCAGATAGCAACAGTGACAAAAATTTTGAAATGGAAATGCTAAGCAAAGAATGCCAGCTAGAAAACTAGTTCTTCTGCAACTCCAAATCTGTGTGAAGAAGCATAAATGGATCATGTTGAGGTGCTGGTGATGGGAGGGCAGTAGGATGAACTCCATATTACATTGCCAGTGCTAGAAAGTTTTTTTTGTTTAGTATTCTATTCTCCTAGGAAGTTGCCGGTTTACTGATGCCTTCACAAATTCCAAATAGAATAGCTTTGAAATACATAACCTTTAGAAATAACTACACTTGCAAAAGCTGCTACCTCTTTCCTTTTTACTGAAGAAGAGTCACTTAACACTGCTCACCTTCAAATTTTCGTACTTCCTTGGGCCCTAGGAATCTATCACCACCCTTTACACCACAGTATCACACTTGATATCAAGTAGCCCACTGAGTCTAACTGTTGCGCTGTATTTCCAACCCTGCCTCTCACCTGCTACTTTCTATACCTGTTTCCCTCTATATATATGATAATAGTAATAACTATCATAAAACTCTGTGAAATACTTTGATATCTACTGCTGAATAGTGTTACAAGGCAGTGATTGCCATTGTGGTGTCATAAGCACATTATAATGGCACAGAAGAGATGGATTTTTGAGCCACCACACTTGAAAGAAATACCCTGTAACAGACAACAGGCTGTAGCACCTGACTGAATCACAAAATCTCATGATTGAGAAGTACACAAACTGGCAGCCTCTCGTACCTCACTTTAGCGCAACCTCCCTTGTATTTTTTATCAGCATCCATCTTTTCCCACCAAGGAGGTATTTCCCAAGCAGCAGTACATCAATTGCTTCATTAAAGTTCAGAACAACTAGAGATAACTCAAAGAAATCAACTCTCCAGCCCCCTTTTCCTCAAAAATCTCAGCATACCCTGTCCAGTAACGCTCTGGTAAAGAGTTTATGTTCTTAATTCTCCCCGCCAAAGCCCCATTCCAGAGCCCGGCAGACTGCTGATGCCAAACTAATGCAATTACATTGTCTGGATCACTTTTTTTTTTCTTTCTTTCTGCCGTGGCTAGAGTTATATCTCCTTCTTCTTTTTTGTTGTAAGCTAAAGCAAAATTGTTGCTTAGGGTTTCATAATTCCACCTACACACGCTAAGCCCACAGTACCTCCACTTCTTCCCCTGACCTTCCCTTGCTTATGTAAGACACTGTTTTTAATTTCCTTTACGTAACCTTCAGGTTTCTTTAGCAACGTCTAACATACTCTCACGCCTTCTCTCTCCAAGCTGAACCCTTATTTGCCAATCACGGCCATTTACCAATTCTCTCAGGTCTTCTTTCTGATCCTTAAAAGAAACTCTGTGCTACACCAACATTCACCACCCCCGACCCCTCGCAGTACAAGCTCCAGAGCTTTTATATTTAAACTCTGAATATCTTCAGTATTTACTACCTTGATTTTTTTTTTCCTGCCAACGTCTTCCCTGGCCTGATCCTTTAAACTGTTTGAAAACAAAAAAATGAGGTATAGTTGGGGTTTTTTCCTTTCTTTAAAAAAAAAAAAAAAATCCTGAACACTAGTTCTATTGTTGTTTTCTGCAACATCTTTCTAGACCTAGCCAAGTCTAAAGTAACATCATCTCAGCTGGCTCAGCTTTTTTACTGCTCCCAGAGACAGGATAACTTAGCAAGCTTTTATTAGCAGCGTCGGAAGCAAAGGAGCTTGCAGGCGATGGTAAAAGTAGGTCAAATGCACTCCGCCATCAGAGAGGCTCCTGAGCACCTCCGTGACGCACGCTCGGGAAGCCGGGATCCCCTGGGATAACCTCAGAGAAGCCATTACCTCGCTAACACAGCCCGGGCGAGACTCGGCCTTCCCGCTCCGCGGGCCCGGGGGCACGCCGGCGGGCGCGAAGCAGCCTCCCCGCTTCCCCACGCAGCAGGGCGAGGCGGCGCGCCTCTGCTCGGGCCCCCTCCCTCGCCCCTCCGGGGAAGCCGGTGCTCCTCGGGGCTCTCCCCGCCCGCTTCCCACCCTCCCGCAGGGCCGCCGGGAC
>Ga0065711_1038522_pt1 | contig 18675 bp, 20 predicted proteins | sample Hoacrofraction12_FD_59098 | JGI IMG/M metagenome (GOLD analysis project Ga0065711, IMG submission 59098) | Hoatzin crop microbial communities from Cojedes, Venezuela - Epithelial fraction 12 v2 (version 2) | ecosystem: Host-associated > Birds > Digestive system > Esophagus > Crop | place...
CTCCCCCCCCTCCTCGCCGGCGCTGCGCACAGGTGGCCGGGAGCGACCGGGCGCTGTCCGCGGTACTGACCACGCCGCCCCCCGCCCCGGGTCCCCGCAGCCGCTGTCCGCGGTGCTGACCCCACCGGGCCTCCCCCGTCAGCCCGGGATCCCCTGAAGCCGGGTCCCGTCGGCCCCCGGGTCCCCTACTCCTAGCACCATCCCCAGCCCGGACCCCCATCCACCCGAGAGCTCCTCCCCAGCTGTGTCCCTCACCCAGGTTCTGCAGCCCCCACACAAACATAACCCCACCACATGTCCCTCTTCCTCACGCAGATCTCTACCTCACGCATGGCCCTCACTAGTGTCCCCCAGCCCACCTGCAGCCCACACCCACACAGAACCCCCACACACGTCTATCTTCTCCTCACAGGACCCCTGTATCTCCCATCCTATGTAGGACCCCTAACCATGGCCTCTATTGCCACCTGGTCAGGATAGATATAACATTCCCTTGAGTGCCTATGGCACCATGCAACTCTAGGGTTGGGTTCACTGTAAGAGTTCCCTATGCCCTTTGTTTGTAGTAGCAATATTGCAATGTTTTTCTGGTAGATGGTATGAAACACGTTCTTGAGCGGGAATGCACCTAGAAGTAAAGGGAAATCCCTGGTTGCTCCTGATGAGGGGCCAGAAGACTCCCAGCACCTCTCTTGGCTCCCAGCCTGTTAGGGAAGGAGCATTTCTGGAGGCTGCACTAGGATGGGGAGTATAGTGGGATGAAGGGCTGAAGGATGTGCTTGATCTTGAGCTGTATCTGAGCACTTTTTGAAGAAGGGACTACGTGCATGAGTGCCTTGGTTTGATGTGACACTACCCTTGAGTTTTAGGGTGATCTTGATGAAGCTTTTTAAGTGGTGTCTCTGTAATTTCTTGTGTGCTACACATGTTTCATGAGTCTGACTTTCCCATTCTACAACACTGGGTAAATGTCTGTAGAAACAAACCCCATGATATTTTTATTGAGATCTGTAGAAGTTACAGTACTAAGCTTACTGCTTTGAGCTTGACTGGGTTTTAGCTCCTACTCGGCTTTTGATTAGATCTGCTTATTGAACCCTGACCATTGTAATCTTTGGATGCCGGATGCTTGCAAGGATGTCTCTTAGAGTACAGCTTGCTGATGCTTGTGTTGTTTCTTAATGTGAGATCTTGGTCCTAGAGAAGAAAAATTTCCATGCCTCCTGGTATTTTCTGTTGAAGAGAAAGGCTGTGCTTGGGGGAACTGTTGGCTACTTGCTGTTGCTGAGGTAGCCCAGATTCTCTTTTGGCCCTGCTAAGGAGAGTTTCTTAGTGCTTAGGGCCACCTTTTTATGCCCCTCAGTATCCCCTTGCCCTCCCATGAGACTCGTGTACACAAGTTGTTGTCTGTGACTGGCTTATGGCAAAAGAAGACGTGCTGGAAATCTCTGAGAGAATAGGCTTGGCTCCCTTGAAAGCATTTTTTGCCCTGCTTTGAGGAAAGAGGTGATCACGCTAAATAGAACAAGTTGTGGCTGTGCTTAGAAGCATTACATACAGTCATCTTTTCAGTGAAAAACTATATTGAAGTTTTCTTCGTAGTTCTACGTGTGAACACTTATTTTGTGCCGTTTGAAAATCTGGGGCAGTAAAGACTACAATAACGTACTGGTGAAAATGGGGTGGTGCTCAGGCCATAGGGCATGCTAGGCTGTAACTTCAGTGAACTAGAAGCTGATGGTAGTGTCCTAATACTTGTCCTGCTGAGCTGGTTTGGCTTTACTGGTGGATCCTGTGTTGAAGCATGCCTGATGTATACGTGGTGACTGAATCTTTCCTTATCTCTCCCACTCTGACCAAGTGATACTGAACATTGTGTAGTCTTTGTATTTCATGATGTTGTGCTATAGGGAGGCGGTCCATGGGAATGATCTCCCATCATGATCTTCAACTGATCTTGTTCTCGAGGTACTATCCCCATGCCACCACCAGCCTGAGCAATCCAGTTGTGCTCTGGTGCTTTGAATCAGGCTGCTAAAATATGTTCCTTCTTCTTGGCTGCATTTGTTCCTTTTCTATTAAAGAGGAGCTTTACGTTCTTGCAAAATGTGCAATAAAAATGAAAGCTTCCACCTATAAAGGGGTCACTGAGGGCTGGGCCTGCTGGAGGAGAGATCTCCTTGCTACTTCTTCAGAAGGTAAGCAAGCTTCAGGAGATAGGTGTATACTCCTGCAACAGCCCTAAAGGTGTAGTGCTGTGCCCAGCATGGCACTGTGGGGACTATGCCAGTCAGGGATGTAAACCAACAGAAGACCTGTAAATCACAGGAGAGGAAAGGCTATGGAAGCATGGACTACAACAGTGGTGGTATAGAGTGCTGTGAGCTACTTGCATGCCCTTTATCCTCTAACCTGAAGAGTTATCCTGATAGTAGGTGATTTATGCCAAACTATTTGGTACTTCATGCGCTTAAGTTGAATGACATATTGACCAAGCCTTTTGCCCTCCTCCTAGCTATGTTTTCTTTAATGTAAACAAGTCATAAGGATGTAAGCACATTTTTAAAGTCAGATTCATGCTCCTGTGTTGTGCTGACTCAGAGCCTTAGACCACTCCTGATTCTGACAGAAATTAAGGCATGATACTTCAAAAAAACCCAGAAATATTAAAGACAGTTGTAGAGTACTGTGCAACTCTGTTGTGATGCTAGTAAAAGTATGAGTAAGATTTTTGTTATTGCTATGCTAAGACCTCCCACTTTTATTCCTAGCTAACTCTAACCTGTTGTTTTCTTATGCTCCACTTCTGAGGTCTGACACTTGTCTTTGTGCAAGGGCAGGCTGCTTTGGCTGCTTGAGCAGCACCTTGCTTGTGGTTTAATGGGTCTCCAAAACACCAGAAAAGTACAAGTAATTCATAGTGATACAGAGCAAGCGATTTATTCCTAGTCCTTTGAGCATTTCTTTGCAAGTATTTTAGCACAGCAACATCCTGTAGTTTCAGAATTTGTAAGGTGATTGTATTGCATGTGCAGAAATATTCCCCTTCTGGATGGTGCAATCATAATTATTTTTGTTAACTATTTTTTAGTTAATTTATTTTCTCTGCTAACACCTTTTTCCCCTTTTCTTGGAAGGTATGATTTGTCAGTCCAGATTTTTTTTGCTTTTCGTTTCCTAGTCAACGTTATGACATAGATAGCTACTACACTGTTAAGTTCAAGGTAAACGTTAGATAATGATCGTAATGTTGATATAACCATGAATGGAGTTGTGAAAAAACATTTCAGGTGACCTGCACCTGGTTTGCCACCACTTTAATGTGAAGGCCATGTACCCGTAGGCTACATTAATAGCAGCAGGGAGATTTCTGGTAGTGAATGTTTTAGTCCTCCGCCATAAGGACTTCTTATTTGGCTGTATGAGCGGTTCTGTCTCATGCCTGTTCTGCCCTTAGGTCCTGTATAGACTTTCCTGTGGGATGCATCATTGCTAAAATTGCAGATATTTTTTACATCGTCACATCAACTAGCAACAACATTCAGCAGTAACATATTTCCAGCTTTGTTTCAGTAGTAGAGGCCTGGCTGTATCCAAAGACTGATCTATTTCCAAGCATTCGGAGAAGAGTACTTCTCAGTTTAAATCCCTATTCTTCAAAATGATGCCTTCAGTAGAAATTAAACTCATATTGAAAGTAAACCCTGCACTTTGCTTCTCTGGGACTCTCACACTGGTAAAATTTGGAGATGCTCCTGGAAGTAAGCTGATTGATACTGGCTTTACGGTAAATTAAAACAAAGTCTGGCAAGTAGGTCTTCGTATTTCTCTAAGGGCTGCAATGCTAAGTTTGATATTTGATGGAACAGGAATGAGCATTCTGTCTAGATAGGCAGGCTCAGATTGTGGCTGTGCTATTAGCCTGTCTGTTACTGTCAATACACATCTTTGTATTTGTCCTGATACTATTTGGAGTACTGTCATAATGTGGCTGCACATGTGAGACATCTCATCTGCAGATGCAAATCGAATTCCACACCTATAAGAGGTGCAATTGCATATTCAGGATTAACATTTGGCTTACGAGCAGAACAGACATTCTTTGTTTTGCTTGTGCAGTGATTTCTGCGTTCATGTATACTTTACTTTTATACACTAGTTCTAGAAAATTTTCCCACTGCTGTTTATTCAGGTAGAGAGTTATAGTGTCTAGCAAATACTGTACAGTCAGCTTCAAATTAATGGAAGCAATAGCTCTGTGTGCGGAAGTAACAGATAGTAAAACTTGCAATTCCTTTCTGAGTTTTGGGAGCACTGAGAGCTCTTCTGGTCTGTGGCAGTTCAGAGTGTGGTATGTGCATTGCTGATGGGAGATGGGAATGGTGGCTTAATGCCACTGAACTGGAGATGGGAGCTGGTCACAGGGCTGGGAAGCAGTGGCGTTGCACTGGCGGCAGTCAGCACTTTTTCCTTCCTGCACCAGGTCCCTTGCCTGCCATTTTCTACCACTCTTCAGAGTGTGTCGGAGTCCCTGTGTACATTTTGCTGAGGCTCTCTCTTCCTGTTGTGTGAGTTTGGAAAAGCAGCACTTGCTGACCAGTGGAAATTACGTACCTGTGTTGTTCCAAGATAATGCCTATTGTTGACACTCCTATGCTAGTGGAAAGAATACCTTTGTCTGATTTAGTTTTATTCACCTGGGAAGTGAATCAAGCAAAACTCTGAAAAAGCTTTTGTATTTTGTAATAGGAGCACTCCTCCAGGGTATTATTCAAGAATAGCTATAGCGTTTTAAATCCACACTTTCCTTTATTCTGAAGTAACCCTCTCAAGTAGACATATGCTAAGCATCTCTCCTGGATGCCCATAGTGCTTGTGCATCTTTGTTAAAAAAATTTTTCTGGCTGAGCCAGAAATGATGGAATTGATAGAGTTTTTATTTGGTGAAATTTCTTGGTTTCTATCATGCAGAAGTTCAGAGATAAAGATTATAATAAAGTTATATGCATATAACTTTTTTAAGTGCTTACAGCCAGTTCTGTGTAGTAATGCGAAGGAAAGCCTTTAATATTATGCAGGATTTTATTATTCAGTTTGCAATAAAATATTTCATAGATCTTGAGAAGCAAATGTGGGTCCGAGGAACTCCCTGGGTGTAAGGTGCTTTGGCAATGCATGGTTGTCAGACAGCTGTCTGGGCTTACAGAGCTGGGAGTCTGGAACTGCCGGATCTTCACCCAGTCCTCCGAGTCTTCAAACTTGTCTGGGTCCTACCAGAGCGTCACTGATATCAAATTGTATTTGTGAAATGCTTTACTTTCAGTGAATGAGCAAATTCGGCAAAATGCACCTCATCTGAATTATTTTAGCTGTGATCAGGGCAATAAACAGTTCTCTAAAGCAGAGGTTGGCTGGTTTATGGCAGTTCTCACCTGGAGGCTTGCAGGGTTTTGCAAAGGAATAAAGTTTAACTTCACTCCCCAAACTAAACCAAGGAAAGAGGAAGAGTTAGTCTCAGTTTAAACACCATGTGCAATTGTGACACATTATAAACTGTATGTCTGAGTGGGAAATGTTAATCAAGAATTTAATGAAAGATTTTTCTAGCTTTTCCATCGATTTTCCTGAATAACCATATACACAAAACACTGTCTTCTGAGTTCCTATTTTTCCAATTGAAAAGTAACAAAAAATCCAGGTTCATAAGCAGATATTTAAAGCTGATGACTTTCAGAGTGAACACTTTCAGCTTGAGAGCTGTGTGAAGATCGTTAGGTCATGTCTACTGGAAAAGCAAGGAGTATTTCCGGAGGTAGGTCTCAGTTCAGCGAACCGTCTAAGTGGGCATTTAACTCTATGCATGCACCTACTCCCATTTTAAGATGATCCTGTGCTTGAATACTTATCAGAATAATTGTTTTAGATGAGTGGCTTTTAACTTTTTTGACGGGTATCAGCCCTAAAATTCCTCCTATTTTCCCTGTCCAACAGATCATTGATGGTAGGCTTGTTTCCCGCTTTCAGCAGACCCCTCTGGAGGTATTCACGGCTGTCAGTCCCCAGTTGAAAAGCCTTGTTTGTTAAAGAAACTCTGATCCTACTGCTTTGTTTGTGAGAATGGTCTACTTCTAGTTTGCTGAACTTTATCTAAAAACCAGTCCACTTCTCTTCCCACAGCCCTTTCTGCTCCTTTCCAAAAGTAACCTGTTTCCTTTTTTACCAAACTGATGCTAGTAGTAAACATTTTAAGCCAGGTGGTACGGATATCATCAAAAGTTCAGCAGGCTCTGATGAGATTGCTTATGCAATGGTAGTACACAAAGCTTTCAATTGTATGAATAGATGTTTGCTTAAAAGGTCTTTAAATAGATTCTTCCCCTTGGAGGAAAAGAAATGTGTAACATTTAATAATAAAAATAGCGTTTCTTCCCATAGCCTGAAATGGTATTGAAAGAGGTAATCATGTTTTGTATGGCAAAGCATTTTTCTAAATGGCATGTTTATGCTTTTCTAGTATTGTGGCTGCGATTGGCTGCTGGGCCTATTTGCATGTGCTAAATTGCAGTCCTGGAGATCTGTGAAAGCAATCCAGCAAAGCCAGTCTCAGCTGGGAGCATGGAAGATGCTGCTAATTTTGTGATGAGCCACCCACAGGCCCAGCGTGAGTCATTATCATTGTTTTGTTTTCCAGAAGTCGGCACCGAATGCTTCCAGGATCCAAAGTGTGGATTATCTCTGGAATTGTATTTATTCCCTCATAGTTTTGTTTGTTTCAGATAAGAGGAAAGAATAGGAAAAGATCCATTATAAAAAACATGAAATAATTAATTACTTCCTTATTAGTGTCCTCTTCCTGCTTTAATGTGCATTCACAGCCATTTTTTTGCTTGAAAATTTGCTTGTGCATAGCCCAACAATTGTGCTGCTCAGTCCTAATCAGCTTGCTGTGTGCTGCTGAGGAGATGGGTGGGCAACAGTGAGCACCGTGAGATGAAGTGACTTGACTGAAGTCATTGCTTGGCTCTGGCAGAGCTGAGGAGTTTCTGCTCTCGTTTCTTGTCTGTGTCCCACTGGTTTCTCAGCAAGACGCACCAAGTGTGGCTTTTATAAAGCCACAGCTGTGCATGGGACCAGCTGGGGCATCTGTTTGCTGTAGGTCAGGAGTCTTTCATCTGAGAGACGCACTGGTCTTATCCCCACAGTTGTAGGCCTGACACCCACTTGCTGAGGTTGCTGGTCCTCCTGGAGATAGGACAAGTGGTTGAGAGAACAATGGGATTGTGACGAATGTAATAATTTTGTCCCAGTTTTTAGACCACCTTCTAGGGTGTCTTCTTAAGCAGACTTCTTTAATGTGCCACTGACCATGCAAGTGTACCTGCAGGGACCATGGGCAGGATGAAGAGGAACTGCTGGATCCTTCAAGGGAAAGGTCCAGCAGTAGGAAAATGCATGCGTGTGGGCATACGGAAGAGCAGAGAAGTGTTCTAAATGCAAAACTTGGATACACAGTAGGTGGAAAAGACATGGACCGTGTGGGAGAGCTACATGAGCACAGGAGTGGAATAAGGAGCTGAGAGCACCAAAGAAGAGGAGTGGAGAAGGGAGGACTTCTAATGAAACTAGCTCAAAAACTGTAGCTAGACATGTTGTGCTTTCTTCGTGGATAGAAATACTCAATACAGCACTCCCTTCTCTGCCTTAGTCTAGTGACTTTTCAGCATGTGGAAGTCTGCTGCGAGGACCCAAATGATGCTAAGAGGGAGGGAGAGGCTGTAACAGTCTTCCTTATGGGGCTTGGGGTGGAGCTGGACATACTTCAACAGAGCATTCAGACTGGAAAAGCACAGGGATCAAAGGTATCCATGACACTCCCACAGTGACAGTACTCAAGAGCGTCTCTATGATTTTGGCGTGTCTACAAATGACCACCGGAAAGGTATTGCCAAGTCCTCCATGCTGCGGATTCCTTCTCAAGTTCTGTGTTTCCTCTTGTCACAATGTGAAATAAAAACCAAACCAAACAAAATAATAATGATTATACTACTGGTGGGACTGGGCGGCCATGTGCTGGCACTGCTCTTCTGAGTCCCTGTGACTTACTGTTGCCATTGCTTATCCTCTTCCATGGTTGTTTTTTGCTGGTGGAGACAGCAGCTTTTCATTTCATGTGTGAATAGCCCTGACGCAACCGGCTCTGGTCTCTTGCAGGAGCATGCATACCATAGGCTTTTATAAACAAAATCAAGTAGCAGCTAGAGCATCTTTAAGTTCACCTGACCCTATGTGGAATCGCAGCAGTGAAATTCAAGCGCAGACCCTGACAGTCTGGGGACACCTTCCTATGTCCCGGCATGTGGTGCTCCCCTTGCTCCCAGCTCTGTGTGCCTAGGCCCTTACTTACCTGCTTCTTGAGTTTAGCTTAGGGGTGTTCTAGGTGGTGCACTGGTGAGGCTGGAGGGACTCTTAGATGTTGCTTTTGAAAGTCTGATTTCCCCAGGTATTTTTGTTCTGTGCAAGCAGAGTATAATCTTTGTAAATACTCAGTTGGTTCGTCAGACAAATATGTATATAAATGTTCACATATGGCTTAATGTCCTGTAGCTGTACTTGAGTGTTCCTCTCTAGTAACTGGGATTTTCCTTTTATGGATAAGACAAAGAAACTCAGTTTTCTTTTTCCTCTGTTTCTGCATTTGCTGGAGCTTCTGTGATGAAACCTTTACTGTTCTCACCCTTAGCCTGAAGAGGCAGTTCTGGGGGTATAATTCATGTCTCCCAGCCGCTCTCGGGCTGCTCAGCAAGTGAAATGCACCCTCCCTGCCCTGACCTTGCCTGGTAAATGATTGACACACATCTCACAACATCTTGCTAGAGATCTGTTATTGCCCTGCAGCTCATTCACAGCACCTTGGCCACGAAGGTGATGTGGTTTTGTTTTTTAGGGTTGGTTTGGGGCTTTTTTTGAGATTAGAAAAGGTGAGTTAGAACAATCAAATTTCTTCAGACAGGATGGGAAGCATGAATGAGAAACACAGTTAAGCGGGAGTATGTCCTTTTCTGAGGAAACACTTTAGTGAATGAATTTTGCACTTGTTTGGCATTCCTGGGAAGTGGTGGGCCTTGCTGAGAGCACTCCCATGAGAGCTTGTCTCCTGCGCATCCACAGCCCGTGCCCCTTGGGTCAACACTTCTCTGTCTAAATACGCTGGCTGGCAAGGCAAGATCTCCGCTCAGCAAGGGATGCTCCATCCCCTCAGAGAAGGTCAGGAAACACAGTTTCTATATGATAGTCTACTAAATATAAAAATACTCAAAAGAGAGGCTTTTCTTTGTTAGTGGTGGAAAACAAAACCCCAAACTGGAAGAAAGATTTGGATAGGCACACTGCTTTGCAGAATATCCAAGAGTGTCCCTTAGGGACTGTGCTAGGGGCTGTACCAGCACAAGGTGGCCCCTGCACTGTGGGGAGGGCTCATTGCCTGTGTCTATGTCCACTGAGGAAAAAGCATTTTAATAAGAAAATCCTATTTTGGGAAGGGCCTGGCAGGGCACAGAGAGAGAAATGCAGAGCTCTGAAGTGTGCTGGAAATGCAGGTGTGGGTCTGACTTCTGCCTGGAGCAAGGAGGAAAGGCTGAGTCCATCCCCCTTGCTCAGCCTGGAGGTGTCACTTCTGCTTCTCCCCTGTCCCCCTGCTCACTTGGGTGAGCTCCAAACTCAGTGCCAGTCTCAACCTCACTAATCTTTCCCCACTGCTTCACTGCTCCCAGGCTGCAGAAGGGGAAGACAGCACAGTGCTAGGGAGGAGAGAAAGGCATCACGTCTCTATTACTTAGGAGAATGTTCATTTGGCTGGTAAAACACTGCTGGGATTAAATGTTAGAGAGGAAAATGTGCTTGCTACTCAGTGAGCACATGTTGCCCTACTAACTGCCAAGGGACAGTCTTCTGTTATAGCACTTTTATAATCTCTCTTTAAGCCTTGAGACTAGGAGCCAGCGTGTCTTACTCCCTGTTTCAGCTTCACTTTATCCACAGCACTGTTGTGTTATAAAGCCAGATCTTCACTGGGTTTAATAGAGACTGGAAAGCATTATTTAGCAAAAAAGAAGCCTCTCTGTAAAAGTCACCAAAAAAAACATGCAGAGGTAGCATCAATTAACAGAAAAATATGAGAGCAATTAAACTGGACCAGAATGAAGTGTCCATCTAGCCCAGCAGTCCACATTAAACAGACAGAAAAAAATAAGAAAACAGCAATATAATGTGTCCCCCAAATACTCTCCCAGCTGCTAGCTCTTTTCAGCTTAGGAAATTTTCTGAGTCAGACATGGTTAAAAGTATTTACTAATTCTAAGTAGATTTCTCTTCCATGTTGACCAGACTCCCCTTGAGTTCACATATATTTTTAACACCATGATGTCCTGCAGAAAGGATTTCCCCAGATTTGCTTTCTGTGATATGAAGAAGCCCCTCCTTTCCTTTGTTTTCCACTTGGTTCCTGCTAGCTTGGGTTGTTGCTTTCCTGAGACCTAGTACAGAACCAGCTAGTGAAGAACTGATCCTATCCTCTCCTGCCACTTGTGATTTCATGGACCTCAAGCATACCCTTCCTAAGCTGTCTCTCTCACAGCCTAAAGAGTCTTTGATCTCCTCTGTTGCCTTTCTCTAAACCATTTCCACTTCTAGTCAGTGCTTGTTGCAGTGAGAGGAGCACAACCGCATGCACAAGCTATAGCTTGAACATTAGAGAGCTAAATGGGAAAAATTAAATGAAACCTTCTGTTGTGCTTCTTTCTATTTTTTTTTGCCCTTAAATGATTTTCTGATTCTTGTGCAAGGAAAGAAAATAATCCTGGGTTTACTGGTGGTACAGGTTTGTTGTTCATGTTCTTCCCTGTGATTTCTCCCCTCTCTGAGGCTGTCAGCTGCATGCCCAGCTCTCCAACACAGGCTGAACTAGAGCTGAGTGGGAAAGTGGTTGCATTGTCAAACAGCCCATCTCTACATTACACTTTTATCAAAAAGCTCAAGTAGACATCTCACACAAACCAGTTTGTGATACAGGAACAAAGAATCCTAGATAAATCCAAGTCCCCACGATTGCTGAAGTTCAGTGTGTCCTCCAGAATAAGTACCTTTTTGAAGAACAGGAGGACCTGAGCCAGACTAGCCTTCATGGCATGCCATGTGCAATGGCATTCTCCATCCTTGCTTGGCAGCACCTGCTGACAAAAGCAGCTCTTACATTTATTTCCTGGGGCCATAGGCATGCATCTTACTCCTTCATTCCTTCTCTTGCCTCAAGTACCAAGACAAGTAAGACATCTATTTGCTTTGCTTTCATTTATGATGGACTAGATGGGGCCCTGCTTCCATCCCCAGGGGCTCACAGACAGTGGGGTCAGTTCAGCTGGAGAGTTGGTACTTGTCATGTGGGGTGCAGAAAGGAGAGCAGGCTGGTGAATAGGGTGTTACAGCCAAACACGGAGTTTCTGGATGTGTCAGTCCCTACGAGCCTGTGATTAAACTGGTGTCTCAAGCTGCGTGTGGACGCAGCCTCAGTCAGCCGTTTAGCCATGTCAGCAGATGAAGATGGCTGTGCCGAAAGCTGTGTGTGTGATGAAGCATGAGGGATCACCTTGAGACACAGTTTCATCTTTTGGATGCTTTCAACTGCATTCTGCCTGACAAGCTGCGGTGGTGGTTTGCTGCCCATGGACCAGAGCAAGACTGGGGGAGCCCGTTCCATGATGACGTGAGATGGTGGGGTGAGGAGCGAGATGCTGCTGCTCCTGTGCAGATCTCTGCAGCTGACCTGGGCTTGCTCCACAGCCAGAGGAGAGGAACCAGAATGTCTGGGGTACAACTGAGCTCCTTTGTAGCACGCATCTCCTACATGGTGAAGATGAGCTGCAGCTTATATCCCATTGACTGTATTGACAATATCTCCATCAAGTGTAGGGGAAGTCGCTGAGAGTTGCTCAGTCTGACATTTAGGCTGTGGCTGTCTGCATGTAACTCCACCGTGGGTGCCACCACACCTCCTTCTGCCTTGTTGCCCTCTGTGTACAATGGAGGTGATACTTTGCCCTCTTTGTACCGTAGCTGTGGAACTAACCCGGGACCTGTACGGACCACTGAAGAACTAAGTTTCAAAGTATTCAAAGTTTCACAGTATTACTCCGTCTGGACACTGGAACTGGGGGAGTGGGTTAGGATTTTAGATATTTAACAGAAGATACACTGTGAGAATTTTAGAGTACAGTTGAGATTCCTAATTTGTGATTTAACAGGCATTTGAGACTCCCAGCCTTTCGGTAAGCTCCGATTAAAAGCCTGTGCATTATAAATTTCTCACATGAAAAGTGTTTAAGGTTCAGTAGGGGTGCAGCTTACCAGTGAGAATATGTTGGCTGCCTGTTACGAAAAACGGATGAAGGCAATTGCTTTTTAAGGGTTAAGGTGTGACCTGTAAGCCAGGGCCTGCGAGGTTCATAAGTGGCCAGCCAGCAGCTGGGGGTAGCGCAGTGATGGGCATGGATAGCAAATGCCCTGTCCTCCCATCCCTCCAAAGAGAGCCTTGCTCAGTGAAGGTGGTGTCTGGGAAGGTTTAGATTGGATATTAGGAAAAATTTCTTTACTGAAAGAGTGGTCATACACTGGAATAGGCTGCCCAGAGAAGTGGTGGAGTCACCATCCCTGGAGGTGTTCAAAAAATGTGTAGATGTGGCACTTTGGGACATAGTTTAGTAGGCATGGTGGTGTTTGGTTTACGGTTGGACTTGATGATCTTAGAGGTCTTTTCCAACCTATGATTCTATGGTTTCTAACACTGAGTCAGCAACAGCACTGCTTTTACAGTGCTCAGAGTTACGGCTTCTACATGCTAAATGTTAACGGGGATGTCTCAGGAGGTAGATTGCAGAAAAAACAGGGTTTTCTTTGTTGTTTGGGGCTTGCTTATCCTCTGCATCACCTGCAGCAGCATGCTAACGCATAGGCAGAGTGGGCTGTGACCTCAATCAGCTAGTTAATTTTAAGCCCGTGCTGAAGTGATTTGCTGAAACTGTTCTTATTCAGAGAAGGAAAGCAGACTGTATTTTCATTGCTCAAGCTAGGTGAATTATAACATATAAGTGATTTTGATGATGAAAGGGTAAATTAGGCTTTGAAACAATTATTTAAATTTCCATAAGGGATATTAGTAGCAGTTAGGATGTCAGATGGTAGATTGTCATGTTTATACTTTGATAATAGCCCCTTCAAAGTTACTTGAAATGTTCTATTGTGCATTTACATTTTTATCTCTGTATTTTTAAGATGAGAGGAGCTCACTAAACCAAAGTCATTTTACAGCTTGTGTCAATAGAAGATATTCTTTTAAATGTTCAGAAGGAATTGGTTACAGAAGCATAGGAAAGATAGGGAAGAGATTGTTTTCTTTTCGTGTTCAGTATATTCTTCGTCATTTTGCTTTTTGATGACTGAACTGTTCTGTATTTGCAATTGAAAACTGTTGATTGGAAACTCTTGTAAGAGTAACACAAAAGAGGCTTGATTTTGAAAAATGCATTCATGATTGTTTGCCTAATTTGTGTGTGCAATTAGTGTGATTGCTACTGAAAATGGCCATCTGAGAACAGACTTTGGGAGATTTCTCTCTGTTTCTGATCTGTTTTCGCCCTTCTTCTTAAGATGCCACCTTCTATGATGTCTAAATATTACCTGTGAAAGTTTAATTTGGTAATATGTTTATCGGTCTCCTTTGATCTCTTACCTCTCCACTTTCAGATGTTTGTTAAAAGCCTGAGGATGATTATTCCCTTCTGTTTCCTTCTCAACTCCACTTGACGCAACGTAAGAGAGGTTTTTTCATCAAAGTGGTTGATCTTGCAGTTTAGAGAGTCAGATCCCACTGGGGTCTCTACAGATTCTTAAAGGGCCATAGTAATATTTAAGCAGTTTCCAGGCACGCATAAAGGATTATGACTCCAATCTGTCAAGTCTCTTACACCCTCCTGAGGATACTTGTGCATGCAGGGGATGTTTATTGGTGACAAGGTGGGATATTTTTGTTTCGTTTTAATATGTGATGAATTAAAAAGGTCAGATAGATGAGTCTCTTCACGTAGGCTGAGAAACCTGGTTCAGGTTAGGGATTTGCAAGGCACATTCAATTTTTGAGCTGATTTAGAGGTTGTTCTTGTATGAGCATGGTACCAAGCCTGCAGTTCCTCAGTGTCTTCACTGTTAACAGAGGGGAACAAGCCTGTGCTCACATCATCTGTGGGCACATACGTGTACTCCCTTGCTATGCTGATGCTAGTTCTGGGTGTTAAGCCAGAGCAGGAGACTAACATTTTCTTTTTTTTTTTGAATTATTTAACTGTGTTTGAAGTGATGCGGTACTGCACCCCTCTTAGTGACATTTGCATCATATTCATTGCTCCTGAAATTTTCTGCATCCCGAGATACTTCTAAGTCAAATCTAAAGATTAGGTTCCCCTCCTGTTTTGGGATGTGATTCGGACCTATAGTTGTGGAGGTGGGAGAGCCATTGTTGCAGAAGACAAACATCCCCTAGATCATTAATCACGGGATGGAGAGCACACTGGCTGATTGCTTGTTGGCTGTGGTCTTTCATTAAGAGTAAACTCAATTTTCCATCTATCGATAGCTGCCTGGTGGAGGGGCCGTGCTGTGTGGCAGGCACTGAACTGCCGACAGCAAACACTCAGGTATAGCCCTATTTCAGGAGTGATACCAGCAGTGTATTTCCTTCTTTCCTCCTGCTCCATTCTCTCTCTCTCCTTGTTGAGAAGAAATAACTTCTAGGGATGAGATGTTAAATATGCCTATCCCAGCCTGTCAGCTAGCTAGGAAATGCTGTGATGTTCATGCACTTTAAGTGGGGAAGCCGATTCTTGTTTGTCCTTGCTCATTCCTGGCCTGGGTTGGGACCGATTTAATTATAGACGTGTAGTACCATTGCCAAAAAGTCCCCCAAGCCAAAAAAACCCTTTGTTTTCTTCCTGACCAGTCCTTCTTATCCCTCCCAAAGCACAAGCATTTATTGTGATGTGAGGAAGAACTTTGGAAAGAAACAAGCAGAGCACGTTTTCCCAGGGACCATCAGTTTCTGCTGGCCCCAGCAGTGCTCTTCCCCCTGCCCTGTCCAACCAAGGGCCCTCTCCATCAGCACAGCTCACTCGAGCATCTTCCCTCCACTTTCTGAGAGTTGCACCAGCCCCTTCCAAATGTATAATTATAGATATGAAAAAATAAACTTGTTCTTATTCAGCACCTGATAAAATGGTGACTCAGGCATTTTCATTTTGCACTGGAAATGCAAGTTCTCTCTCATTCAGAGTGCTCACCAGAATGCCGTCTGAATCTTAAAAGGAGCGGTGTCTGCCCACTGGAAAGGCAAGATGGTTACAAATGCAAAAGGCCATGTGGAGCCTTTTGTAGCTAACTCCACCTGACCACGTGATGGAGAAAACCAAGGTCACTTACCTGTCTCTGCACTTAGCCTGCAATATAGTTGTCTCAGCAAGACCTTGACCTGCACCTAGCAGTGGGCTGTGGAGATTTTATTGTCATGTATATATCCATTCCTGATAGTCAGGAGAATTGTCCTGCCCTTGATATCAGACAGCCTGCAGTGGGTTTTACCAGGCAGACCCCTATTAAGAGGATCTGCATTCTGCCAGCTATACAGGAGAGCAAAGCAACCCGATGGGTGCAGGGAAATACTGAGACTCAGCCCCTTGCATCACCCACTAGGCAGCACTTGTACAGTGCCATTGCCTTGGCAGGAGGGAGCACAGCTTGAGGCATGGGATGTCTGAAGGGTAGCCACACCCCTGGTTGGACTTCTCTGGGCAGTGGGGCTCTGTTAAGTCCTAACACTGCAACTACATGCTTCAAAGAAAGATGCCATATAAAGCAGAAGAGCAGGAAGGAGAATTCTTAGAGAAGGTAGTTCCTGGCTTGTCCCTGCAGACAGCCTCATCCGGGCTTCTGGAGGATTTACTTAAGCCAAACCTGCACACAACTCATGGGGCTTCATATAGGACTGCCCAAGAGCAGCTGTATGACCTTTTGATGCATTAGCAATCAGGTTAAACACACAGGAACAAATGAGAGGAATGAACCACGACAAAGTGGCAGGTAGGAGCTCTCTGGCTGCTGGAGCTGCAGGTCCAGCCTGGTGTTTGAGACAAATAGCAGAGTAAAGACACCCGATCAGGTTTAGGATGGCCCTTGTGAACAGGGTGATGACAGCCTGTTCCTATTATAAAGATGTTTCTGTGCTGTGTCAGGAGATCACGGGTATACAGGTTGGAGCAATGTACTTGCTGAAAGGCATAAATCTTTCTAACTAGCTTCATTTGAGTTATTTTTAAGCTCAGGGCAGGCAGTGCTATGAATCCCATCCCATTGCGGCTGGAGGAGTAGCAGCCAGCAAGACGGACTCTCTGGAGCAGGAGTGCCCTCTTCATGCTGCCAATGTGCCCTGAGCCATGCAAAGAAATTCCCCAGGCTGTGACGAAAGTGAAAGGATAACAGGGGCAGCAACATCTCTGCCAGGCTTTGGGAGGGAGGGCTTGAAAGTCCCTCTTGTAAGCTGGGTAGGTACAGCTTGTTGTTTGGTTTTGTTTTAGAATGAATTCATTAAATAGTGTTTTATTGTATGTGTCCAGAGCAGCCAGAGGCTTAGAGTAAGTATTTACGTGGAACAGGTGCTGGGTTAAGGAGAGAGGCAACAGATGTACAAATACACGTTTTTGCCTTTGCTTCTACCTGAAGGTCTCCAAGGATTTTGCTGGAATTAATTATTTCTTATACCTCTTCTGGACGTGAAGCTTTTTTTATATTTTTGTACAATTCAGGAAACAGATACATCCATGAGGCAAAACCCAAGTCCATACCTGCTTCTCCTCCATCTTGTGCTCAACCTGTGCCCAAACCTACCACCTGCTGGCAGCTTTTCACAGGAATGTGCTGAACCAAACCCAAATTGGTGGCTAGTCCCTCTTTTGCCAAGCATTTACACTTGCATCAAATGCTGATGTAGCTGAGTAAACAGGGCCTCTCATGGGAAGAACCGTAACATCTCTGAACACAAGCCAAAATCTTTTAATCATAAAGAGATAATCCAGTAAGTAATTTGAGCCCAGCGGTCTGCAGGGCATGGGGGATGCTTTCTGGCTTTGCTCCCAAAGATTCAAAAGGTTCTCTGGAAATCACTGCCCTAGTGAAGGAAACAAAGGGGAAAGTCAGTAGAAAAAGACATTTGGATTTGGGGTTTTGTTTTTTCCAGTGATAACATAACATGCTAAGTAAAAAAAGAAAAATCTTGCTTTTTTTTTTTTTTTTCTGTCTGTTGGAGAAAAGTTGACATTTCTTGTAGAAAGAAGGATCTTTCCACGGAATATTTCCTACATCTAATTCTCCTCTGACAAAACGTGGGTGCATTTTTACTGGTGAAAAATTCTTTCCCTAAATCTTCAAGGACGTGGAAGCAGCAGCGCTTTACAAATCACACTCTGTCATGAAATGGTGGGTGAGTGTGTACATGTTTGTGAGTGTGTTCCCACTGCCCACAGTACCTGGGGTGAGCTCTCACCGGCTGTGTCGTAGACCCAATAATATTAGCAGAAATGCCTCCCCAGCTCGTGCAGGGAGGGGATATACTTTGGAAGGGCAGGAGACCAGGGTATCCATCGGTGCGGTCCAGTCTAGGTTAATGACATGCAGGTGGTCCGTCACTGTGGCTCGTGTGATATGGAGCTGCGATAACTCGGTTGCTTTGGCTCTGATCATCAAACACAAGAGTTTTCTCCTTGTTCCCGTGAAACTGGATGAGGCTGCAGCATCAGGTGGGAAGTCCCTTGTCCCTCTACGAATATTTTAGGTGGTCAGATGGGCTTGTCCTACGCAGCAGTTCAAAGGAGGTTTCTGAATTTTACAGGGCCTAGGAGGAAATTTGCAGGCAGCCTTGCAGGGAAATTACATTGCAGGACTGCTGTGTCCTGTGAGCGGCGTACAGGGCAGAGGAGAGGTTTGCCAGTGGCCCAGCAGCAGGGTGTTTGTCAGACCTACAGCTCCGGTAACCTTAAGCTGCTGACAAAAGGCTGATAATGGGAGAAGGGACGGAGAGTCAAGATGGTGCTGTGGTGGGACAGAGCCTCCCTTGACCCCAAGCATTGCTGCAGTCCCATTAGGAGAGCAGGGCACGCTTGTCTGCAGGGACCTAAGGGCTACCTGCGAGGAATCCTGCCTCTTGGTTACAAGACAGTCATTGCTGTTCCCCTCTGTCAGAGGGGTGGAGGCAGTTATAGTGCTCATAACTCTCTCTGTTGAAGGTTTTTTGTGTTATGCTACTTCGGGTGATCATACGTCAGCAGTGACAGCCTCCTTGGAGGCTCTGTCCCTGAGAACAAATCAGCCCCTCGTGGTGCAGAGCTGGGACCTCCAGCCTAGGACTCTGCATCACCTCTATCCTCTCCTTGGGTGAGTCGCCTTTGTGAGTAACATCTCATGATGATGCTGTCTCCTGGGCTGTCCATTAGCAATCACTGGACTCATTCCTTTCCCCATCTTTCTTGTAGTAGTAGTCATTCTTTTTTTTTTTTTTTTTTTTTTTTTTTTTTTTTTTTTTTTTTT
>Ga0065711_1038523_pt1 | contig 18673 bp, 6 predicted proteins | sample Hoacrofraction12_FD_59098 | JGI IMG/M metagenome (GOLD analysis project Ga0065711, IMG submission 59098) | Hoatzin crop microbial communities from Cojedes, Venezuela - Epithelial fraction 12 v2 (version 2) | ecosystem: Host-associated > Birds > Digestive system > Esophagus > Crop | place...
AAAAAAAAAAAAAAAAAAAAAAAAAGACGGACAAATTGACAGCATCTGATAGTGAGAGTCCTTGGAATTGAATTAGCTCCTCAGTCAGGATTGAGGTCATTGCTGGGACAGTATAGTGAAATCATTTTATTCAATGGCCTTTCACAGTAGCTGTATCTGAACTCTCTTGTGAACAAAAAAGTCTCTGTGCTTCTTGTTCAGTGATGTCAGAGAATGTCAGAGCAGAGATGCACAATACATTGGAGTGAAGAAAAGTTATCCGTAATGACTGTTAACTCTATTAAGGTTTGTTTTCAGAGGTTTGACCTAACCTGGAGGAAGATGGTTTCTGTGTTTTGCGATTTTGTAATTGGAAATGAGACAAGGATGACATCAGAATTCCTGTGACGTATTCTTCACTCACAGAAATTATCCTTGGGCTTTAGTTCTGTCACTCTACCTTCTGTTTTCCATTGGTTTTAGAATCAGAAGTAAATAAGAAGATACTCTTAGGGTAATCTACCTTACAAGACAAGGCAGACACGTTCTTGGCTTTAAGTTGAAATGGACTACCATGCTTGAAGATGTTAACCCGCCAGCTCCGATTCTCACAGAAGGTCCACATTCACTTTTCATCTTGTTGGGGTTCTTTGTTGTCTTCTTTTGGGGCTTTAAACCTAGTCACATTTATTAACAGCAGAATAGACTGTTGTTTTGTACAGGACTTTACAAGTTGTTTTACCTAAATAGTTCCCAGCAATTTGTAGCTGAAGAGGATTTTTTTTATCTTTCAGCAGTCTTGATTTAAGCCTTCCTGCCCTCATTTACTCATCCATAGTCCGAAGAATATGATTCAAGATTTTAAAATAGTAGCTGTTGTATTTCTTCTTATTTTTCATGCTTTTTGATCTAGCTTTCAAAAACAAACGAACTAAAAAAATCCCAAACCTGCAAATATGGGACTAACCTACTGTGCTTAGGTATTTCAGACATGTTATATACAGTTACTAAACTATTCTTTCCCTAGTGAATAATTTACTACTCATATGTATAACTATTTTATAATCTATTTGATATACTTGGAATCAAATTTTTATGTAATATTATCCATATGGCAGAAATATTGACATGTTTTTCCATACTATCTAGAAGTGAAACGCAGCCAGGCAAAAGTGTACCAAGGTATAAAATTGGCAAGTAACCTGTTGAAATTTTGAAATAATTTTTTTTTTCTTTGAGCCTGATAAGAAACAGACAATTACTAGTGTGGAGTTTGTAACATAAAATGGAATGTTTTTCTGATCTGTGGTATGCTGTCAAAATGGAAGTGTCAAAATGAAAGATCTTGTGAAATATTTGCCTCTCAAAGAAAATGCTCTTCTGGGATATAAAAATCTTACTGGTGATGAAACACAAACCAGGCAATACTGGTCGAGCATTTCAGTCACTAAGATGCTGTAGTGAGACTGCTTTTGTATAATTGCCTACTCAGCTTCAGACGAGTATTTTTGATATATACCTAAAAATTCGTATTGCTCTCAAAACATGCAAAATCAGTCTCCACTGACACTCGAATTCCCTGCTGTCCATTTATACCTTGTATCAAGGCAGTAATGCAACACTGGATTTAGTTCCAAGCCTTGTTCTTTTAATCTCCTTTCCAAGTGTATTGAGAGAAAAAAAGCAATAGCCAGTGTTTAATTATCTTCTGCGCTAGTAGTTCTGCCCTTAGCAAGTAGAGGATGATTTGCCTCACGTCAGCAATCCAGTGGATTCTCTGTGCGCCCTGACCCACTTGCTGAGAATCTGCAATGACAAGCAGAGGACCAGGGAAATACTCTGCAAAACAAAGGTGACAGCATTGCTAGCGGTAGCGTGAAAAGAGGGAGTGCTACTTTCTCACTTTTTTGTTTGTTTCTTATGCTTTGGAGGACTGCACAATTACAAGAACAAGGGGAGAAACATGGTAGCATCCACTCAGTTTAACTCTCTGACAAGAAAGGCTTTTCTGCTCTGTCTGACCTTTGTTAAACTGGTTTCAGCTAATCTCTTTGGGACATTGTCAAGCGAACTGTTCATGCTGTGCTTTGTATTTTTAATATTTAAAAGTAAGTACTTTGCACTGAGAAACACTAGTCCCTTGGCTGTTACTGTGCTAGTAGTGTTACTAATTTAGTTCAAGACACAACGTGTGCTGTTAATTTGTTCAGCATTAGCCTTCTTCCAGTTTAGTTACTGATGGAATCCAGCTTACTCTCAACTTGTGTATGATATGAAAAGGTGAAAGAAAGCTAGCTATTCATAGGAGTGGGGAAAATTCCAGATAATTTAAGTCATCTTAATGAAAGACTAAGGAAGTTGAGATTCTCATTTTGGCTTTAAAGTTAAAGCTGTAAGGCAGAGGTTGAAATGCTAAGAACAAGTTTCAGATGAGAAGAGTAGTTACGAGGGTCAAAAATTAAAATATGACTGTGATGCTGTACCTCGTAGTCATTTGAATATACTTGGAATGCCAGTGAATAAGAACGCTTAGGCTTACCCAAGCCAAAAATGCCATAATTTTTGGCTGACAGGGAAGATAGCTTAAAATATGCATGTCATTTAAATACCAGAAATGTCTGATAATTCACAGGAAAATTAAGACACTTACAATGACAGAGTTGTTTTAACAGTGTGGTGATGAGAACTGAACCCAAGCCCAGGCATCAAAGCAATTCAGCAGACTTCTTGTTCCAGTTTTCCTAGTCATAGTCGCTCGGGGACTCCAGTATGGGACACATCATTGTCACTTTTACTATAAATCCAGACATTCTTTAGCAGCTTCTGTGTAGGTAAGAGTTGCACTGTGTTGTTTTGTTTTTTACCTCCCTTGTCAGATACATGTGACAGGTTAGCAGCGGTTTTTGACGACATGCTCCGTTTTCACTGCATGCTGAGGCAATTTGCTATCAGTGCACTTTGTTATTTCCTCTGCTTTGTCTTTCTGACCTGCAAGGTGCTTCTCGGCAGTAACTGTTCTTTGAATACAAACATTCTGAAAGCTCTCCAGGCTGCATGCTGTCACTGTGAGTTTGTAGAAGAGTTTTAATCTGTTGGAACTAGATTTCTGTTTAAGTACCAGTTTTTGGCTGCAGGCCAAGTTATTGTTTAACAGTCAAGTTCCACTGAGTAGGTAATATCGCTGTGTGGCCTCCAAATGATTAGGGCTGGATGAGCTCAAGAGACACTGGGCATTTCTGTGCCTGATGGTTCCTCCTGCAGCCTTATGGGCTCTGAAATGTAATCACACCTAGAGAACACCCCAGTGTTTACTTCATCTGTTGGCCTCACAAGCTTTAAAAATGGACAGGAGAGCCTCACTTGAAAACACATGATGTTTTCAGATGCTGAAGATTTTTTGTTGCTTTTTGGTTTTTACAGAAGTCACTTATTTAGGAGCATTAATGTACTGTTAAGGTAACAAGAGAGAAAGCAACTATAATGATTACTCTGTTTCGTACAGAAACTCGAGGAGAACAATGAAAATGAAGATAAAGCTCTTCTAATGTTGCTAATAATACACATGAAAATGTGTTACTTCAGTCTGTCTCCTTTTCTTCTATTGACTATAAAGCGGAGTTAGTAGATTTGTTCACTTAAGACATATGTATGGGCTTTTTACACATTCTGGTTGTTTCTTCCATCATTTTGTCCATGATATACCAATCTGTTGTCAGGGCTGTGCTTGCATTTTTTTTCCCTTGGTGGTGGTTTCTCTTTTTTCAAGCTGCTTTTTCAAAATATCTGAGTGGTCAGGATTGGCTCCTGATAGGACTCAGTGATGTGGTGGGGATAGATTTATACGGGGAGATTCTAAGCAGCCTGTTGGCTTTATAAACGGAGACTCATATAAAAAAGAAAAATAGTTAACCAAGATTCTGTACATCTAGAAATGGAAGTCAGCTGATTTTAATCACCTGCATAATATACACACCTTTGTATCCAATTTAAGTGGCACATGGCATATTTAAATGCAATTAATAAGTAGGTAGTGCCTTAGAATGGTTGTATTCCTAATAAGACCTGGCTAATCTGTGGAACTCTAGAACAATGTAGTTCTATATTAAATTCTCATTTATTGGGTATTGTCATTTATTAAGTAACAAAGTTCTTACATTCAGTCAGTAGCAGAGCTGGAATCTAAACCTGAGCATACTGATTTCATGACCCCTATTCTAGCCAGTAGATCCCATTGCTTGCTTCTGGTTTTAGTAGGCAGTAATTCTTTGCTCTAAAATATGTATGTATTTCAATAAATGCGTATGTATTACAAAAGGAATGTATAGGTATCTGCAGAGACATGGTGAAATATAAGCAATGCTTAGTCTAATAAAGTAAAGCCATTTAGCCATCAGCATTCTGATTTGCTAAGCAATGCCTAAGCTGAACAATATTATCAGATTCAGCAGCTGCTCTTTTGTTCAGCCACAGGCTGAAATACAGGAGGTAAACAAAAATGGAGCTAAAAACCCACAGCAACAAAAGCTTGAAAAGCTTGATGAGGGCTTTATTTTGCCTCTAAACCTACATCTACTCCACCTGTCAAGCCTTTATTGCTTCAGTGTCTATTAAGGCCACAGCCACATGCTTTTGTTGGGGATTCAGTACGTATCTACTTTTTAACCAGAGGATGAGTCATTTGCTCAGTGAGTATTTTCAGAAGCTTTTGCTTACTGTATTTCTGTTCATCAGATACACAGACTGTAAGGGTGGAAAAGATCAAACCAATCACATAGTCCTGGACTGCATTAGACCTGCTTCTTCAACTTTGTCCATGTGGCACAATTCACTGTGCAGTACAGAAAGCTGAATTAGCTTTCAGGACCTGGGCTGTGTAGCTGTGTAAGTGCCCAGAGATCGCCCTGCCTGTCCAGCACAGGGAGAAGGATGTAGAGAAATGGATCAGTACTGCTTGTTCCACTCAAGCTAGCTTGAGCAAAGTGTTGCATAGCATTGCACTGTGTTCTGCAGAATAGATAAATCCTTACTTCTTTTGGCATATTTGTTCAACTGATTCCCTTCTTGATTTTACCTTTTGTTGTACAGTAATGGTGATTTTCAGTATTATTCATACTCTGTGATAGCTGGCAGTTACCTGTCCTGTGGAAAGACAAGACATAGCATTTTCAGCTTTATTTGGAGTAAAAGGTCCTATTAACCAATTACCTAGTGAAGAAAGCTCCCTTTCAAGGAAAAGGGGGATGAGAGTGAGACTGTGTGTTTTAAATCATATCGATAATACAAATGTTTACTTTTTTGTGTATAAAATGTGTATTCTGTCCAGGACTTTAGTATTATGTAGATAGCTGTACATTCAGATACAAAATTCAATAAATTAAGGTTTTAAAATACATCTCGGTAACAATGAAGGAGTTTCCCAGCCAAAACATTTTATTGGGATCCATTAACTGAATTAGTTCAAGAATTTCCTGGAGGGCTTATGTTTGTAATGTAATGCTTATGGTCAGATGGATTTATAATTGTTTTAGTTTTTATTAAAAACAACAGGGAAGGTATCAGTAACTTGCTTGCTGTTAGCCAGTTATTTGAGAAAGGCATCCAGCCCTCCTATCAAGAAGGACCTGAATTCTGAACATGAAAATTGATTGATTCTTAAATACCTTTAATATTTCATGGAAAGGATTTTTTTTTTTTTTGTGGTAAATTAGTGCATACCACAATAATTGTCTCTAGGCAGAAAGCAACTTGTTCGCTAAAACTTCTTTTTTTTCCTTGAATTCGGGCTATTTCTACTATGGCTCTAATTTGTAGCAAGCATTTATTTCATCTGCAGCCAACATCAGCATAGCAGAGAGTAGTACTGCACTAGAGAAACATGCTTGTATCTGTTTTTGCTACTGATTTCCAAGAACAGCTACCTGTGCAGCTGCTAAAGGTCTCTTGTAGAAGTCTGAAAGTAACCCGGGTGTTAATTTAGAAGAATAAAACCGAAAACTGGAAAAAGCAACAAGCAAGTGATCTCATTACAATAACCTGAAAGCTAGGTGAAAAATGCTAAATTGAATGGTGTGTATCACAGTAATTAGGTTGCTGTTGCAAGTGAAATTCTTTCAGTCCACATTAGCTACTATCTCCTCTTTAACTTTTGACATGTTTCCAGTATTGACTGCAAACTTGTATTACAAGTGTATATATTGTCAGTCTTCCTCATAGTTCTGTAGTTTCAGTGGTGGGAAGTGTGATATGTAGGAACTTCATAGGCTGAACAGGACTGTAAGCATATAAAAAAAGACCTTGAACAGGAAAAAAATCTTTTTGCACAGAGTAGATAATACAGTGACAGCAAATATGCTTGCAGTAGACTTTTTTTACAGTCAGTTACAGACCCATGAGAGTCTCATGGCTGTTTTCGTTCTGATTTAAGAAGCTAAAATTTCCTCAAACACCCCCCTCGCCCCAATTTATAAAACTTCTCCAGAGAGTGGGAGTATATCCTGATAGAAACTAATTGCTGTGGATTAAAGGAACAAGCTTGCGACCACCACACATTGTCAGCACTCAGAACAGACACCAAAGTTTTTGATGAGAAGGAAATTACATTTGAAGTACTCTCAATATTCATAATCTCCAAGGCGCTCTCAGAACCTGGGTGCGATGTTATTTTAGTGGTGCACAGTGGTTGGTTGTGTGGAGGAGGTAAAATTGGTTTGTCACAGATCCAGAAGTGATAAAGCTGATTTTGAAATGGAGATTAAGGCCTTGTGGGGGGGAAAATGACAGTTTTCTTTAATAGGAGAAATATTTAATGCAGTAATGGTCATTCATTTTCGTTTTTATGTACTTGTTCTGTTCCAGCCAGGTACATCAGAGGTCAAATGCTCTGAGACATAGCTTCTGAAGGATTTTTTTTCATGCTTAGGTTATCTCAGAACACAAAGTCCCTCTTCAAGGAAGAACGAAATTCACAAGTTCATGGATCTTTGTAGTCAGCTTCAAACCTTCAGTAACCTATTATCTTGAACTGCTTGCAAAGTGTGAATGATTAGCCTCAAACCTAGGGGAGGAATAGCAACAGATGTGAACTTTACAAATGGTTTCTGTAAATAGTGGGCTAAAACACAGAGATGGACCTGTGCACGTAAATACATTATTTCTTTTTGGTTTGTTTTTACCTCACTCCCAAAGAAAACATATCTGTGCAAAGGACATTTGGACATTTCTGACTATTTACAATCTGTATGGGAGTTCTCAATGCAGTTAAAAGGAGGTGTGTTGGCTGTTAATTAAGAGAAATTAATGCACTAATTTCATACTATTTTTAAGACTAAGCATTGAAATTCACTAGGTTTAGGGAAAAAACAGGCAAATATTTTCCCAGTGGAGTGAGGCCACAAGAAAGTAGTCTGATCAGTTACTAGAACTTTCTTGGTTTTTTTTTTACCACTCCATAAGGCAAAGTGATAGAAGGCAATTGAAAAAAATCTGGAATAAACAAAGGCAATCCCAGAATATGAAAAGGAAGCTTTCTCTAAAGGCATATACATGCAAAGACAGAGGAAAACAGAGCTTCAGCTTTATCAGCCATACCAATATTTTACTGCAGTTACAAATTCACACAGATGCCAAGATATTTTATGTTGCCAAATGGTGCTTTTATTTTGCAGCACATGTTGTGCATTCTTTTTTAGAAGTGAACACATCTGCTGTGACTTCTTCCAATATCAGTTTTTCCTTCCCTGCAATTTAAGCTATGAAGATTACAAAGCCATAAATCAGAACCATAGCAAATGCGAGGGATCTGATTTACAAATGCAGTTAATCTTCTCACCTTTGCAAATGCTACAAGCAGTGCAGGGAAGCTAGGGAACCCGTGGCTTTGTAGGGTGCCATTTCCTAACCTTTTGAGGAGGGGCTTCTGTGGAGACAAATGGGAAAAATCTAAGCCTGTTTCCAAAGGTTTTTGGTGGTTACATAAGGACAGATTGTAAGATCTTAAATTCTGCTTATGAGAGAGACAACCAGGTGATCTGATGGGTGTGGGTTTTGTTGGTATCCAGATGGTCTCCATCTTTGTTTCTCATGGAGAGCTGAGAAACGAACTTGTCACCGGTAGAATGTGAACAGAATAACTTTGAATAGAACTCTCTATACTGCAAAATACCCAAGCATTGCTTGATGCAAAATACCTTCTGTTATTTCTTTCCTGTACTTTCAGCCAAAGTTATTTCATACCGTTGAATCTTTGCTACAGTAGCACTTTTGAAGGATGCAGAGAGAAGATCCCTCTTGAAGGGGTGTGAGCATGCTGGTGAAAAGGTATGAGAAATAGGCTGTGGCTTTTAGTGGTTTGCAGATTAACTATTGGAAAAATTGACAACATGTATTTTTTCACTCAGTAAACGTGTAAGACCAATTGAGGTACGTGGTAACCTCAATGTTTTTGGAAGATCTACATTTAGTTATAAGACAGCCAATTCAGAATTAAATGGTACAGTGACATGCAAAAGATTATTTAATTTGTTTAATATCACTTATATAATGGTATCTCCATCTTAATGGTAAGTCCACTTCTTTTGTGAGTTAAAGTTGAGTTTCTTATCCCTGCATATTTCTGGGTCCCAGTCCATAAAATAAAGATATCCCACAGCACTCTCTGGTACGTGATAGAGGCTGGTTTGGATTGTAACATTTAGATTTGAGTTTCGAAAGACACATTCTACTTCCTTCTAGCACCTTGTTAGCCTCTCTGCACATTCTCCTGGCTTCCAGGAGAAGGGGGAGTTGTGACTTTTAGGACTTTGAGTAAATAAGAAGGGCAGATGGTTTTTTAGCTTTTCCTTATAATTGTCTGCCAAACCCTCAGCCCTCACCACAGTATTACAAAAAATATTTTCTTCTCCCGTGGTGTAGAAAGCTTACTTAAGCTGCATTGCTTCCTTCTGCTCTGTCTACTGACTTGTGAAATTTTACAAAGAGGCACATGGTATTGGTTTAGCCAGTCCAAATGTGGAGGTAAAGGAGCTTAAAAAGTAGAATATTAACATCAAGTCTTTACATTTTCAGAAAAGAATAGCATCTATATAAAGGGCTAGAGCAGTCACTCACTGCTAAATACTAATGACCAGTAGACACTGGCTATTTTTATTTCAGCTGGTTGTTTACATTTGGCTCTTTACTGGTGAAATGCATTAGGAACCAGAGGTTTTTTCCTCATAATGCCTCGAGTTAGAATTAAAGTTGCAGCAGTGTGGGCAGGAGTTAATTCATTCTGCTATTAAGCGTTCAGTTACACTGAGGCTTTATCATTCACTGCTAATAAATGGTATTTATAGTTGGCATATACCTCCTGTAGCAACAATAACAAATGTGTTGCCTGAGATAACCTACTTTATATAGCTGTTAAAAGGCACTTTTCATTCAAGTTTCACAATTTTAAAAATTCATTATAAACCTCTTGAATCCTCCAAGGACCGAAACAATGCATGAAGCTGGGTGTTTAAAGTGCAGACCAGATTTTGAAAAGGGCTCAGAAAAGCCTGTAATAGAGATCTGATACTTAAGTATGCTAAGCACACAGCAGCTCCTAATGTGATACTTAGATCTAGATTCTCAAAAGAGTTCAGAAGAACCTTGTGTGCTGAGAGCTTTTGAAACGCTGGCCATGTCACAGCAAGCGCTGCTGGGGACTTTACACTCCTCAAAATCTGCTAAGTCTGGCTTTGATTTCTCCAGGTCTTAAGCACTTTCGAATGTCTGGACCTAAACAAAGATCTATGCTTTATGTGTGATTATTTCCTTGTATCTAAGAATATCATTACTCCATGCTTTCATATAATTAGATTAAAAAAAAATATAGCATGATGTAAGATGCCTATAACCTTCTGAGAACTGAGTAATACTCTTCTGACCACGGTGTATCCTCGTCTCAGAAGCCAGCCAGAACAGGGTTGTCAATTTTGCAATGTCAGCACAGCTGGTAATCCTGTTTGAGCAAAATGAAAGTTGGTAACTCCTGCCTGCCTTCTGGAAGTTTCAGTCGCTGTAGCACTCAGTTCGGCTGAGGGTAGAAATAAGTGTGCTGTGGCTTGGCAAGAAGGTGGGGGAAATTCTATTCCAAACATATCCGACACTAAGTAGTTCTCACACTCTTCCATGTTGCCAGGTCTTTAGTCAGCTATTTGTGTGGGAATTATCCAACTGAGAAGACACAGACCTTTTGGGCCAAGCAGAGAAGTGAGCAAATAGGATGGAAGCTTCTGAAAACACACAAAAAATGCAGAAAATCCACCAAAAAGTTAAATCCCTGACTATTCTCTGTGGTACCAAAACTTGATTGGTTAGCTACTGTTTTTACAGCTCTAGGCCAGAAGAGCAGCAGGTGTAGGTAGGCTGGGCCTTGCATGTTGTGTGTTGTTAGAATCCTACTGTATGTCAGATAAAAAGCAAAGACACAAGTGTGGTAGAGAAGCAGCTTGAGTCCTTGTCTTTGCTCTCCCTGGTAGGATTTCATTTGGATGGTTCAGCTTACCACTTCCTACATTTGCTGTGAATCAGTATTGAAGTGTCATGTTGTAGGAGCTGCCTATTGATGGAAACTTAAATTAGCATTAAGGAGCAGCCACAGATTTTGCAAGATAATCTGGCTTTATTTGTGCCTTCCCTTCCTGGGTTCTGTGTGCATATATCTTATTAGTAGGGAAAATTACTTTTCTTTGTGCTGCTCTTTAGAATTGTGAACAAGTTACACCAGTCCATTGAATGAACAGTAGCACAGAGATTAAACGTGAAGCGTGTCAAACTGCTAAAGTTAGTGTGCTAAACAACCAGAAAAAGCTTTGAAAGGGATGGCGGGGAAGAAGATACTTGAATTAACCTTAATATCGTATGTGACAGTGCAATGACTTTAATTTTGGGGAAGATACATTCTGTTAGACTAGGGAAAGGAGAGTTTTGTACCCTTCGGCAGTGGTGCTGAAGAGGCACTGGTGTGCAGGAGGAGATACCTCTTAATGGCGATGCTGATTCCAAATTCAAAGAAGCAGAACAAGTATCCTGGAAGGAGTCATGAAATGTGTATGTGGGAGTATGGATAACTATGCTCTAAACATCCTGTTTGATTAAATGTAACATATAGTGGTGCCGAGGATTTAGTCCATATTTGCAGCTGCAGCATTGTGGTTTGTGTGTTATCTTTTTGTTTTTCAGATCCCTTAAAATTCTAGGGTCGAGTTATCCTGTGGTGTAAACTGGGAGATTTAATTTAAGCTGAGAGCTGCCTTGAGGTGGGGTGAGATAAGGGTCTTATATCAGAAGTGTTTTCGGCTGGAACATGAAGATGGCTAACAATTTTTTTTATTATTATGTTTTTCCCTAGCATCCACTGGCATTTTTGGAAAATTAAATGTATTGTTCTACATGCTTCTGGACCCTTTGGGGTTTGGGAGAGAAGCACTGATAGTATGCGGTTCCCTTTATACAACAGCCCTTTTTTTGCAGGGGCTGAGGCTGATGCTTTATGACTGCTGTGCTAGTAATTAGCAAAGCACCACAGACGTTTTATACCAGTGTACTGTAAACAGATGCATTGTTGTAAGTGGTATGCATTTGCAGCTGGCTCAGCACAGTAACCCGTATTTGTCTTCAAACTCCAGATTTAAAGCCTTGATGTATGAGACAAAGCATTAGGGAAGTTTGATTGACTTGCTAGTCATTACTGAGATCAAAGGGTTGGTTGGTTGGTTTGTTTGTTTGTTTGATTTTTGCATCAGACTCCTTTATTCTACCACCTGGGCTGGGTTATTTATTGAAAGAACTGCATGCAGAGATGTTAAATTCCAGGGAAAACTCAGTGATCCAACATCATTCTCTATTAGGTAACAGTTGAATGCACTGCTATTATAGGAACTTAAGCACAAGTTTATCTGTTTTTCCTGGGGAAAAGATTTAGCTTTCTGGGTCATCCTTGCATGCAGGCAAATTGTGTTTTTCTCCTTTTGTAGTGGAACACTAGAGCTTTCTGGAGTGTGGGTGGGAAGTCCTACCAGTTTTAATAACATTGCTCCAATACTGATTCTGAGTAAATAGGTAGTACCTTAATACTATAATACTTGTCAGTAGTTAGGCTGCTGATGAGTCCTTTGGGGTCCTAATGAATGTGTATGTATTTTTAATGCAAAAAAACTCCAAACCGCCTCATATTTTCAGAGACTTATATCTCAGCCATTCCATTGACATGAAATAGTTTTTTTTGTTTTAAAAAATATTTTGAATTTACAATACAGAAGGCAATCTGTTGATTTATATTTGCAGAATACATTCCATGTCTGAAATCAATGCTGCTCTGAAATACATGACTGCTTATGGAGCTTCTAATAATATGTTGTGGTAATGGTAATTATAACTCATATTTAAGTAGGCAGTATCTGTCAGCTTATTTTCTGAAACTGTGAGAATACCTGAGCTTTGCAGAATACTGCAAAAAAGGTCTGGGATCCAGGTGATGAGCAGATCTCAGAGTCTGAGAACTCCAACACTTGCATATGGCTATGCTAATAATAATTGTTCCCTAGTATTATGTTTGCATACCATAAAACCCCGGTAGTTCTTACTCTACATATAGATATTTCCAGCATTACCTGAAATCAGTAACAGACTAGTAGCATGGAGTGTTCGTGTTAGTATTGGAGCTTGGAAACCAACAGCTTTTTAAATGAAACATGGTCCTTTGGAAAAGCAAAATCGCTATTTACTGATGTTGCATATTTTTATTTAAAGAAGATTTTACAGACCAATTGAAACAAAGTATTTCTGAATTAAATTTCAAACAACTGAAATTTATTTCAGGTAAAACAAAGTACTGTGTCCAAAAGCTATTTCTGCATTTTTTATAGAGAAAAGTGACAGGATTTTATGTGGATCGGCTTCTGGCCAAACACTTTGCTTTTTCTCAGCTGTCCAAAATAAACTACAATGAGATGGCTGAGAGATGATCTCCTCAGTTTATCACTGTATCTTCAAATAGACACTAATTGAAGATGCCCATTCAGAACATGGATTCAGGAACCTTCAGATGAGATTTCAATACGGAGTATGTTACATATCCTGGCATTTAGCTGTTGTTAAGTGACTTTCAAACTGTTGTTTGAAATGTAGACTTTCACATTAGAATGTCCCAAATCTTTTAGCTAATGAATAGGCAATACTGAACTCTAGTATTTGTTTTCTCTGTGCTGTTGCTCCACAGTGTACCCGTAATGCACTTTTTTTGGCTGAAAGAATCCGTCTTCATTCTGAGAGAGGTAGAAGGCAACTCAGACTGCAGTTGTGGGTTTCTAAATTGCTGAAATGAACGGTCCCTTTGAAGAAGGGTCTGTAAGAATATTTGGAAGCTGTGTTTCATCTGCCTTGATATTGTGTTCTTACATCTTTGCCTGTTTGGTTTATGCTTCTTGTCCTTACTACATGGAGTTTGTTTGTCTGAATTTACTTCAGGCATGTGCATTTGATTTTCAGATAATCATTCTGTTGAAAAACATGAACCTGTGCCATTGTAAGAGGATAAAAAGAATAACTTCTATGCAATTTGTTAGCAGGGTATAATCTACGTTTTAATCCCACTACAGGTTGCTTTCCTTCAAAGTATTTGGTTTGCCTTTCACCTGATTTTATGGTGTGTTCCCAAGACCTTTAATACCACCATGATTAATTCTTGTCGCACAGTTGAAGAAGTACCCAGGAGCAAAATGAAAGAATTTTTTATCCAGAATCCTTATCTATTACTTCTGCAGTTATGAGGATTTGTGTATCTTAATTAGACCAAAAATAAAGCAGTTCTATTCTTTAGGTCACAAAATACAGGCTATCGGAGGCAGAGACAAAACCCAAGAAAAGCTATTAAGGACAAAATTATGCCTAACACTATGTGATCATAGGTAGACAGATGTTAGCAGCAAGGTAGCAGATGTCCTACTAGACAGCAGTAAACACACCGGAGGCAAGTACATGTTTCATAACATGGGATTAGAAAATAAGTTGAAGATGCAAAAGATATCCCTCCTCTTCAGTTTAGTGAAAAAAATGACCTTTATCCCTTGTGTGAAGATCACGTATGGTGCAGATTTTTTAATGCTGTTCAGAAAATTAATGAGATTGAAGCATTTTCTTCAGATGTGAATTCTGTTGTTTTTATGGTTTTATGCTTTATGATTACAGTTAAGGTTTAATGGTGCCCCTGTTGCAGATCAGATTGTACCTTGTTATAGGGCCGACAAACAAATACAGTGAATAGGGCTACAAGACCAGCAATGCCAATAAGATTTTCACTGCAGATGATCATTACGCTAAGCCCCCTTTCATTACCCTAGAGATACTTCACCTTCATGGACACTGTGCACATGTGCGAGGAGAGTTGCCAGTTTCAGGTTTTGGATTTGGCCTGGTGAAATTAAGAAAATTGAAATGTTAAGGAGAGGGGAAAAACAGGAGAAATAATTTTAAAGAATGTGAAGTGATTATTTGATATCTGGAGTATAATCAGTATCCCAGAAAAGGAAACCTTTTTTTGGTAACAGACTGCTAAGCAACAGTTTTGAACAAGGAAGTAAAAATATTCTGTAAGTTTCAAGTGACTAATTATTGGGGGTTTTTTAGCCCTGCATAGTAGGTCTGAATGAAAAACGGATCAGCTTGCTTCCTGAGGAGAATCTTAACAGAATTCTGGTTCTGCAGATCAGCACAGCTGAAATCTAGTTCTGTTACAGCCCGGAGTAGGCAAACAGACCGTCCAAAATCTGCTTGAGTAACATATATGTCTCACAGGCACTGTTACATCAAACAAACATCAGTTGTCACTTGTTAGGACCATTAACTAGACAAGTCCAAAATAGAACACAGACCAGAAGAGATACATCTTACATTCTATAAATTGTGTGGTCTGAGAATCTATTAAAGCTGACAGAGAAGAGGGCTTTGAATTGGTGAGCAGGCTGATTACACCTCGTTCTTTATTCCCTATTGACTTTGGATATGCCATACCTTTCCATTTCCTAGAGAAATAAATTAAAAGTCAGAAGTAATTTGCGTGATGGAGGGTGCAGGTGGAATTTTGTTCAGACGAGCATTTGCACATTGTGAAATCCAATTTAACCCCTTGATGGGGTATAGCTTATTTTCTTTTGTTGACAGCTTTGTGGCAGCTAAAATGGGAACCTGATTAAATAGAGACAGTGAGAGATTGAGGTCTTGTTCTAACAGCAGGAGGATCAAGGCCTCTAATCTTATCTCCCTGAACACTGAGATGAGCTGAGGATGCTGGCAGTGAGATAAGCTTGGCTATTTAGAGCTATAAAAAGACCCCAAGAAAAGAGAAGTGTGAGGTGAGGGGAGAGATATTTCACATACAAAAGTAATACTGCGTTGTTTAAATACATTCGGGTCAAGTGCTTGGAATGTATAGGGTGTTATACAAGCAGTGATTTCATTTTACTGTATGGGCATACATCAAAGTACAAATAATAAGAGCTCGCTCACTCTTTGAAAAGAAAATACACGTATGCAAATTTCTAAATATAATTCATAATTTATAATCTACCAGGAGCACAGTAATAACAGCAGAGGCCAAGTGGAAGGAGACCACTTCTGGCAGAAGTGGAATTGCTTCTTCTTGCAGTCAAACTTTAAAAATATTTTTGAATGGAGCAATAACATCAAATCACTGAGGAAAGTCCATTTTCAGGTTTAATGGAGAGCTGCCTGTACAGGATTTTTTTTTGTGTTTTTTATTCATTTGTTTGGAGGTAACCAAAGAGATGATACAAGCTCTGTTCTAGTTCTTGTTACACATATGGTGTGAGATTTTTACATTTTCTTGTAATACTTTGTCCCATGTTGAATTTCAGGACATTAGATAAAAATATGAAAGGATGAAGAAAGGAAAGGTAAAGAGACAGCACGGAGTGTATAATTAGTTCTCCTTTGTTTACTGGAAGAATAAAATGGAAAGGAAAGGCTAGACACAAATATACAAAATACTTCAGTAAAATATGATACCAAAGTTACTTTTTTCAAAAGTGACTCAAAAGCTTCCACTTCTGCGATTGTCTTTAATTGGCAAAAGTTTAAAGTGACAGCTAAGTTGATGTAATTCAGCTGTGGTCCTGTTTGCTTGCCTGTGGAGCTATGCAGATTCATGCTAGCTGAAGATCTGCTCAGTACCTAACATCTAGAGGTTGATCATGTACTTACCTGAGCACAGTTTTGAAAGTCTATTGCTCTGAGTGGTTAAGGATTAGTCGCCAGTGTTAGCTGGCTAAATGGGCGCCTGTTGTCACAAAATAAAGTACAGCCAACACATTATGTTCTGCCTGGTAGGACCATTCTTCTCTGGTCAAAATACCACTGATTCAGTTCCACTCTCAACCAGAATGGATTTTGATCTTCAGTTTTTCTTTTTTGTGTGTGTGTCTGTGTAGTATACTTTTTTAACATAACACATATAGTCAAAGCTCTCTGTCACAATGTGCATTTTTATTCCTACTGTGTATTGCATAGGAGCTTGGTGTATTCAAAGAAATTTGTAATAAATACTTGTTTTTAAGGGATTTAAACCCTTGGTTATTGTTAAGCTGTGCTCTCCGATCCTTGTGATAATTATTAGCATTGATTTACATTTTAGTATGCCTTGATTCTGGTCATCCAAGCTCAGGGAGTACATCATTGCATAGTTAAACTGGACCAGTTGGAATGGTGCACTGATATCCAAAACTTACGATTTTCCTATGCGGATTGCTGCAACAACAGAACAGAAGATCTTACACAAGAACCACTATGTACATGTGAGGTCAGAATTTTTCCTGGGTTCCAGTCTGTCTTCCTAAGTGTCATAGAATCATAGAATGCTTTGGGTTGGAAGGGACCTTTAGAGGTCATCTAGCCCAACCCGCTGCAGTGAGCAGCGATATCTTCAACTAGACCCGGTTGCTCAGAGCGCTGTCCAATCTAGCCTTGAATGTTTCCAGGGAAGGGGCCTCCACTACCTCTCTGGGCAATCTGTTCCAGTGTTTCACCACCCTTGTGGTAAAAAATGTCTTCGTTATATCTAGTCTAAATCTACCCTCCCTTAGTTAAAAACCATTACTCCTTGTCCTGTCACAACAAGCCCTGCTGCAAAGATTTTCCCTGTCTGTCCTGTAGGCCCCCTTCAGATACTGGAGGGCTGCTGAGAGGTCTCCCTGCAGCCTTCTCTTCTGTAGGCTGAACATCCCCAACTCTCTCAGCCTTTCCTCATAGGAGAGGTGCTCCAGCCCTCGGCTCATCTTTGTGGCCCTCCTCTGGACCCCCTCCAACAGGTCCATGTCCTTCTTGTGCTGAGGGCTCCAGAGCTGGACGCAGTACTCCAGGTGGGGTCTCATGAGAGCGGAGTAAAGGGGCAGAATCCCCTCCCTTGACCTGCTGGCTATGCTTCTCTTGATGCAGCCCAGCATATGGTTGGCCTTCTGGGCTGCGAGCACATGTTGGTGGCTCACGTCCAGCTTCTCATCCACCAGTACGCCCAAGTCCTTCTTGTCAGGGCTGCTCTCAATCCCTTCATCCCCCAGCCTGTATTGATAGTGGGGGTTGCCCCGACCCAGGTGCAGGACCTTGCACTTGGCCTTGTTGAACCTCAGGAAGTTCACATGGGCCCACATCTTGCGCTTGTCCAGCTCCCTCTGGATGGCATCCCGTCCTTCTGATGTGTCAGCTGCACCATTCAGCTTGGTGTCATCTGCAAACTTGCTGAGGATGCACTCGATCTCGCTAAGACATTGATGAAAGTGTTGAACAGCACCGGTCCCAGTACAGACCCCTGAGGGACACCACTTGTCACCAGCTTTGATATGGACATCGAGCCGTTGACCACTACGGTCTCTGGCTGCGACCTTCCAACCAATTCCTTAGCCACCGAACAGTCCACCCATCAAATCCATATTTCTCCAATTAGAGAGAAGGATGTTGTGGGGGACTGTGTCGAAGGCTTGACAGAAGTCCAGATAGATCACATCCATAGCTCTTCCTTTGTCCACTGATCAGTCACACCATCATAGAAAGCCACTAGGGTGGTCAGGCAGGATTTGCCCTTGGTGAAGCCATGCTGGCTGTCTCGAATCACCTCCATGTCCTGCATGGGCCTTAGCATAGCTTCTAGCAGGACCTGTTCCATGATCTTCCCAGGCACAGAGGTGAGGCTGACAGATTGGTAGTTCCTGCGATCCTCCTTTCCACCCTTTTTAAAAATGGGTGCCATGTTTCCCTTTTTCCAGTCACCAGGGACTTCACCTGACTGCCATGACCTTTCAAATGTCATGGAGAGTGGCTTGGCAATGACATCAGCCAGTTCCCTTAGGACCCTGGGATGCATCTTGTCAGGTTCCATAGATTTTTGTATGTTCAGCTTCCTTAGGTGGTCCCGAACCTGGCCTTCCTTTTCAGTGGGAGGGCCTTTGCTCTTCTGCTCCCCATCTTGCAGTCCATTGGCTCAGGAGGGGTGAGGAGAGAGTTTGCCAGTGAAGACTGAGGCAGAAAAGTTGTTGAGTACCTCAGCCTTCTCCTCGTCTGTTGGTACAAGGTTGACATTCTTGCTTACCGGGGGGGTGTGCGCTTTCTTTAACCTTCCTTTTCTGGCTGTCATACCTGCAGAAGCCCTTCTTGTTATTCTTAG
>Ga0065711_1038524_pt1 | contig 18671 bp, 13 predicted proteins | sample Hoacrofraction12_FD_59098 | JGI IMG/M metagenome (GOLD analysis project Ga0065711, IMG submission 59098) | Hoatzin crop microbial communities from Cojedes, Venezuela - Epithelial fraction 12 v2 (version 2) | ecosystem: Host-associated > Birds > Digestive system > Esophagus > Crop | place...
CCTGTGCAGCCTGCTGTAGGTGACCCTGCTTCGGCAGGGGGGTTGGACTAGATGACCCACAGAGGTCCCTTCCAACCCCTACTATTCTGTGATTCTGTGATTCTGTGTTCATGTTTCCTGGTTATCCACTAACTGTCCCTCACTGTAGATGCATACAGTTTTCCCAAATATTGGTGAAGGCTGTTTTAATGGTTCCAGTGAAAATGCTTTGGAAACAGACAACAGCATAGTTTCTTTCTGATGGCTGTCTTGTGTCTGCTTACTCAGTATGTGTGTACACACACACGGATAGGGGAATGCCCTATATTTATCAAATGTTTCCATCTAAGACATCACAGTCTCTTTGCACTGTGTTATTTGTACTTCAGAATGTGGAGGATTAGTATGGGCAGAAATGGAGAACGGTATGGTCACTGTTTCTAAAACCCTTTTCCAACCCTTAAGTAAAGGATCGTAGTCCTTCTCATGAGCAGTATTCAAAATTGCTTCACCAAAATTTTTGAGCATGTATTGACTATCAGTGCATAACAGTATAAAGTATCCTTTGTAAAAACAGAAATCCTTCATGACCTATATTTACTGGAAAATATAAAATAGAATAGTTCCAGTTGGAAAGGACCTACAGTGATCATCTAGCCCACTTCTTATCTGGTCTGATAACAACCTTAAAGTAAAGGGAACTGGTACAATCAACACACGCTTTGGGCCTTGCGCACTGCCACCTCGTGGTAATTCAGACCCACATTCTAGAACTACACAAGCCCCAAACACTAAATGTCTACTTAGAACTTAAATATGACAAGACAGCAGTATTTCCTGGCATCATCTCCTAGAAACCTCAATGGGCCAAAATAAATATGTCAGTTATAAAAATCCTAGTGTTGCTTCTAGTTTAAAGGAACTGCTCTTGTTGCATCATACAGCGGCTGCCTCAAAAGACCAGCTCACTAATTTCAGGCTTTTCCATACACAGACAGCATCTGTTATATTGAGGGTCTATAAATTCCTACAGCACCATTCATGACACAGTCATTAAGAGGGCTGTATATTGAAAGGTAGATCATAATTTAAAATGCCATTCCAGATAAAGCTAAATTGAAGCAACGCATTCAAATGACTTTTCCAAACTCCCAGATGGGTTAGAAAAGGAAATAGGAACCACTGGAGTTGACTATGGTAGTATTTACACTAGACCAAGCCTGCATTAAGTACAGCGAATTTGAAATCTTCACACCAGAATAAGGACAAGACACTTCTTTGTAAGGAAAGAAAGAGCAGCAATACCTTTAGGAAATTGAAAACCAAGTATTGCTACATGTCCCTGCGCATGTTGAAGTCCTTCCGAGGTAGTGCTAACACCCTTTTGCTTGCTAGCATGCTCATCAGTGATAGCACTGTCACTACAGCGGAGGGTTGAGTTAGTCTGGTGGTTAACCCATTCTCCTGCACCACAGCAGCAGCTTTGGAGCAATACTGTACACAGATGCAGCATAGTGGCATCTTCCATATTTATGTCGCCCCTGTAAATTTGGGGCAGAGGAAATAAGCATGTTTTACCTGCATGATGTTGTAGCTTTGTATCATACCAAGTCAGATAAGCCAGTATGTGGATTTCCTTCTGCTCAGCTCCTCAGATCATACTCTGCACCACTGTATTACATGTACCCGCTAACGCAGTCCCTTTGTACATATATAAAAAACAGCTGTCGATGATGATATCTTACTGATATCTTGGAGACGAGTTCTGAAAGTCTGTGAAAATACAAAAAACAGAGACTAAAACTCATGAAGTAGACTGGAGAACTGTTCAAAAGGGGTCTATCCTAATACCAGTGCCAGTAGCCATTAACAGCTAATCAGGAAATATGTAAGAATTAATATACCAAGCCAAACTAAAGCTGCATGCAACTCATGATTACACGTCTAAAAGAGACTAATAGCACACACAAGAAAGACTGCAATAACCAAAGAAACATTACTTCCCCTAGATACTTCCTGACATCCAGCAACCTGGTGCAATTCCTTTCCTTCAGCAATTTGTCCATTCATTTTTGAAAACACATGGACTTTGAACTGAGGTAAAAGAGAACAGAGTGATAGGTTGCCATTTGGTGTGAATTGGCATAATTCCATGGATTCCATTGGACATATACAGGTCTGCAGCTGGTAGCAAACTAGATCAGTGTGTTCAACAAAGAGAATTTGTGCTTTGTGTGTTTAAGAAAGACCAACATCTGAGCAACAATATCAATTTAGGTATGTATCTACTCAAGTTTTTCCATAGCGTCTTGCTCCTCTCTGTCTCAAAGGTAATTCACAAGAGTTGTTCAAATGATAAAAAAGACAACTATTTCCACTTCTTTATATTTTGAAAATGTAGCATTGAGGAAAAGTCAAACATTTTTTGCAGTACTTTTTCTAATAGTTTTGGGGTTATCTGAATTTCTGTTTGCACGTGGACTTAATCACTGCTGCACATTTTGCTTTCTAGAACCTGGGGTAATTGGCAGCACAAGGCAGCCCTTTACAATGTAACACCTTATGCTGGGCCACCATACTGTGAGACCACAGAGTTGATAACTCACCTAGCAGGAGTCGACAGACTACACTGAAAATTAGAGGGTAAAAAAAAAAAAAAAAGAAAGAAAGAGGGGGAGGGAGACAGAGAGATACATTTTTAAAGATAACCTGGAGGCAAATATAATATTTATACTTATTTATCCTCACAGCACAATCATAAGCCCCAAAACATGTCTAATGAGGTGGAATTGCAAAATGGCCATGAGTCCCACTTACTTGGCTTCTCAGTGGTCTCCTAGCAGTCATATGGATCTGTATTTTTCAACTATGTGACTGCTGCAGGCAAAACTCCTATAAGTAAAAGTTACAGTAAGTCCTTAACTCCCAGTGGCATTCATCCGCAAAAATGCCAACCTAGGAAAAATGAAAAGACAGACAAAAAAAGTTGCAGGGGCAATTAAGCACTGCAGACAACTGTACTCCATGCTTCATATTTGCAGGGCATCCTCTGCTCAAACCAACTTTGATTCACAGCCTTCCTCATCTCTCTTTGAACAGCCTCAACTCTTCAAGCCTTCATAAACAATTATAAATATGAAAGAAATCAAAAGATGTTAAAGAGTTGTCCAGTGTCATCACAGAAAAATGAGCCCCAGCCTGATCAATATTGTGTCTTCCACCTGTCATTTAGCAGATTCTAGTTTTATTTCAAGTCCTTTTAAGAAAGTATCCAATACTTCATACGAATTCTGGATTTTTATACTGGTTGAATCCAATCTGTACATTAAACCAGCTGCTGAGTTCGAACTGTTTGAGGTCCTAACGTGAGCAGGTTAACCATCATGACTTCCAAAAAATGGTCCCAGATTCCTAATGTGCTGAAAACTCATCCTTTTGTCTGAACATCCTGATTATGTTGTTCTTTCTTAAATGTCTATTTTTTAAGATGTCAGATTTGCAGCACTATAGAACCAAAAAAAAATTCGCCCCCCCCCAGATGAGGCTATCTATAAGGCATCTTTGGCATTATGGAAGTATGAGGACCAGAGCTGAGTCAGCTAAACACCGCTTATTTGCTTGGACAGCAAAACAGTTTGCTGTGGTTCTGAGGAGCTGTGGCTTCCAGCAAGAGCAGAGATAATTGCAGTTGCTTCAGAGCATTTGGAGGTAGTGATGGAGATGTCCAACTACCTCAACATAGGCACTGGAATTGGGGAAGTTTGGCTCAAAGATTAGTTCTGCAGATTAAATTAGCTCTGTAGCGTTTACTTCTTCCTTCTCCAAACATCTAAGAAAATCTAAAAATTCTAACCTCTTTTTAAATTAGTTTTCAGACATGTTTTAGCTTAGCAATTCAGATACTCCACACCACCCAGCTGATCGGGTGATGAACACATATGTGCATTCCTAAAACAAACTTTCAAATGAGGAAGCAGAGTCAGAAAAAAGGTGGAGTAACTTTCAGGATATTGCAATATGGCCCTAGTAATACTTCACTTCTAGTTCCAAAAAAACTCACTTTGCAAGCTGAAATTAGAAGCATAAGGGAAAAATTTAAACCCACGGCTAGAGAAGTTACTGACAGCTTTAGCTGTTACTGTTTGAGTATGTTCAGAAGAGACTATCAAGTCTGATCCATCCATGACATCCAAGAAGTCCCAAGAAGCAATAGTCTGACAAACTGTCAGAGCCATGAACACAGCAGAAATTCCAGCACAAGCACCATAGGTACTAAGCACCAGTGCATGCAAAAGCAGCACTTCTCTCAGTCTCTGCACTAAAGGGTTTATGTGACTTCTTTTCCTCGTTGCATTGCAATCTTTGTTGTAGATTCAGATACATAAAAAATAGAAATTAATATCTACTAAAGGCTGTAGAAGACAGTGTGAAGCTACTTTTAAAACTATTATATGAATGGCTCATTCACACTTACTTGGAATAGACAGCCTGAGATGATAGAAATAGATCCCCGAGAGGTATCATGTCATCATGATGTACACTGAAAAGATGCACTCTAATCTCCATTCATACTTGGCATAATAATTAGATTTTGTAATCAGTAAGCTTAATATCTTTAAACTTCCTCTGACATTGCAGATTTCTCTCTGTTTCCCATCCAATTTATCAGCCTTTTTATAAAGACAGTAAGAATAAACTTTACCCTTTCTCCTTGGAAAGCAACAAAAATGTTCTCCTCCTCCTTGAATGTTATGTTTTAGATGTTACATAACTAAACAATGAAGATAACAGAGAACTCACATTATTCTGATACAGAGCTGATTTGGTGTTGGTTTGAATTCCTGTGAGGTACAAGATGACCTGCCATATAATACAACAGCCTGAAACTGGGGGCTGTGTTAGAATGTCTATAGTTAAAGAAATACTTAACTGTTCATGCGATATGACAAATCTGTCTTTATTTGTGATCTCCTGTAGAAAATAGAGTACTACAAATCTGGAGCCAATAATTTAGCTTAATCTGCTTGATTCATTCACTGTGTCTTTCACTTCTAAAGACATAATTTCAAACCTAGCCCAGACCCAACTGACAGAAAATCTTTTTGAGCTGAGTCATGGGAAAGGTCACAGTTAAAGAATTTCCTAAGCTTTAGTCTGATTTGAACCACAACAGCCCATAATGTGGAATAAGTAACAGAGTCACGACACCTACAGCCATGAAATCTAGTATCCTTGATCTTCGTATGCAACGTAACATTACTGACTGGGATTCTAAAAATCTTCTACTAAAGAAAAAGCGTGCAGCTCCACTACAAGCCTGCTTGTTCTCAGATGCCTTTTCTGCTGGCCCCATGATAACTGGATGGTTTGGTGGGGTTAGATGTTGCTCGTCTGCCGTTTCCGATGCACTCTGGAGGCCCCCATGTACTTGTGACTTTACCACCTGTGTCTGGGGAGCTGACTTTTTCAAGCCAGAATGGCTGGCAGCTGTGACACAGGTTACGTCTCTTCAGTGCAAACTCTGTGACAGTCACTTGACCCTCCTTAGCACTAAGCAAACACATTGTCTGCAGACAGAGAGGGGAAAATGAACCCTCTCTGCTTTATGGATATCTCACGCTATGTATACTGAGCCATTTATCTTCGCCTGTGTGCCCCACATACAGTCATATTTATGTACCTGTGGGGGCTGTAAGGAGCTTATTTATTATTTGTTTTTATTTAATGATCTCTGTCATTCTCCCCTAGGAATACCCACATGCACTATGCAAATCATATTAAGCCCCCGGCAACAGTGAGAATGCCTTGAGCATTAATATCTGGTACATCAGCTCTTTGCATGTAGGCAACTTGGTTACTGAACGAAGTCCTTCCCTGAACTTGCCCCCTAGCCACCTTCATTTGCTGACAGTGTCATTCGCCTCCCTGACTTACAGTCTTTTCTAGGAAGTAGATGGGCCTTGCTCCAGGCTCCCTTTCTTCCTAACTGCAGCACTGAGGCCAGTGGTTTCCAAACGGTGGTCTGTAAACCCTCCCATCTCTACAGAAAACAGGTTATTTTGCATGCTGAGAGCTCACAATGTCACACCAGGAGAAGAAAAGCAAATCAAACACTTTTCTAGCAACTATCATTAATTTAGATGATGATACAGGCATTGTATGATCAAATCTCTGAGGCAAGATGGTGAAAAAAGAGGTCAACAAATCATAGTTAACCCCTACGACAAAAGAGCATCCATAATATGGAAAGAAGGTGTGAGAATTTACAAGAATTCCTTCTCTCTAACCATAGCATTGCAGAAAACTAGGGATAGTGGATTGACCCTGAGACTTAGAAACATGTGTTTCTTTGCAATGACTTCTTCTATAACCTTTGCCAATTCACTTAGCCTTTCTAAATCACACTTACGTATCTGTGATACAGGGATAAAAATCATGAATCACCACTGTAAAAATCAGAGAAGTCTGAATTGCAAACAAAACCATGATCTTAGTAGGAATCACTGCTTTTGTTAAGGGAAAAAATTCTATGTTTCTCATAACCCCTTGTCATGAGCTTTATAGTGCCCAGACTGCGACTGTCTTTCTAAAAGTCAGGTCTAACAAATCAAATACCACTTCCAAAAGCATTTTTTTGAAAATATATACCACATTTCAACTCATCCTTCATTATTCTTATGCCTATCTCCTTTTAGCTCTCTGCATTGTTGCTTTGCTATTCTAGTCCACATGATCTGCACTTTGATTAATTAATTTATTCTGATTATTTAACTCCTTTTTCCATATTCTTCTTCCTTGATTTTTCTTCCCTTATCTCCCTGTCAGTCTTTTCTTTGTATCCCTCTCTCTTTCTGCTCTCAAGTAATTGTTTTTCTTTTCATCTCTGCTTCTTCCATTTATTATCTTCATATATGGAAAAATATACACTAATACCTCCAGGGAAAATAATCCACAATGCAAACACTCAGTGAGAGAGAGAGGAGATCCAAAGAAGCTGCGGTGCTGAAAGAGATCTAGCAGAGACAGCAAACTGAAGATTAGATACGGTTTTGCAAGAAGATAAGGCTACAGAAAAGGCTAATGAAATCTTGCCAACATATGCCGATGCATCACCTTGTGTTATAGATCAGAGAGATTTAAACTGGGCCTTGTAGGGATTTCTTATCAGCTGTTATGGAATACTCTATTAGGTTTTATGTAATATGTTGCTTTAGCAATACACCTATCTACCCAGGTATTTATATAGACTGTATCACCAATATTCACTACAGAGCTGACAACAACCTATAGGGAATTCAAAGAGGATCAACAGAAAAACAACAAGCGGCTGAAATGACAACTGCAAAAAAATATGGAAAATGTTGAATAGCACTCAACTTGGTCAGGGAGGGGTTAAAGAGCTCGCAAAAAAAAGTGGCAAAAATAGAACATATCTGATTATCAAGGATGAAGAAACACATTTTCACACCATGCACAAAGAGATAAAATGAAAACAGGAAAACCTATGTTAAATTTAATGAAAAACTTGAGACTGTGGAAGAGTCTCAGGTGAGAGGCTTGTAAGAGCCACCACTTGGGACTTTAATGGCATGATACAGATTTTATTTTTTTTTCAATTGTCCCCAACCATGTGCTGAGATGCTACACTTCAAGAAATATTTCTATTAGAAACAGTAACTTTAACTTGCACCCAGATATTAGAATCTCTCTCTAAAATATTTAAGTCAACAAGAACCTCATTTCAGTGACCTTATTCCACATCCACTCTCACAGAAATCAACGCAGGATAAAAGCATGGAAGTTATCTTCCATTCAGCAGCAGTAATGCTGTTTGAGATGCATGTTCAACCTTGGAGCATAATGAGCTTTATCTGCTACTTGACCATGCTGTAAGTCAGTGTTAATAAAAATATACTATAAATAATTAACAGTAATTCAAATATTCATATGTTGTTGGGGGCAAGGCCTTTTAACACACAGTTGAAGATACATTAGTGAACCATGATATATTTCACCAAGGTTAACTTTATCCTAAAAATTCTACCCTAATGCACAGAGCAATAAGATATCAGAATGGCCATCAGACAGTTTGCTAATATATAACTACAATATTCTTACTTGATAAACTACAATTTCAGAAATGGTTGATTCATATGAGCAAGCTTTAAAATATATTGGAAGCAATAATTTCATTTGACTAATGCTGATATTATGCACTTATATATATATATGTGTGTTTTTTTGTTGTTGTTGTTGTTTTTTTTTAAAAAAAAAAAAAAGCATTCTTTCTTTTTTTATCCAGGAAAGCGATTTTTCTTCCACAGCATTGGAAATGTCACCTCAAATTTTCACTTGAAGGTAGAATTGCTCCTGAGCCAAATGATACTGTGTATAACTACAAACATCATCTCCCCCAGGTGACTTTAGGAGCTATGTTTTCCTTTTCTGTAAGTGTTCAGATACGTAGCTTTGCCTCTGGAGCTGAACAGAAAGCCAGTATTGAGTGTATACTCTCCCACCCATATGGACATGTAACTTGATATTAACATGATCCATACCCACACAGTGATAAAACTGAACAAAAAACTCTTAGTCTAAATATAGAAGTGATGCTGGAGAAAGCTCTATGAATCTCCCTCTGCATGTAGTCTTACTAAGAGACTCCTCTCCCTGGGTGAGCATGCAATACTAACAATGAATTAGATTTGTTGGTGCTATTAACCCCCCACTATGAAAATGCAATGTGGAAATGTTCCTAAGTGCTTTGAAAAAAGCACAAGGAGCTAATAGTTAATCTTTTTTAAAAAAATCAGAAATACAGAAAGTAAAATTTTATAAATGTGAAAAGTCAATGTTCCAATAGCATTGTTAGTTCATTTGCATTTCTCATCTGTAATATTGACTACTCAAGCTTTTCTCGTTAAATGAATGGTCTGCTGCCTTTCAGTTCATGTTAAATTTATTTACTAAAGTGTACAAGACAGACTTAGTAGTTAGATAAAGGAGGCATGGTTAGCGAGGCCACCCTGTGATACCATTGAACACTTGGCTTTTGCAAAAAAACCCCAAATAAACAGAACACCTACTGAAAGCAATCCTTTCATGTAAAAAAATAACTTCTTCAAAATACAGTTGCAGAGGATGAACAGTAATAAGTGCAATCAGGTTTCCAACAATGAAATTAATCACAAATGCCATCTCTAATTGATTCGGCATGAGTGGTCCAGTGCAGTTCAGCAATACTGCTGCAGCCCTTGGCATTTGATGGCCATATATTCATGTCCTAGTCCTGCACTTAGGGCCAAATTAAAAAGTTTGCAGTTCTCACTTCATTTCAGGAGGGACTTCAACTCACCTTTTTACAGTACATGCTACTTGCTTTAAGAACTTGGTGTTAATGCAGGTTAGGCTGCCCAGTGTCCAAGAAGACTACTTGCTGTAGTTTATCTGTTAGATGTGTTTTGAGATCCCTGAATTACCAACACTAGGGGAAAAAAGGGTACTACTGCACAGTGAAAATCACAGCCATATGGATACAGGAATGTCATTTTTATACTAAAAACAAAAGCAAGAAAGGAAGATCATGTTGCTTCTCTTGAATGGTTACAAAATATTTGTTATCAGAGCTTATGCTGGAAGGTCACAGCTACCCTGACAGGCTTGCCTTTCACTGCACTAGTTTTTAAAAAGTAGGTGGGCTCAAGAATCACTTTTTAAAATCAGGTAAGGAGTATTTCCAAGCTGATCTCCTGAACCTGTGACACACTCTTTAAGCCACCTACCTGGTATTCAAAACCTCCGTTAAGTCTGCCCTGTTGTAATTACCGGGCAGCCACTGCCTCAGGATAAATCTAATAGACATTTTGGCACTGTCAGATTAAAACTTACCTTATCAACTCACTGCAAGTACTTCAGCTCTTGGGAGAGAATTTATGACTAGGAATCACATTTTGCAAAATGATTAAAGTTACCAAACATCCATAAAAAGTTGCAGTTGTAGATATCATTTTTTTGAAAGTCTGCTTAATTTATGAGAGGTGGAAGGTATATTGTCATTTAGAGTCCACAGTGATGCAGCAATTTAGCATTTCGCTGAAGCTGTACACAGCTGCTGTCTCATTTATGATTTTTACATGGTTTTAAATTGCCTTGTTTGCAACTGGGGGCGTTCGCATACTGGGAAGGGAGGAGGGGGAAACAGACTCTCCTTATTGTCCCCTACCCTACAGTTAAAATGCGAAGCAGGTCATGTTCCTTCTAACAAGACTGTGAGCTGTGCAGTGAGCTTCAGCAGACTCTAAAGACAGAGTGTCCCTCTCTCCTCTCTGCCCCTGCCTGACCCAAGTCCTGCAGTACAATAAAATTAAACACAGATGTGAACTCCTCTGCTGCCAGTCCAGCACTGGAGATGCTACATGCTGCAAGGACAATGAACTGCGACATTAACACAAATGGGAAGTGTTTTAGCTAGCCCATTCCCAGCAATGGGAGGCTCTGTCTGACAAACACAAGCCAGTGACACGCACATCCATAAAGCAGGGTCCTTTAGCCTTGCAGGAAGTTTACCTCTGTCCTCCTAACAGAGTACATCCTCTAATTCTGCTCTGCATTGGTGTTCTTACTGATACTACAGGCAGCAGAGGAAAGGAGGGTTTCTGTCATCAGCTTACGGTCAATTGCCCATCACTTTGAAGTTAACAGATGAAGTGCCTCTCTGGATGTTAAATCCACATTGTGATGTCAGGTTCTCTGTGCAGGGGGAACTGCAGGCTTCCTAAGAGGACAACCGCTATCTCCTTAAGAGCTATAATATAGCATCAGAAGCCTTATCAACTCAAATTACATTTCTTTGGGTCATCCTGACAATCTTCCTCATGGCTTAAGACTTTCTCCCTTAGATCACTTCCTATTTTCTTCTTCTATATCTCACATCCCTTACCTCTTAGTCCACTTCCAGCCAGGTACGTACACTTCGAAGCCTGTTAGATGGAAGCACTCCAACAGGCTTGTCACAGGATCAGAGAATGGTTGAGGTTGGAAGGGACCTCTGGAGGTCATCTGGTCCAACTTCTCTCCTTGAGCAGGGCCAGCTGCAGCCGGCTGCCCAGGACCATGTCCAGAGAGCTTCTCAATATCCCTAAGAATGGAGACTTCACGAACTCCCTGGGCACTCTGTGCCAGTGCTCAGTCACCCTCACAGTAAAAGAAGTGTTTCCTCATGTTCAAACAGAGCCTCTTGTGTTTCAGTTTGTGCCCATTGCTTCTTGTCCTGTCAATGGACGTCACTGAAAAGAGCCTAGCCCCGTCTTCCTCATATCCTTCCTTCAGATACTTCTACATTGATAAGATGCCTGCCAGCATCTGCAGCTTAACAAAGACTCTGCAATGACATCAGGTAAAAAGTAATACTTATGCTGTTTATTTGCACCTACTGCTTGGTATAAATAGGCAACTCAGTATAACATCAGGTAGTGGAGTGGCACGTTTCTGTGTTTAAAGAAGTACGTATCAAAAGCTAAGAGGCTCTTAATATTGCTTACAGCTCAAGCTTTTGATTCTGCATGTAGGTCAGTTCCTTCCCCACTGTGAGGCAAATTCACCCTGACTCTTCAATAAACTTTGACAGAGACCTGGAGAGTTTTGATTAAACAGCAATTAAAGCTACCAACACTGTGTTAAAAAAAAGACAACGACAAATGAAATTGAGTCAGTGTAAATGCTGGACATGGAAAATGTGTAAATGCCAATCTGGAAAATGTTTATTTATTATCTACTGCTTCAGAAGATCTATTCGTATTTGCAAATTAAGCCAGTTGTAGACATGAGATTGGACATAAGATGTCTTGATCATCATCCATGTCCTTCCAGATGTTCTCCATACAGTTTGCAGCTTGTTAACAACTGAGGCTCTGAGAGGCATCAGCACTGTCATGTGCTCATCAAAACTGAACCACTGAGATCTCCAAGGTCAAACTAGTGCAATGCACAGATCTCCAAGCTGAGAGGAGTGCAAAGGAGTATAGGGATGTCACCTATCTACCTATCCTTCCACTACCAATAATTCCTTTATCTTATTTTCCATTAGGTCACTTTTTCATTTTTCATTTTACCAAGCTAGATTTGTGTTTATAACTGAAAACTAATTAAAGACATTTTGATTTATACCTGTAGAAATCCAGTCTCTCCCCCTTGAGCATTATAATTTTCCAGCTTAATTGAATCCTACATTGCATTTATGATGTAATTTTAAGAATCCCTAAAAACAAACTCGAAAGGCTGTTTTCATTACTTCTGAATTTCTTCTGTAACAGGCAGTGTTTTATCTATGGAGAAGGCTGGAGTTCCTGTCAATTGTAATAAAATCCAAATGCTTCTTAATAACTGAAGTCAAAAGGAGCCACAACAATGAGGAATTAAGAGATTAACAGCAGTAATAATGAACTAATTGAAACAATAACCTATTAACTGGTGTCTTGGCGGTCTTTGCAGACACTGGAAGCTATATGTAACTGAAGTTGGCACTTTTAAGCGTAAAGGCTTGTCCTACTCTGTGAAATCCTTGTATTGCAAGGAAGAGACCTCACACTTCCCCTTTCTGTGAGAATATAACATGCTGATCACTGACATTTCGTTAACTTTCACAATCAGGAGCCCGTTTCATGCAAAAGAACTACAAATTCGCTATTTTTTTTTTATAAAAATACAGTTTAGCTCTGCAGCTTTACCATTAACAATCACAGAGATGTAAACGCTTGCTCTATAAGCAAATTATTTTGTTGTCTAAGTTTGTTTCCAGAATAGGTAGATATCATATCATTAAGATACGGCATGTTTAAGTAATTAAATCAATATTAATAGAGTGAACATTAACGTGTCAGCTTCAGCAAAGCAGCTACAGGGAGTGTTTGGAAAGGTCACCCCTTTCGAGGATGCCCAACAATATCAGTCCTTTCCAGCTTATAGCACAGGGCAATTTATCGTACGAGGGAAGCTGTTGCCATTGTGGACTGTCCACGGCAATGCAGGGAACACTTCTGTCACTTAACAGAAATTGAGCATCTGCCCTTCTTTCATTCCTCAAGAAAGGAGGCGGCAGATGTTTGATGAATAGATACGGCCAGTACCCTTAGCCATGTCAGCAATCCACAGCCAAATAATTCACTGCAAAACCCTATCTACCTATGTGAAATATGGTACCTGTTTGATAATGCAGCTGATACTGAAGAAGAAAACCTGGCAGAATTTAACCCTTCAAAAATAAACAATCATTGGAAACAAAAAGTGAGGGAAATTACTAACATTTACCTCAACAATTCTAGAAAGGGACCCAGCACCAGCCCAAGTTGTCCTGCAGAGCATCTGTGCTAGAGTTGACAGGCTAGCAGCCTAAAACCTGTAGACCAGAGCATGATGTAAATGTTGTTCATCATAAAAATCAATGGTTCTTTTGCTAAGTGGTCAATATTTATTTAGCTTTAGCATTGTTTAATTCAATGCATCAATTAAAGATAGTGTAATGTCTGATTTGGTCCCAAGCTGCTGTTTGTGTTTGTCGTTACCTCATCTGTTTGATATCACTCATGTCTTTAAGTCTCTGCTCTTTTGTCCCCTTGCATAACTCAAGGACAGGAGTAATTGACGTGAAACTTTTAAAAATTAATTTCACCGCATATGCCACTAACAGAGAGTGCAAGTCCTCAGAATCATTTATAACTTCATGGTGATTGGCCCTGACAAAACAATACCTTAAAAACTCACGAAAGTAAATTATGGTCCAGGCAAATGGCTGAATGTGAACTGGGCCCAAGGCTTGGAGTGCAGCCAGGCAAAAACAAAGTAATGCGCTTTTGATATTAATAACAGAGATGATATTGATCCGTAAGCCAGTGTCACTTCTATGCTTAGGCAAGGAGATTGCTTCAGGCATTTAGTCCACTGAAAGCCACTTTCCATATAGGCCATTTAATTCTGGGAGTCTTTAATTATATGAAATGGAACCCAGTTAAAGGGCCAGATACCTATTTACTCATCTTAGATATGGGCTGTGATTCAGGAAGCTGTCAAAAAAGTATATAACTCAATTCTTAGATTTCGAAACGCAGCTGTCTTTTCATATGTTTATTTCATCTGTGTATTTCTTTGGCTCAGAGCCTGCTGGGAATTTGTAAGTACATGGACTCAAATTATAGGATGATATTTTTCAAAAGACCTGAAGCTCATCTTCCTTTTTTTTATTTTTTTCATTTTTTACACAACAAAAGCAGCAGCTAAGAGAATCAATCTCTTACTAAAACACAGGATGAACTAGAAAAGAGACAGTACAGACGTACAGTTTGAAAATATCCTGTCACATGTGCATTTGCACACATCTGAAAATGTACTTGTTATTCTCAAACAAAAGTGGTCAGATTTGCATAAATAAATTACTTGCTTTAAATCTACTAGAAGAGGTTGTCCCTTAAAAATTTTTCCACAGGGAAGGATACTGAGAAGTGCCAGGGATTGCTTGTATTCTTGCTACATCCTTACCTGCTCAGAGGACTGAATTTTCTAGAGCTAAGGGAAGGGAAAGTGGAGTGCATATGGGACTGCATAAAGGAGAAACCAGGGTACCTAATGCTGACAAATGTCTGCGGCAAAACTATACTTCTGTTTGACTTTTACCTATACACGTGACCCTAACCAAAGATTCCTCTTTCTAAGGCTGGAGTACCTTTTTTTCTGTAGCATGAATTTATTACCAGGAGACTGAAATAACCATTTTAGTATATCGTTATATGTCTTACACATAAGCTACCTGAGATGTTCAAATCTCTGTGCTTAACTAAGCTCATTTTGGGCGTGAATGTTGTTCTCTCTCTCCTGTCCAAGTGGCACGAGTACAACTTTCCATGCTCATTTCCACCCTCATTTTTCATTCCTCATGTCCCTCATCAGAGAATTCTCCTATGACATGTTCCCTTGCCAGCCTAGCAAGATATCATTCTGACAGTATGTATGTATCAGTAACTAAACAGGGAGCAATGCAGGAACTAGGTACTGCTTCTACAACTTGAAAGATATGTTTGTTTCCCTGGATGCAACAAACTTGACTGCCTTATTCGTCATAGCAAGGGATTGCATTCCCATGAACAGATAGGTACATAATACTAAAAAAATTTAAAATATTCACTTAGTAAAGACAATCTACAACCTTATTCCAACAGACCACAGCTCTTTACAGAAAGCTCTTTAAACCTTTTCTTGCAGAGCTTAACATGCCTACTACAAACATTTCCTTGAGAATCAGTCAAGTCTCATCCAGCAACAGGCAACACAGTGTAGAGCATGTCTGGTCAGAGAGTCCACCAACTGCTTACGTCAATGGGCTTTGCCATTAGCTTTCCTCCTCATCACGAAGTGGAAAATTGCCCCATGTTTTATTCCCCCCTCAGCTCCCATATTACACCCCACCATTGAAACTCACATGTACAAAGCTCAGATCTCTGGGCTTTAAGTGAGGATTTAATTCAGCAGAAATAAGGAAGTGAAGTGTCTCAGACTAACCTAAGCACACGCTGCAAAACTTCTGCCCATCAGCCAACCACTGCTGTTCCAGCCATACCTTGCGCTTCTGCCACAACCAAATTTTAACTTCAGTTAAAATAACAATCAACATAATTTAACTCAGAAGACTGAAGACTTGTGCTCCTATTAACAGATAGCTATTCCACCTCTAAACAGATGCTGAGCTCCAAGCTCAAAAGTACCAATAATTTCCATATTAAGTGAATGAAAATGTTTCACAAAAGCAGGGGCAAGACAGAAAGGGAAGCAAGTGGTCAGCAATGCTTACCTAGCATACTCCATCTGGAGGTCCTGAATCAATACAAGGAAGTTAAAAGAGATCATGTGCTTAATGCCAATGTGAAGCCAAGTTGTCATGCTGTTTAATAATCCATCAACCTCTGTATAACACACATAACTTCTTCCTAGCCATGAGGAAAAAGTTTGGTTTTTATGGATGTGAAATGAGCTGAATCCTAAATGCAGCTATAGCATTTTAACAGTCTTGAGCACAAAAATACATAATATTGCACAAAACACACTCTTCACCATTCTTGTGTTTCCTGATGCCAACGTTTATGCCTGAGGATGTCATTAAACAGGGCACTTTATCCTCATCATTTTAGAGTTAGATTTTGTGTAATCATGCATCACGAAGAAGCTTAAAAGAGTAGGAGAAAAACTTTGTTCTACAAAGTAGGAAGTTCACAGAGGTTTCAGATGCTGTATCAGCAGCAAAATATGAGAGTAGATGAAAACTGCATTCAAGTTGACAAGCTGAGCTCTTAAAACTTGACAGTGCCCTCTGACAGCGGGAAAAATAGTTTAATAAAGATTTACATGGCTGCTGACTTTCAGTGGATGACCATATTTTTGTTCAACAAAAAAAGAAAGAGCAAAACAAAAACACCTGCACACTCCCATCATGCTACTTTGTAAATCACCTCCTCACTGAAAGGACAGAGTAGACCTAGAGCAGTACAACAAAGTGACCAAGACATTCAAGTGGTATGGAATAATACCTCCCTTCTTTATGAGATTAAATAGATTAGGATGCTTAGCTAGCAGAAACGAGCAACTAAGGACAACGATACAAATCTGCAAATCAGTTTTGGGAAAATTAATCATTATTTATCATTACTCCAACACAAAAGCTAGACGTCTTCCCCTGCTACCCATCCAAAATGGTCACGGAGAGCACTGGTAAGAAGGAAAGTAGCATTTCCTTTCCTGCAGTACAGTAACTACTTTGTGAAACTCTTTGCTGCATGCTGACATGGAGGCAGTAATTATAAAATGCTACTAAGCAGGGGTTAGACAAACGCATGCTCTTTTCCACATACAACTTGATGCTAGGGAATCCCCCAAACCAGAGTGTATAAGAGGGAAAAGACCACTTTATAATTAAAATCATACAATCATTTAGGTTGGAAAGGACCTTTAGAGGTCATCTGGTCCTACTTCTGCAAGAAGCAGAGCTAATTTCAAAGTTGGATTGTTTTGCTCAGGGCTTTGTACAGGCAGGATAGCCTTGCCCAACATTGTCTTGCTTCTTATGTATTTCCCCAGCATCTGCTTGCTGCCGATGTCAAAAGTAAGATATCGGCTTAGATCGACTCTGCCTAGTGCACCAGTCATGCACAGCAGAATACAAGGTCACTGAATCACAGCAGTCTACAAATTAACTAGAGGAATGTGTAGTAGCCTCTTGTAATTTAATAGTGCTCATAACATGTTTTGAGGACAAAAAGATGAAAACTTGCTTGGTAATAATTCTAAGGCACTATCTGAACAGTATGCATGTCATCATTTTGAAGAATTTCACACTTCTTATTTACACTGTGGTCTCAAAATGGCAAAGGATTACTAAAACTACTCACTTTTAGACTGTAGAAATCATTAACCTTATGAGTTCAAACTTCTTTTATGTCCCATATAAGAAGACTGTAAGAAAAATCAACGTTATTGCTAGTCTTTATATCACAAAAATACATTTCTCTCTGTTGTAAGCAGCTGCTGTAGCTCATACAGCTGACTGAGGAAGACTGCGTTGCAGGTAACGTTTCTCCTGTAACTTTCACCAGTTTTTCTGCTGGGATGATTCTAAGCTTTTAGCTCCTCAGTGTGGAGGGTAAGTTCAGCTCTTGAAGACGGGGAAAATCAGGGTCCACCACCTGACACATTACAAGACTTAAAATTATAAATCTTGCCATGTGATGGTTGAATATTATTGCCATTCTGTATACGTTTGGGGTCAGAGAGAAGACAGGAGCAATCAAGATCACCAAGAAATGACTAATTGTTTTTGTTGGTAAATTCAGACATCAGAGAGGCTGCAAGAAAGGGAGTCTCCTGATTTGTCTGGAGGGCACCCCTGCTGCATTTCTCAAACGGATATACTGGTACAAAATGAGCAAAATGCCAAAAGACAAAATGCGTCTGAAAACAGTAAAGAACAAAATCACTGTGTTGCAAATGCTGCCAGCTAAGCGTCCACAGATATACTGTCTGCAGTCAACATTCCTTCAATTTAATAAGAGTAGTTAGGAAGAAGAAAGGTAAAAAGGATTTGGTGCTATGCCAGTATATATTTTCCCTCTGTAATCTGTCATGTTTCTCTCTAAATTTCTGAAAACCAACAAGACTGGCTATCTGCCTACTTTGGGTGAGGTGCTTGTGTGCCTTTTTGCATTCTCTTTTCTGACTGGATTGGTTTTTGACTGGAAATCTCCCAAATGAAAGAGTTAACGCACTTTCTGTATTAAATATTTACATTAAAATGTTCAGGAAGGTGTGTGTAAATTATAAATAATGTAAGGCAGGACTGGTCTTGGTTAGAGCTAAGAGACCCAAATTGTATCATCATAATACATTATTCACATATAATGCATCTATTCTCCTCCATTAGTGTTACTAGAAAAAGCCCCTGAGTGCTTAACTTGAATTTGGAAAAGTGTAATAAATGTGAGATAAACAAATAGCAGCGGGGATGCATCTGTAGTTAAACAAGTGTAAATTAGAGCTCAGCCTAATTCCTCCAAACTACAGGTAGGATAAACATGACACTCTGCAGAAACAAGAGATCAGTTAGAAACTGGAAAAAAAAAAGACACAATAAATCCAAGTTATTTGATCATGTTGTCCCC
>Ga0065711_1038525_pt1 | contig 18671 bp, 6 predicted proteins | sample Hoacrofraction12_FD_59098 | JGI IMG/M metagenome (GOLD analysis project Ga0065711, IMG submission 59098) | Hoatzin crop microbial communities from Cojedes, Venezuela - Epithelial fraction 12 v2 (version 2) | ecosystem: Host-associated > Birds > Digestive system > Esophagus > Crop | place...
ATGCTCCACTCCCCTCACCATCCTCGTAGCCCTCCGCTGGACTCTCTCCAGTAGCTCTTCATCTTTCTTGAACTGGGGAGCCCAGAACTGGACACAGTACTCCAGATGAGGCCTCACCAGGGCAGTGTAAATTGTATATAATTTCCTAAAATTCCTTCCTGTGCTATTCTTCCTGGTGATAAGGCTCCCTCGTTAACATACTGTTTTCAGAATCAGTGCTTCGCTTAACTGCTAAATAAAGATTTAAAGTTTACTCTGTCCAGTTTGACTCTTTCAGCAGTGTGGGTGTTGCATAGATATTTATGCTGTAGGGGATAGGTCAGGCCATCCACAGCAGGTTCAAAAGACTTTGTGTGGTTCTGAGCTTAAGCCAGTGTAGTACCCAGGCTTCCCAGGTCCAGCCTGGCTACATATTACAGAGATGGACTGGAGAAGGTGAATGTCCCCTCTACATGGCAATTTAGGTGTTCTGGTGACAGTATAGGAAACAGAACTGTAAGAGATAGAAACTGCTAGTATGACTGCTTTTGTCTCAGGTTGGATTTTGAAGTCTGAAGTACTGACCTGCTTTCTGCAGCATCCTTGGGCTGCATCCATCCAAATAAAGGGGGGGATGGCGGGAATATTTTTAAATTTTACTAACAAATTTAGAAATTATATTGCAGTAGGCATTTGAAATATTTAATTTCAATTGTTAACATTTCTTCTCCTCAATGCACACTTTTTATTTCCCCCCCTTTAAACTGTTAATGAATACTGTTCTTCCAAAACTACTTCTCCAGTGATGACTTCTTTCAGGAGCACTTCTGTTTGCAGCCTACATAAAGAATTTTATCTTCTTGCTGTTATGGCAGTGACAGATGATATTTTCTTTTTATTTAGACACCTGATATTGCCCAGCTCACTGAGGTAAAAAAGACCCTTCCTAATATGTTGAAGTTTCAAAGGCCTTGATGTGCTCAGAAAAGATAGTACATTATTTATTGTCATTTTCCCCTCATTTTTATCATTACAACTATAATCACTTTTTGCATGAGGTTATTTCTGACTGATTGATTTTAATGGTTGCAGCTAAACCTTCTTGAAACCTTTCCATAAATATTGTTAATAGGAAAGAGGGACCCCTGGCATGAGGCTGAACAAAAAAAAGAAGTTGCAACTTGGAGAATCTCATACATACCTATATTTTTAATTTAAAAATACTCGGGGTTTGGCTTGCAGGCATTATTTGACAATGAATGGGAAAGGAGGGAAAAAATAAACAAAAAAGTAATTGTATCTTATATCCAGTGCTGTAAATATTACTTAAATGAGAGACTCCCATTTTTCACTCTGGCTTCAAAGTCAGTCCCTCACCACCTGTGTTTTGAGCAGTTAAATAGTGAATCAGCTGCTGTGGGATTTATTTTTTTTTTAGGCTTTTGTGAGTTTAGTTGGAAGACAAGCTGCACCGCCAGAAGTTGTATATGCTGGCAGGGGCCAGGCTGAGTTTATTTAGCCTGTGTTTTCACTTTATTTCTATACACCTCACCAGTGACCTTATCAGCAGGAGAAGCAAATGAGAACTGAGAAACGGCAGAAAGGGGCTATAGGGGAAGCCTTGATTGAAACAGCTCTTTCCTTCCCAGACCTTTGTTTCAGTGTTCAGTTTTTCTTTAGTTCAAAGATGTTATTTTGTACATTAATTTACATAAGTAAAACCACACACAGTGTGGCTCAGGCCTGAGCTCTCCGTAGCCACTGGAAGCTTCAACCATGTTGCTGGGAATGGTGCTGCCATGGGAGAGGTAGCTCACACTATATAAACATATATATACACACACGTAAAACCTACATAATACTCCTCTGCTGCCACAAACTAAGACAGTGTGTGTTTTACTGCTTTGAAGAAGGACAGATTTTCCTCGCTGCTGGGCAGCATTTTGCCTGTTCTGGGGGGCAGGGCTGTGCCCTGGGCTGGGGCTGCCGGAACCAGTCGGAACTGGCTGGAACTGGCTGTGCACAGCAGGGGCCAGCCCCCGCTTCTCCTCACAGTGCAGCCGGCCCCCTGGGCACACACACCCGGTGTACGTGCCCGTCACGTGCCAAGGCACTTGTGACAGTTGGCACTTCAAATACTGCAGGAATTGAGCTTGGTCCTCAGACTGTCAGGAAAGACTCTTCCACCGCTTTCTAGGGGCTCCGGCACCTGCACTGCGTCTGGTTCCCTCAGAGTTGCAAGGAAAACTGCTTGCCTGCGAATATGCCCGTGAACGATGGTAAACATCTCCTGGACTGTCATGTCAGGTGAGTTTGATCTATTTATAGCCTTTCCCCTGTCAAAGTGACATGGGTATTTGATAGCATGTGTTAGGGTTTTGTGTCCTAACAGTTAATGCGTAAATATTTATTTTTCATCGCGTGAGCACACTCAGTGGATAGGCTGTGAGTGTGCACCCACGTCCCTGACTTTTGTTGTAACAAAAAAAGCAAAACTGAAAAGAAAAACCGAACAACAACAAACCAAAACAAACAAAAGAACACCCAACCCAAAACCCCATGAATGTCTTGTCTTGAAGTGTGTGACTCGCAACATCCACAAACACAAGGAATGTTTTATGAAGTTGACTACGTAACGCTTTAAAAGTCCAGTTTCTTGGCTATAGTTGTAAAGATAGTAAATCTGTAGGAAATGGGAGGCTGTTAGTTCAGCTGTCAGGGGAACAGCATGAGTGAAGAAGACTGTTAAAGAGAATCCAGGAAGCAAAAATAACGTGTGATAGGCATTACAAGTTGCATAACATTTTTGACAAATTAAGATAATTAAATTCACTATGGGAAATAACGTCTAGGCTTTGGGGATCTTAAAAGTGGGTTTTTCTTAATTCATAGATTAGACTAATTTTTGTAGTTTTTGCCCAAACAAAATCTGACTTCTTTAATATGGCACGCTGTTACCTGTACAAGTTTTTGGGTGATAAATGAAGCAGATTGTGTTATGGAGTAAGGCTTTGGCTGGTGTTCCTGTTTTCTAATGGTGAGCCAGCAGAGTTGCAGCTCATAATCTGAATGTCTTTCCTATGCTGTGGGTGTGACTTGCAAATTTAGAGGAGTACTAGTACATATGGAACGATTTTAGACAAATTTGTCTTCAGCAAATCTAGAAGTATTGTATAGAAAAGCTAATGTGGCTTTCATATCCTTTTCCCTAACTCAAATCTCAACTTGTTTTTCCACCACCCTCCCTTTATTAGTTCTTTCCCCTTCCCATTCACCCCAGACTTTGTATCCCTAAGTTATTTTTTGTTATCCCCCAGATCACGATGTTCATACAGTCCTTTGGCATGTGGTTGGGTAGAGTGTGCTGACGAGCACTTACATGTGTGAGCTTTCCTTTCAGTATCAACATTTTTGGTAAAGATTCTCCAGGGAAGAACAGCGCTTTTGCGAGGCAGTTGAGATTCCCAGACCCTCAGCTCTGCAGCCCCAGCAGAGTTTCCCATAGCGGTTTTGTGTCCTGGCCAGGACCCCCTTCTTTGCACACTCCTGTTTGCTGCTGTGTTTCATCCATTCCTGCTGTGGGTGGCCCCTTGCTGGAAGCTGTTAAGTCCCACACTGAGTCAGGCTGCTGTCACATTCTGCCTCTCTGGCTGGGATTGAGCTGAGCTGCCTGAAATTTGTGCTCTTTTAGAGTATGTGAGGCAGAACAGATCTGAGGAAATTTGCCTGGGTGCCAGGAGCAGTATAGCCATGTTATCACGCATCTATAATTGAGCCAGTTGAGAAGCTGTGGGCAGCGTAGCTGCATTTTATCCTCCTGAGCAGACTGAATTAGTCGGCAGGGAACTATCTGGCTGCCTTTGGTTCATGGAATAACGCAGGCTGATGCTGCATCATAGTAGTTATTTCACTGGTGTATCTCTGTCTATGTCAGTGAGTGAGCATGAAATCATTAACTTTTCTAGGCAAAACTGCTGTGTTGATCCGTTCGTAAAGCTTTCCTCTTCCTGGGTCTGGGGGTGTACACATCACCTCTGATATCTGCTTGTTTTCTTTCTCTCAGATGCTACAAAGCAGCAAGGGTTTATTGATATTAGTGTTCTAAATATTGTGACTCTATAAACTCTATTTATTTATAAACTTGTCATGCTTTGTGGTTAATGTTAGTGCTATTTTTAAACAGCTATATAACTTTCAAGCTGAATGAACCTTTCTTCAAAAAAACAAAAACAAAAAAACAACAAAAAACCCCAGTGAGTGTTTTAGTTTCCGCTACATATTTGGGTGAGAAAAAATAATTGCTGTGTCCCTGATCAATTACTGAATTGCCTGAAGATATTGCTACTACTTTATTTCTACTCTTACCAACTGAAGTTCATTCTTTCATACATGTTGTGCGTAGAGCACCGGATTTAGGGGGAATAGAATTCTTCTGCTACATGTTTTATTTTCATGATACCATGTGGCATACTGATATTGATAAAACCTTGTTTTATTCTTTTACAATGCTCTTGACTCAAGGTAACCTTGACATTAACTTCTGGAACTTAACTCATTTTCTGAAGTTAAATGGCGATGTTAATTAACCAACAATTTAGACTTCTTTACAAATTCAGTAAAATCAGCCTTTTTGCTGTTTGAAGGTCTAAAATGAGAGTGACCCAATTGCTGTTTCCCTGAACTAATTTAGAAAGGGAACTTGAAGTGCAGTGGGGCGAACTTTGGTTTATTGCAGTATTTTATGTATTTTACTAACTTCTTTGGTTGTCTTGGCAATACAGAGGCAAAACAATGGCTAGCCTTGGATTAATGTTCGAGTTTTAAACAAGATAAATAAACCATTTTTAAAGAGAAGTGTGGTTGATACTCAGCACAAGCCTAACTTATATGTGCTTCAGGGATTCCTTTGAATTTCTGTTCCTGAAAATTAAAGAATCACTCTGTGTGACAAATTCGGAGGGAATTTCCTGCATGGAAGGGAAAAAAGCAACCCACCTTAATTAAGCTTCCTGCTGAAAAGAAATCTGCAGGGAATCAGAGGAGCTTCTCTGCAATTGCCAGCTGTGCAATTTGAATTTTAGGCACTTGTTCATAGAAATCATTGGGGTTTTGTGGAGTTTTTGTGCGTTCTCTTTACCCCCTACCCCCCCTTAATGAGTGCCATAAATATGATCCTCAGTGATTTTAAACTGGTGTAATTCTGCCCTGGATCAAGAGCCACAATGGCTTCTTTCCTGCATGTGCTGTTCAAGGCATGCCATAAGGGACTGGGACAGAAAATGAGTAGTTGGAGGTTTAGGGTCAGTCAGTAAAATAATAAGTCTAGGGTATCTTGTTACTCATTTTCTAAAGACAGATTTAGCTTGCCTTTTTATTATTTTTATTTTATTTTTATTCCTCTGGTACAAAGAGGAGGTATCAAAAAAAATCAGGTGAGGGAGGTCTGTGAGATAGTATCATTAACATTTTTGCCTTTTATTGTAGGAATTGGTGAAAGTTAATCACCTGCTCTGTGTAGCAGCTATTGACACAGGCTGGCATTTAATGACAAACAGTGAAATTAAACTGTTTTCCCACATCGAAGGATTTCCTTGAAAAGAAAAAAGATTTGGGGGCTAGGGGGTGAATCGGCTGTAGACCTCTTGCTTTCTTTCCTCCCTCTTTCCAGTTCTCTCTCTCCCCTTCGCCTCCAGCCACATGTACTGCAGCTACTTGTTTTGTGTCCACTCCACAGGCATTACATTCAGACAAGCTCTGTCAAACTACTTCACCTCCTTTCACTAAAAGCCCTTTGCAAATAAGTAACATATGGGCAACATTTTGGGTACAGTTCAGATTCAGAGTTTAGATACAACTGTGATCTCTGTGGCTCAGATGTTTATGCTTGGTTTTGTGTGTAGCTGTCTAACTTCATTAATGCAGTGTTCCCAAACTTTCATCTGCAGTTCAGGTAGTGGTATTTATGAATTCATCGGTCTGTATAAGGTACATGTGGACATGACAAACCTATTCTTTTCACCCCTGATAAAATGCTAAGTGTTGTCAATGTTTATTCATAAGCAGCATTACATCCGCTTAGTTACTGGTGTATGGATTGGTGCTGTGAAGGTGGCCATCTGTATAACAAAATGGTCCAGCCATTGATGACATGCAGTGAATTCCTCCTGTTAGTTACTTCCTTGTTTCTTTGGTCCCTTTCTGTTTTTATTTCATTGCCACAAATCATTTTTTCAAATTATATAGGCAGCTTTCTGTGTTTCCCATAGTTTTCAATTTAGTAATTCACAAAGTCTGAAACCTCATGCTGAAATTTGTCCTTTCAGCCTGAAGCCCCTAATAGTCTGCAACTATTTGGTTGAACTCAGTTATTACAGAAAATAACCTCTGTAATTTTACAGTATCTTCCTCTCCCAGTGATTTCCCAATGTGCTTGTCATATATGTAGTTTTACGATGAAGTTGCTATGTAAATAAACCTAAATGGACATCTGTCCAATTTATAGTTACTATTGCCTGGTGCTAGCAAAAAGAGGAGTAATTAGCTTGTGTAGGGCAGATGGGGATTGTTTCAAAATTGCTAAGGTGGTGGAGATATAGAGTGGAATTCTGGTTACCCAAAGTCAACAGTAAATCTTTTATTCATCTTAAAGTGGTGTTTGACCCAAATTTTTCAAATAATTTTTTGAAACCTATGGAAGTAAATGAGATTTTGGCATCTGCCTGTACTGGTGATTATTTGATTTAATTGGAAATAAAATTCCTGAGACTTAGCAAATGTTTGGATTTTTTGTCTTCTAGTGAAAGAATGAATGTTAAGTCAAGAAATGTGAATTGTTTGTAATTCCCTGCTGAAAAGTTTCAGACATTTAACCACAAGATAGAAGGAAATGCATCTTTTGTTAATCAGGCAGAACAAGGAATAGCAAAATCAGAGACTCGGTGCAAACACTTTACTAATCTCAGCTATGTGGTAAGTGCTTGTGAATATTGCATACAATTGTAGCCAATTAGCTTGCTTCCTGAATTACCATGAATTTTATTATTGTAGCCACAGTAAGACCAGGACTAGAGTTTCAAGGTGCTGCCAAGGAACACAAAAGAAGGTTTCTTGGAGAGAAGGCTGGCAAATTAAACAAGCGCAAAAACCCCAAGGCTTTTCTGTAATCCTGACTGAAAAGGCAGGAGTGACAAACAGGTGAGGAGACAAGGACAGTGCTGGACAACATCCAGTGTTTATGCCAACAGAGTAACTGCTGGACAGTGGCTTTTGCGCTCCAGCAGCATCAAATGTGTTAATTTTTGAAGGTATTTCATAAGTGCTAAGGTAGTATTTGAAGGGAAACTCAATACAGTATTTATATAAGACTATGACCCCTTCCCTCTCTCCAGGAAAAAAAAAAAAATCACTGTTAATATAAGGAGAAGGCGGAACAATCCTGGAAGTCTTTGTGGATCAATATTATATTGAGGTAAAGGAAAGAAGAGGTTTGTTGATGTTCGCAGGGGTACAAGTTGTAGAAATTGATGTACAAAGAATTTACTCTTCAAGGAACACTTCAAGCACTACCGTGCATCCACAGCTGCATTTGCAGTGAAGTTACAGATCAGGTAAATCATCTTCTAAGTAGAAGGTAATGCTTGGTAAAATGTCAGTGCTTTACCTAAACTAGCCCATCCCTGGTTGTGCTTGCTGGTAGGCTGCCTTGTTACAAGTGCCTGATGTCAAAGGTAAAGCAAAGAGTGCACCAACCCTGCAAGTTGGTCTGTACCTCTTCTGGGACAAAGCTTGGATACCTCTATTCACCCCGATACATGGTAGGGGATGGTGGATGAGGATACTCACCGCATAAGGGAAAGCTTGATTGGAAGTGACGCTGGTTTCATAGCATGCTGTAAAAAAGAATAAGGAAATCTAAGTTTAAACTCCCCCAAACACAAGTGAAGATGACTAAGAAAATATCTCTGGATAAGCAAAGTGTTAATTTTAAAATATAACCTAGTAGCAGAAGTCTACAGTTAAAATGTCTTAAAATTGCACTGCTGTAGTAAAGTTCCAAGTGTCAGATTAACATTTCTGTTTTATTTCCAATTTAAATTCCTGTACTTTACATTATAACTTCATGAAAGTGCTATTAAGAAGAGCAGAGCCCAGATGTTGCTGCTGATTTTTATTGATTATTGTTGTGCAGAAGGAAAATAATGTCTGATTTCTGTTAGAAAACACTGTGGAGATAAATGCAAGCATCAGAATTGGTTTTAAATGATGTTGCTACAAGTATGATGCATTTTCCTTTTCCCTAACCCCCCCTATTCCCTAACCCCCCCTATAATGCTTGTAGTACAATATTCTGCAGTCTCTGTACAATACAACTTTCCTAAAGTCTGAGAGATACTTGTAATTATGTACTGTTATCACTCAGAACAACTTTGAAACAATCTACCAGCAAGAAAACAAGATTGCTCAGCTTCAAAGAAAAGCAAATAGAGTCTGAGCACAGTTTCAGGTAGATTTTCAGATACTGCAGCTTCCCAGATATGCCTCTCTGTTTTGGACCACGTTGGCTCTTAGAATCACAGAATACTTTACATTTGAAAGATCTCTGGAGAGCCTCTAGTCCAACTTTTTGCTTAAATGGGGGCCAGCTTTAAGTTCAGTCAGATTGCTCAGGGCCTTGTCCGGCAGAACTTAAGGAGATCCTGTGGCTTATCTGGGCCCGTGTCCGTGTTTGCCTAGCCTCATGGCGAAAAAGCTTTCTGTCTCCAATCAGAATTTCCTGTGCCCTAATCATCCTTTTAACTTGTTAATAAATAATATCTTGCCTGTACAGGCAAGAAACAAATTATTCTTCCCCCTCTTTGGTGACTCACTGACATAGTTAGGCATGAGATATTGTACACTCATCTTTATACACTAACTGACATGTATGATGCAAATGCCTCTGGGATAAATGTAGGTGATTACTGGCTCTTGATGGAGACCAGATATGATGGTAATTGTTTTGGAGTGACTGATTTCCATATTATTTGTCCTAGGCATATTCTAACAGTCAGTTATGCCAAATCTGTTAACAAGCTTTTAATCATAATGCATTTTCAAATAATTTAAAAAGTGACCTTACTGTAAGAGTTATTATTTGCTGATGATAGAAAACATCTCTAAAGACAACTTGCTGTTATTGTGTGGTTATCACGGGTAGCCTCCTGTTTTCTGACAGGTAGAACCTCTAGCACAATTGAACTTTCCCATGTCTGCTTTATATTGCTGATGGTGACACTGTTAATTACAGTGATTAATTCTGCTTGGCTAAGTGTGTGCACCTGTAGGCTGTAAAGTGCATTGTACATCCACTTCTCTGACACCTTCTTAGAAAAAAAAATCATCCTGAAAAGCCTTAAAATCCTTTTTTCTCTTTTTCACCGATTGAAATTGGCATTGCAAACATGCAAACTTGTGTGCAGTGTTTAAAGGTTGTTCATGTGCATGCGAAGACATGGCCTTCATCTTCACACGCGTGTCTTTCTCTGTGTAGCCAAGAGACAAGAGTCACTTTGGGTTTATGAGTCATTGACTGGCTATAACTAATGTTCACACGCATATTCAGAACATAATGCGTAGAATGTCAGACAAGATAACATTCTTTTGTGGCCCTGACCGCATTCTCTGTGAAATTGTTAGTGGTGACACGGTCTCTGTGAGTTATTTCTCCTACCAGAAAAATGACAAAATGGCCAGTAACAAATCAGTATGCTTTGTCTGTAACTGCCACTTGATAGCATCTTGCTGAGCTCTGCTTGGCAGAGTGCCCAGAATACCTAGGGGTAACGTGGGGGGGTGTGTGTGTGGAATTGAGTAAATCCCAAATTTGTGTACTGATTGCACACTATTGCAATGCATATCACCCCGACAGGGAAACAAGGCCATTTTACTCTGTTAAACACAACCAAGTTTAATACTAAATTACAATTTCTGCTTACCTCACCGGTTCATATAAAATGTTGGTCAGTTCCTTCTTTTCTCCTGTTATTTTGGTAAACTGAGGATGGTTTATCATTTTATACAGTGCAGGCTTCCTTTGGATGATTGGGAGCATGGGCTGTTGTGGGAAATACAGGAGTATGATGGCACTTTGGGATATATTGGAGCTTGCAGCTTATGCAAATGGACTTGGCTTAAAAAAATATATATTTTTTTTTTTTTTTTTAATTTTTTTTTAAGAGAAGGTTTTTCTAATTCCATGAAGACTTCAGACTTATATTTGTTCCTATTTTGCTTTGGGTCAAAAATTATATTGCCTTTGGTTCTTTTTCCTAGAAAAACAAACAAACAAACAAACAAAGAGCCTGCACTAAGCAATACTGTTGTGGTGAGAAAGGAAAGATTTAGCTTCAAGTCTCTAGTGTAATAACTTGAATGTGCATCTTGAGGTGATCTTGGCTTTAATGCTTAATTGTCACTTGGCTACTTTGGGGTTCAAATCTTCTAGCTTTCATCTCAAAATTCCATTAGATACCTAAATGTGTAATTTAAAAAAGTAGCAGTATGCTGCTAGGAAAAGCTCTGGGTATGAGTAACTGCTGCTTTCTTTTTTTCTTTTTTTTTTTTCTTTTGCTAAAAATAGCAGAGGAATTGGTGGGGGAAAAACACTAATGGCTACAATATCTCACTGGGAAAAATATGGGCTGTAATTCCCCACACTAACTTCCAGGAGAAGGTATATCCCAGAAAGGAAAAACAGCATCTGAATGACTTTAAAAAGTCAGTTCTTTTTATGGCAAAGTTGTTGAGCGCCTTTTGTTCTACAGAATCTATGAATATTTCAGTTTTTTATCTTGATTTGGGATGACAATAGATATTGAATTATCAAAATTTGCCACTGGACAGCAGATCTGAATTTCAATTAATTCTATGGAGTACCCTGTCGTGGAGGATGAACCGGACTCGACACGACGATCAATGTGATCAGGTACAAGCCGTTTATTAGCCCCAGACAGCTCACATTTATATTCCCCATTACATACCCAGCGATCTCCCATTGGCAATAATCAAATTAAATCATATAGCAACCCGATTATGATTGGTGTACATTACTTGTTCACGCGCTGTGCTCGTGGCTTTCTTGTAGGTGACAGGTTCCGCTTCAGTATTCTGGACTCATTTTTCTTTGCATTCATTTCTTTGTTTATACCACCGTTTGTCTTCTAGATGCCCTTGCGGCCTTATGCTAAGGCTCTGCAGCCTTATGCTAAGGCTTTATGGCCTCACAGAGAAAATGCTGGATTGCTCACAAGTCCCCAGTTCTTTAATGCTTCATCCTCCACAGTACCCAGCAATGAAAAGTTTCTTTACAGGCTTTATTCAATATTTTTTTTATTGTGCATGTGCAAGAAAACGTGATCTTGAGGCTTAGAGATCGTGAAGTAATGAGTTTGTTTTTTTCCCAGTCACAACTTCTGAAGAAAATATAATGAGAAGCCCAAAATGTTGTGGAAAATAGATTTTTATTGGGAAAAACATTAAATAGAAATCTAAACACAGAAAAATTCTTTTTAGGTTTTCCATGAGGATCCTGACTATTCTTGATTAAAATCAATCTTGTGTTTGTTGCAAAGAGTTCCATTTAAAGCTACAGAAAATCTCATTGAATATCAGCTTTGAAAATTATTCTGTTTGAGTGGTGCAAGTGGTGGTGTACTTAGTGGCACTCCTCCTGAGTTACAGCTGTGAAAATTTAAGTCATGATGATTTTTCTCTAATAACTTCCTTATAATAATAGCCAGATTACCTGAGTTGACTTCATTCTTTTGAAATGGATTTGCTTTGTAATCAAGCCCTTCAGCTACTCCATGTTTCAGATTATCTGGCTGTGAAAATGGACTGTATTTACCTGCGTCATGGTTCAACTGCATGCAAACTGAAATCTAAAGCTGCTATCACAAATCTTCACCAGCTGAGAAATATTTTGACATTTAAAGATAAATCTTTTGTTCCTCCACAGGCTCTATTTCCCTTCAAACCATGGAAAGAAGCTGGTTTTGTCAGATCTCTTCTCTTTCAGTGAAACTGTGAACAGGTAACCCCATTTGGATATTAAGCATATGAAATCCTGGAGTCGAAACTTCTTTACGAAATTTGTGTGTGAGGATCAGCTTGATTTGAAATATATATATTCTTTATGCAACGTAAACCTGCTTTTTTTCTTAGTTCCTTTCACTTCTGTATGCCAGGTACTGTAGAGATCAATGTAACTGCACATTCCCATTCCATCAAATGACTTTCCAGTGGTCTTCCCGTCCTCACCACCCCAGGAAAGTTTCCATTAGCAGACCTGTGATGGTGTATCTGTCCTTGACAGTTCCTCTCGCCCCACCATCTTTAAGGGAGACTTTGGACAGGCTGTTGATGTTTTGATGATGTAGAAAATATCAATATAACCAAACTTACATCCATTAGTCAGGAGATGTGTCGAGCTGGCAGAGCTCAGTGCTCGAGTCTCTGAAGCATCACAGTTGTTATCTCTGCTTACTGCTTGAATTTTATATGAATAAATCTTGATTCTGTGTTTTCAAAAATTAGTGGTTTATTTCTATGTTTTATTTGTGGAGAATTGTGACATTTTGGGTAGAAAAGAAATTGAGAACAGAGAAGGAGTTTGGCTGTCTTCAGTTAACAAGCCCAACAACACACCATGGTTTTCCTCCCTTGTGAGGTGCCACGATGCCGTTCTGGAGAAAAGTCCACGGAGAGAGTGCCAGGTGTGTGGTGAAGTGGGACAATGAACAGCTTCCACAAAGAAATGCTGCGAGTTCTACAGAAACGAATCCTCCCTCTTTCTCCAATGAAAAGGTATTCTCTTACATGGAAGTCAGACACGTTTCCTAGAGAAATGTTAAACGGAAACTTGCAAGGACCGAAAAAACACTAGCAGAAAGTTTTAAAGCTAAATACGTGCATTGGAAGTGATTGTGAAAATGTTGTTCTTCCCACTCAGTCCTATATATAATTATTGTCTAGCACTGAAGTCCAAAATGTGAGTGTATTAGAAATACCCAAAATAAGAAGAGGTGAAAAGAGATGACACAACAGCTACTTGGATAAAGTACATTTACTTGTACTCACTGAAATTTCACTATTTCAAATGTCTTAACATCTCAGCCAGATTTATAGTGTGGTTTCCTATACCTGTCTCCTGGTGTTCTGCCAAGAGATTATCTTGAGTTCTGACACATCAAATCCCATTATTACTGCTCTTATCATTAGAAAAGAACAACATGTTAAACTCTGTTGCTAAAATGGCTGTTTCCCAAGACACTGATACTAGTATAGGGTATATTTGTTTTAAATAAAAGATTTTTAGAAAAATGCATGAACTACTTCACGTATTGAATGAAAGATAAAGCCATATATGTAGCTCTCCCTCTGTCTAGATGGGTAGATATAAAGCAAGAAGGATGTAAATGGAAATGAATTTGTACACACACATATTCTGTTTTATCTTTCAGAAGGTAAAATGTGTGTACTTTTAGAACTGTATTCCCACATGCACATCTTTGTATCTGTCCATGTTAACAGGTTCTTGGCTCATTCAAATCAGAACATGATGCATGCTAAAAATGAGATGAAGAAACATTTTTATCTTGTTTGGGACATCCAAAGTCATAGTGGTCAGTGAGATAATCCCAGTGATGGGCTGCCTCCTCCATCAGAGGAGAATTTTTTAACTGAGCCAGCCTTTTCAGCACACATAGCAAGCCCTTTCCTTGCATGTGTCTGACTTGCCAGGAAAATGCAAGCGCTTGACAGCTCTTTGCATTATGGTTTGCTTCAGAAATCAGTTGGGGGTGTTGCCAAGGACGCCGACTGAAAACTCGACACTTGGAATTGCAGGGCGGGCACACACCGTGTTCCAGACCTTCCTGTCTCTGCTCTGCTCCAGGAAGGAGAAAATGCTTGTGCTGCCTGCTATCGTTGTGTATTTGGGTTGTTGATAACATTTGCTAGGAACTCAGAACAGATTCTCTCCCCTGTGTTTGTGTTCCCTGTACCAAAGACTGCACAGTTTCATACCTGGGTCAGCCTTGTGTTCTGTAAGATTTAACCCAAATGATGGAGACGTCTCAGTGGTTGTAAGTGAAGCAGCTGTTGTGCAGGTATCCTAACCATAAAATCTAAGCACGCTTTTGCTGGTACTGGGGGAAGCAGCAAAGGAAAGAATTTCTGAAAGAGAAACCATACAGGGCAGAGCAAACACTTTTGAAAAGAACAGCATAGTGTGGTGGATGTTTTCTGGACACTTCTTTCATGATTATTGTAGAGTGCTGCTGACAACATAGCTATCTTTTTGCACGTTTGCCACTTTATCTTAGGTTTTGAGCCAAAGAGCATCACCTGTAAATATACTTCGAATGCAACTTTCTGGGTTAGAATTTTCCCAGGTAGCAATTTGAGATCTTATCATAGTGTAAGATGCTAATGTTGTAGTGGTCTTTTATCCAGTCAAAATCTGTCTGAAAGCAGAGGGATTGCACGAGCAGACAGGGCTGACTTTCAGCTCTTTGCATTCTACAAGAACAGCCTCAGACATTATCAGGAGTTGTGTCTTTTGGGGTAGCATCCATTGGAGTAAGCATTGTAGTCACTAAGGAACTTGCAGTGTTAGCAGATAGGAACGTTTTCATAGCAGAGGGGATGTGTATGGCAATAAAAGCTAAACTGTTACTGTCATCAGCCCAGCTATTAGTGTTGCTACTGGTGGATACAGAATTGGAAAAGAAAAATGAGTGAGGGATGAATTACAGCTTTTTTCCTTTCAGATGGAAAAACAGATAAGGAAGCATACACAATAAGACTTTGTTTTCTTCATTTTGTTTGAACAATGTCATTTTAGTAGAAATTCCTCATTGTTTCTTAAAATTTATTTAGCATAGTCATACATTGTGTGCAATAATGACTTTCATAGATCCACATAGTCCTTTCTCAGCCAGTGAAGGATTAAAAGCAAAAGTCGTTACTGGAGGTGAAATGAGAGTATTTGTGCCATTGTTACCCTTTCATGTTTTGCTCTGTTTTAACCATTATGATTTCTCTATCTTTAATCCCTTCTCCTTAATTTACTCTTTGAGGGAGTGAGAATGGCTTATAAAAGGATGATCAAGGCACGGAGGGAATAATTGTCTCCTTTTGCTTCAAAGTCTCACCTCAGTATTGCAAATGGGCTATTAACCATTTCTGGTTAAGACCTGGGTGTCTCTGTATAATTTCTTGGTTTGGCAGGGTTGTGTGAGATTGTACAAGTCAGTCCACCTACACTCCTGTAAACTCTATTATGCTATGTTATGCTTCCCTGACATCCACTTCACAGACATTAAATTGAGTTTAAATAGATATAACTTACTGGAACAATATATTGCACTCCAGATTTACACCTTCCCCTTACTAATTTCCTTAGAATTCCCATCAAAGACTGAGATGAGTACAGTAAGAAATCTTCCCAAAACCTGCAGCCTCTGTTACTCATGAGCTGTTTAACTTTTCCTTTCCTACACCACCATATTTAGCTTAGTGATGAAAAGACGAAAAGAAAATATGACAAACATTTTCTCAAAAAAATCATCCAATAAAACTAACATTCACTGTATCCAGCTGTCCCAGGACAAGGGGAATGCAGGGATTGTTTGCTACGACTACGGGGCAAGGAAGGAATAAGCAGAAGTTGTGTTTGTATCTGTCAAGGGAACAGTGAAGTACTAGTAAATTCTGTGTGTTTGCAGCAGGGGAAGGGATACCATAACCTGTCTGTTTCCAGAACTTGTTACCAGCATCTGAAGCTTGAGAAAGTGTCATCTGCAGGGGCTATCTGACAATGAAGTGGCTGAAAGCAGCACAGGAGAAGATGGGGATTCCGGAGGTTTTCTTTCATAGCATCAATCAAAGGCTTTTAAGGGATAAACATCATAAAGAGATGTGAAGTGAGATATGAAAGAATACTATTTATAAAAAACCTACTAAACAACACTTATTAACTATATTTGGATTAGCCTCCATTTGGATTAGTCTGAGACCATCAAGGATTATTTTTCTAAGGCTGAAACTCAGAGGAAAGAACTCTTGCAATTATATTGAAAGATTTGGGTCTTTACCTCCGTGTTTAGAAGCTATTTTTGTCATCATCTCAGGGACTGGGAGAAATTGTCCACTTGACTCTGCTGGTGACAAGATGTTGATGGGTGTAGCTCCTTTAATTCATGATTCCATGTTGGTATGAAGAACAGATTAAGGCCAATTTAGTAATTTATTTTATTAATATAAAATCTTTGTCACTACAGTGCTAGGTAACAGCAACTGTCGCTAAGCATTTTGCAGCAGTGCTGCAGTTTGGGTGTGGTATAAAATGATTTTGCTTGTGATACAAACTGAATAAACCCATCCAACACACTTCTGCTGTCTCCGAGGTAATTTTGTGCCCCACATTTGCTGGGGACACCAAGGAAGTGGAACCTCACATATTCCTGGGTGCGTGTTTGTCTAGATTTAACACAAGATGAATGCTTTCTGTTGTGTATTTTCCAAGGGCATAGCTTGTCCTCTTGTGCTGTAGAAAACTTTGCTGAGAGCCAGAGCCAGGCCTCAGCGCTTTGTGCAGGTGTTGGAAGTTATGCTGCTCTCAGTTATATTTGTGCCTTCAGTCAGTGCTTTATGGTGCTGTTTAATTTTCAAGTACTTGTGACTAGTTTGCAGTCTCACTTCAGATCATCCTGCATCCCAGACAAGAACAGGTGCTCAATTCACAGCAGGATCTTGTCTCCCCCTTAGAGTCCTAGAGGATTTGCTTTGTTGCTGAGCTATCAAACATCCTCAGTAGTTTTTGTCTCTCAGCTGTTACCCCAGTGATTTGCTGCTATGTTTAGTGAAGGAAACCACCATCCCATGAGAGGGAATGGTTCAATCTCTGGGATTCTCATTTCTGGGTTCATGTCACTGGTACAAAACCCCTAATGTCCAAACTGATGTCTCACCTCTGCAAGCAGCAGCTGCACGCAGCACTGCACGCAGCACTGATCTGGGAATATGATTAGTTCCTCTTCCTTCTACTTCTAGAAAAAACTGTTAGCTTTTGAGTGCTTACATTTAAAATGTTACTGTTCTCAGACTGAAGTTTGAATCTTGTAAGTAAAAATGAGTAACTGGCTGTCACCATGCTTTTCATCAGATCTCTGACCATTTTAAGAAAGATTATTAGAATATTATCCCACTTTGCAGTTGTGAAAATAGAGGCAAAGCAAGATGATAAGGCTTGTCTTGCAAACCTAGCCAATGGAAAAATGTTTCTGTGAGCTTGGTTAAACACTGAACAGGGGCCCAGAGCATTCTTGGATGTATTCAAAACTCAGCTGGACCCAGCCCTCAGCAACCTGCTCTGATGTTGAAAGTTAGCCCTGCTTTTGGCCTGTAGTTAGAACAGGTAAAATGAAACCAGTATCATGCTATGGTTTTAATTTCAGAGAGAGGAATAAGACTTAGGTTTCCAGAATCCCAGTACTTTGGTGTCTACTGTGTCATGCAAGGCAAGTATATGTTTTCCATTAGAGAGGGAAAAATTAATCTTTCTTTGGTACACTTTTTATTTTGCCTAGAACAATACAGGAGTGGACTTGAGAACAAAGTCACAATTGCAGCGAGCTCAGTGTCAGTCCATTTCCTGATAGTCAGTGCAAAGCTGGTGTAACAGGTGAAGACAGTATGAAAGCAGTGTGATTGCTGAGCAGAGCAGAAGAGTATTTATTGAAGAGTCTGTGTGCAGACAAAGCAAACACGAACCACATCCTGCATCTGTGAAATCCAATTGCATCACTTTTTACAGACACACAGCTAACATAATTGAGTACTTCTGTTTATACAGAAATAATTCTTGCAGCTAGTTTGCTCAGTCAGGGAACTAATGTCACTGGTAACCATGGCACCATGCTCTTTGCACCTCGTACTTTATTTTGTGCTGGTCTGTAAAAATAAAATCAGATACTTATCTTCATCTTTCTGCAGGTTGTGGGGTCCATGTAGCAATTTGGACTTTTGTTTTTGCATCAAGACGTATTTGTGATAGAAATAGAGGCCGTTTCATGATCAGTTCCAGTGCCATCCAACACAGAAGTACCTGTTGTGCTTGCGTGCTCTTTTCCAGTGTTTTGGGTGTCCTTGGAGCACTGAACGGCTGCTGAAAGCTGGGGGAAAGCAGGCCCTGTGTGTGTGCTGTACCATCTGGCAGAAAACACTGACTTTCCAGTGCTGCCTCCAAGGACTAGTTTATTTTAATCTGGCGATGGCTTTCTGTAAAAGACACATAAATTCTTCTCCTAGGAGAATGTCCTAATCACTGTGTTAGTGAGTTTTACACATGAATGCTTTGTTCTTCATACCTTTTGAGGATGGTTTGTTTTTTACAGGCTGGAGTCGATTTCTCACCTCTGAGTGTCCTTTTGCCCCCTTCCTCATGCAGATGCCACTCAGGCATCTCCCTTAGAGATGAAAAAATAAGAGTTGAAACCTCTTAAATTGGGTAGGGAGTTGCAAAATCATTCATTTCTTCAGATTAGCTTCATGGTAGCTTTATCACAGAGCTGATCACATAAAAGAGAAGTGCTGGTGTCTATGAATTGAAAGTAATGCTTGGTTTCAAAAGAGGGGGAAAAAGGGGGGGG
>Ga0065711_1038526_pt1 | contig 18670 bp, 8 predicted proteins | sample Hoacrofraction12_FD_59098 | JGI IMG/M metagenome (GOLD analysis project Ga0065711, IMG submission 59098) | Hoatzin crop microbial communities from Cojedes, Venezuela - Epithelial fraction 12 v2 (version 2) | ecosystem: Host-associated > Birds > Digestive system > Esophagus > Crop | place...
TTATTGTCATTATCATTATTATTCATTAACCATTACATTCTAACACTATTTCTGTAATTCTGGATCTATCAAACACAAAGTTTTTTGAAGGAACAGATACAGCACTTGAATCTCTTGCTCTCCAAAAATACTTCAGTCTGCTCTGTATGTAGCAGAGAATGTTCAAGTACACATCTACACCATGAAATTGAACACACATTTTCAAATATCAGTGTTCAAAGTCAAGCATCTAAATTCCAAGCACACAGACTCCTCGGGCTTTTCTGAAAATGATGAGTCACTTATGATTTAAGAGTAACTCTTCTACAAATTAGAAAATCTTAATTCCCGATTTCCTAAGGAAAGCATCAGAAATCAGGCTTGCAAGATAAATGGATACTTTCAGCAAACTTCACTTTAACAGTCTCTTTTAGCTGCCTAGGTCTGAGGACATTAACTCATAATAGCCATCTTCCAGGCAAACATTCAGAATCTGTAACATAGCATTTGGCTGACTCAAGCTCGTCTCTTTCTGTAACAGAAATTGGCTTCCCTACTACCCCCGTGACTTACCATCACAGTGGTAAACACTCTCCAGAACAGTTTTGAAAGGGGTGATTCATCCCTGGAGTATTTTTAGGAATTTGTTAACTTGCATTTAGCTTAGTGTGCTGGTAGCCAATAAACAGAGTGAAGACAAGCTTTGAGTAGTCACACATAAACCATTTTGAATGCTATAATTGTACTGCATTATCTTGGTCTGTAGACTGAGTCATCTGCTGGTTAAGCAGAATGGAAAAAACAGCATAAGACTGTTGCTAAAACAGGGAGTTTGATAAAATGCTGAAGAAATCAGTGTCATCACTGGATTACGTTTATCTTCCCAGGATTACACCTGCTTGTTCCAGACACAACTTGCAGTATGTGTTGATTTTTCCAAAGTTTCTGGAGTCTTATGTATGAATATTACATGAATGTAAGTGCCAATATCACAGAAAAAACCGCACTCTTGTATCCTAACATACCTTTTTGAGCATGTTTGACTGCAGACAGTAGCCATCCTCTCTCTTTTATTTCAATCCATCTGAAAGAAAAATGAAACAGAGCAGGCGCTGCCTATCGTATGTGTCTGGGAACGAAGGTTTTGCTGACACTTGGAAATATGCCCAAGGTGTGGGCAGGAAGGGGGGGGAAGAGTAAGAAGAGAGCACTAGAGTGAGAGAGTTTATTAGTCACTGACCACTAGTTCAAACCAAGTGCAAATCAGAAACAGGTTTTGCAGCAGTTAGGTTAACGAGCAAGTAATAAGTAAGTGAGATTTTACGCTGTCCTTGGGACTGTGAAATAGAAACCTGCTTTTGGCAGCCAGATTAGGGGAATGCCATTTCACAGAGAATGGAAAGTGATGAGTTACAGGAACTTGGCACACTGATCAGATCATCTCATCCTCCCACTCCAAGCAATAAGACCCTGGCATCCTAGTTTACACAAATATCAGAAACATGATCTTCACCAAAGCACATGTATTAGAAGCCAGTGACACAGTCTGTCATGTTCTTTTGCAGAGAGCTCTCCTTCAGTGTGTGTCATTCAACTGTCTGGCTACACTATGTGTAATGAATTAAGCCCATGAAGTAAACATTTAGCTGTTAGGAAGATAAAAACAATATTGCTTTTTCTGTTGAGGAGTGCTGAATCAGTGAAAGCAAAATATTTTTCAGAGATCACAGTGAAATTGCACTAGAAGACAAGGTTTTGATGGATCTACTCATGCCAACAACATTTCAAAACCCTCTAATCACATGCCTGGGTACCTGCTGAGTCCTTTAGCACCTGATTAATGAATAAATGAACAGGTGAGAGGACAAAGACCCTTGAAGTCTGTCTCCTTTGCTACTTGCCTGAAGGTTTCCAGGATTTTCAAATTCACAAGTCAACAGATGGGCTCATGTGGATTTAGGAGCCTGGAAACTCTGAAAGCTTCACGATTGCTGCCCTGATTCTGCAGGGACTATAATAATTTTCAGCTTCTCAGAGAATGTGGCTCTCCATCTCTTCACTTTGGACATGATGAAATATTCATTGAGCCAAAATAGACTGCCTCTATGGTTTAGTGGTTTAGGAGACCACCTGATTTAACAAGGGGATTTCAATCCAAGCTGATGGATGCCTTCATACTGAAAGAACAGTTGGCACAGGAGGTAGGATTCAGATTACTGTCCTAATTATCAGGCTATATAGCAACTTTAATGCTTTGATGAATATTTTATTATGAAATGTAAAATGGAATAGAATAACAGAAGCAATGAACAAATGCACCTATCTCAAGTACAAAGCTTCACACATCTCTCAGTAGTCATAGGGGTTTGAATCCTTTCTAGCAAAAGGAACGGAAGCCAGGTCACCTAATCCTGTATTGCAATTTGGTGTTTAGGCAACCATGCGCTCCTTGTTATGCCTCGAACTTTATTATGAGCGGTTTAGTACAAATTTCTGAATATCTTTGCTTCCCATTACATCATATTTTTCAGATCTTTAGCTCTTAGCTAAAGAAACAAGATATAGTGCAAAGTAGCCACATCTAGTACAGATTCTATCAGAAATCAAAAGGTGATAACAATTTTTTTATGTAAAGTAATGAGAAAAGCAATCTCGTAATTTAACTACAATAGTTACATAATTTAAAGCAGTAGACAATATAACGTTGAGATACTGAGTGCAATGATCATGAATGAACACTATCCAACAGCAGATTTATTACAGATTTTTAATTATTCATATAATGATTACATATACATACATGCATAAAATGTCTCCTTCCATCAAAATCTACTTGTAAGGATTTTATTTTGTGTTATATGTTCTTTGACCGTAGTCTGCACTATGCAAACTTGCTGAATTTTCAAGCCTGCATTTAAGATGAAAAGCTTTCTATCAGAAAAAGCCATCTGCAGATACACTTATAGCTGCTGTTCCCTCAGGTTTTGTAGGTCTATGTCAGCTTGACAGAGGCTATACATGATAATCATCATCAGCTGTACTCTTACTGCTCTGTGTGTTGTGAACAAGATGACGTGCATTAAGGGAATGCTTCTTTGAAGACTTGCTGGTGTTAATAGTGCCTACTAATATAAAGAAGAAAGAGTATTATGATAAACATTAAATATTTTCTGCTATTTGTTTCTTCCTCTGGAGAGAACATTGTCTCATTAATTTCTATAAGACAAACACAGTATCTTCCCATGGTATCATCCAACGAGGCACTGACCAAAATGAGACCAGATGCCTCTCAGTAATTCTATTTGGAACACTTTCTCTGTCAAAATTAGCAAAACAGAGTTGGGGTTGTCTGTTGAAAGAGCAGTGAGATGAAAGCAGTGCTGCTACCTGATATTCCTGTTGTGATTTCTTCAGTGTAAATTACACTTCAACACACTTTTTAGAGCATGACACAAAGGAGTAAGGGCAGCAAAATGGAAAAAAAGGACAGATGTGAAATGTTAACATATGCAGGAGAAATGAAACCCCAGAATTCAGGAAGTATTTGGTAGTGTGAAATGAAAGCCTGACACCCAAAGGCTAAAACAGAACCACTGCAAAGCTGCGGACAGTAACCTCACTGTTGAATTTATACAATTTCAGGTATTTTTTCATCCATTTTCTTTCCTTGGGCAAAATGATTGCTTTGCTTTCCTCTCTAAGAGCAATCTCAAAGAACAGGAAGTGAAAACATGACTAGGGTGTAATTTGGTCACTGAAGCCAGATTTATTACCACATATAACACACATTTCAGTGAAAGCACCTCCTAAATATCTACATTTGTGTCTAGCATATGCATACAGGATATATATATATCCCTGATACAGGGGAGCTGTGGGGAGAAAGTTCCTGTGCCTCCTTCTGTGGCATCTGAACTGTGATCTATCAGAATGTTGTAACACCCACAGAAAATCCAAGTTATAATCTCACATTAGGAAAGTGGGAAAAAAAGACTTTGCAGTTCCCCATCACAACACGTTAACATATTCTTGATAGGGTTTGCTGCATCTGATTATCCTGCAGCTGTTCTTGGTAAGGTTTCTTGTCTAGCTGGTATGGGCATTGTGAGAGAGTGTATTAAATAAGATGAATCACGGATTGTTTCCTTTGGGTAGCTCATGTTATACTGTCTTGATAGTTAATGGTAATTGAGATATCACCAGATAGGAGTTCATAAAGACTACGTAAGACTGTTTCAAATTATACTGAGACAAAACAGCAAAAGAACAAAACACAACAGATATTTCAATCCAGTTGCCCCTAACTATCTCAGATGCAACAGAGTCAGTTTGGGCCGTACTGAAATTATCATTTTTGACCATAAACGTATACAATAAGGCAATTAAGCTTGACACTGAACACCAACACAATCAATGAAGCCTGTTTTCTGGAGAAGCCTGATCCCTCAGATGCTCACTCATTCATGCAAGGATACTGCACCAGTCACTCTGTGGCTAGAGGTTTACAAGGCCAGCTTCCTGCTTCTTGACTTGTAGTCCAAACCATTTGATGGGTTACATATTTTCTTAACTGACTGCTACTAAAATAAGAATAGATCATTAGTCTGTTTACATTCTTTCTGTTTTTTGTCATTTACCTGTATGGTTTTATATGTACTTATAATCTCCTTTTAGCTTTTTGTCCAATGTATCTAATTTTAACAGAATCTTTACATCACCAATAAACTGTGGTTGACACCCCCTTGTTTAACTCCAATCTCCGCAGTTCGCCTGTGTGTCTGTAACACAACCAGTCTGGCCAAAGTCTTCCATTTCCACCCACAGTAATTTCCAAAATGAGATCATGACGCATTCTGTGGTGCTTTTATTCTGAACAGAAACTTATGTTTCAATAGCTTCATGACTGGCACCTTCTTGTACAAAGTCTGAAGAACAATTTACAAAGGGATTTCCTTTTAGATCCCTGGTATTTACGAGCTGCATGACATAAGCATGTAAAGCTCTTTTAAAGAGATAATGGAGCTTTTACTGAATTTCCCTATTAATTGGTCTTAAAGTGGTTCTGGTGCTAATGCATCTGCAATTATTTTATAGTGGCCTAGTTTCAACACCTCCAGTTGCTGGCTCTCCTACTGTGTCTCATACAGGAAGTAAAAAGTAGCGGAGGAGAAAGGAAAAAAAAATAACACATAGAAAAAAACAGATGAAGAGAGATAACCGAAATTCCATTTGTGTGTAATTGAAGACCAACTTCAGAATTTTCCATTAGTTGCACAATTCATTTTCTCAAAGACTAGAAACAAGTGTTTCTGAAAAGCAGCCCCACTGTGTAGCAGGTTACTTTAATTATCAAGGGCTATCAACAGTTACAACACCTTAGGAACTGGTGACCTTTCAAATGGCCTTAACATAAGAAGCTGAATTCACAGAGCTATTGCCATCAATATTTTTAATGCCTTTCAAGAAAATGTTGAAGTACCTTTTTTTTCCTTGATTTTGCAAATAAAAAGCGAACATTGGATTATATTATCAAAATGCTGTTTTCTGTTTCTTCTCTATTCTATTCTAACACTGCTTAACATTTTCTTTGCTTTTTGACTGCGTTGATCCAAGTCAACGATTTCCACAGAATTTGGTACTAAAATTAATGTTAGAGTAGTACTGATAAACCATTACTGCATATCTAAAACAAGGATCATTCCTCTTAAATATATTGCTTCACTTTTACACTAAGTTTCATCTTCCATGTTATTGTGATCAGGTACTCAGTACAGCCAGGACTTGGCTAGATTCTTCTGAAATGCCACTACATGGTCAGCATGCAGCTTTTGCAGCTTTGAACAGCTTCAACAAATTCCCATCAGATTTTTTCATTTCAGTTATTCCCTTTTCCAGATAATTTATGGATAAGTTAATAACACAGGTCACTGAAGTACGCTATTGATTATTTCACTACTTTGGGAATATTGACAACGTACTGCACCTTTTTTTTCCATGTTTTGACGAAGTGTTTATCTTGTAAGCAGCTTCCTAGTGACCATTTACATTTTACTAAGAAAACCTTCAGCAAGTTACATTTCCAAATAATACATTTTAGATATTCAAGTAGATTTTATGAATCAACTCTCCCTTATCCACATTACTGCTGATATCATCAAACAGCTGTAGCAGGTTTATTTATGCATAATTAACCTATAGATAATCAGTGCTTACTCTTCCCTAACACATCACATACATGATGCTAATTTTATTCTTTACTACAGATTGCCTGACCTGTGTAGTATAGCTGTAAGAATTACAGATTAGCACTTCTCCAGATTTTCCCTGAAATAATTCTTAAAATTTGACATCGTATTAACTGCTTTTGAATCCTCTGAGACCTAGGCATTTCTCAGTGAAAGATTGCATACCACAGTTATAGCTCACCTACTGCAGCTTTGTCTCCTATTTGGGACTTCTGAGTGAGTAACACATGGTTCTGGCAATGTATTCTACAACTCTTAATTCTCTCACTTCAGTATGAATCATATTCTCTTTGCTCATACAGAAGTGGAAAGGATCAGGTTTAAGACCCTCATCACACTTTTCCAAAGTGAGCAAACATGCACAGAAGATTTTCAGCTCTAGGCACCATTTTTAGTCTTTTTTGGACTTTGCATATCTAAGCACTGTCATCCATGTGCAGAAGGAATAATGAACATGAATTATGAATAAATTCAAGTTCTGTGAAAAAAAAGGTCAAAGGATTTAAGTGGTCAAATGCTTTGCTGAGTGACTCTGGCTGTTGATAAATAGAGGTTTGTGGGGAATCTGTATCAAGCAACTTGGAAACCTGTTTGGGAGGATCTTGTTCTTCTGAACAGGGTTCATATAAAATGATCCCCTGATGCACGCAGAGCTTGTCTGATACAAATGTGCAAGATTCTCACATAAAGTTATTGTATTGAAACAACAGGATTATTTTACAAAATCAGCAGGATGAAAACAACAGTATTCATTTGGGATATGACAATGGTTCAGGAGTCAGAATCACAGAATCACAGAATTGTAGGGGTTGGAAGGGACCTTTGGGGAAGATCTAGTCCAACCCCCCCGCCAAAGCAGCATCAACTAGAGCAGGTTCGACAGGACCATGTGCAGGCAGGTTTTGAACATCTCCAGAGAAGGAGAGTCCACGTACTTTAAGCATTTACTGTAATTTGTCAGTGTGGCTCATAGTAATAGGAGTCAAAGGCATGTGGAATGCAGGTCTGACTCTTAGGAATACACTGATGTTATCACTGGAGTTTTCATTTCTTTCAGAGTGTTAAAACAAATGAAAGTGCAATTATTTTAAATCATCAATCTACTCTAATAAATAGAAGTTTTAACATTTATGATATTTTCAATATAAAAGAAAGGAGGACCCAAGTCACCCCTCAGCATATTCCTATTCACTATTAGCTTTGTAATACCGTATAGCTATTACAGAAATTATCTTCTGTAGCATCCTCTCTACTGAAATTCTCTTTTTATTCAATAGGTGATTCCACCTCCTATCTGCAGCCCTGCAAATTTGTCCCTGAAGTTGTCCCTTTCTATCTGCTCAAGGCTAGCAGGAGGATCCAGACAGCAGATACTAAAGGACCTGCCCATAGGGAGCTACTTCTACTTGTCTGCCTTGATATACCTTTTTTGATTTGCTTACATTAACACTCTAGGTGGGAAAGGGAGCTTTAAACTGTTGTTGGGATTGCCTGCAAGAATGAGAAAATGTGTAGATATTTAGGCCTGTGGCTGACCAGCTCTGGCCCTAGTGAGTACTCCCTGGGGACGAATAGACTCAGTATGATGATTATGCTGGTGTGCCAGTGGGCTCTGGGAGACATTATAATGCTATTCCTAGGCTGGAAGAACAATGGATTTGTAGAAGATCTGTAGCCAGTCCACTGTCTATACACACCAGAGAGGCAAGGCTGAGCTGAAAAGTATGTCAACAGGGAGAGGGTTGTTATCATCTCCATGGTGGTAAGTGCAGGGAGGAATGCTGAATTGTTTACATTCTTTTTATATGCAGCTTGCTTACATTTCTAGTGTACTTGCCTTATCAATCACCTGCTGAATTCCTGCAGTGAATCACGTATGGAGGAGCTGCAGTCTGTGGTTATTTTGTACTCAGGTGCTGATAAGAGTGTCTTTCTGCTTGCCTCAGCTTCTGCTCCATAAACAACTTCATTGACCCATATCCCCAGTATTCTAGGTAATACGTGAAGGCTTTTCAAGGATTGTATTATTAAACTGAAATTAACCTTCAACGTGCTTTAGCAGTGATGTTAATGTATCAACATATTACGCCAAATAATTGCTTGCAATGTTCACTAATTTTCTATCATGGATGGGAGACTGTTGGAAATTATAACTGCTTATTGTGGGATTCAAACAAGTCTCCAAGGTTAAATTGTATTTCACGAACCTTTGGATGTCTATAGTCTAAATATCTCCATTTAAACTCACCATTCATTCACTTCTAACAGAGAGAATTAGATACGTTAAAATAGGTGTGATGATCTGTGCTCTAGAAGTGCCTGATTGTCTCCTCTGACTAGAAAGAAAATCTGGATGAGGAACCTGGATATAGATGTCTACATTGTTCATGTCAAAATTTAGCAAAATGGAAGCTACCATATCTTTCTGGGATTAAAGATATACCTGGTTAGGGGTAGGGGTTTTTTTTAAATCTGCAGATTGCAGGTAATCTGGTGCTTTCCTCTGGAGTAGTTTGATGGTGGTCACTGGGAGGGGGAGGATATTTATTGCTTGCATGGACTATATATCTGCTGCAGTATAGTAGTTCCCCTGCTGCTATTATAGAACATTCCATCCACTAAGCATATGTTCTTCGATAAAATAAAGGAATAGAAATTATGGCATATTTGAATAAAAATGCCTTTAATCTTAAGAAAAGATTGATGTTTCATTCTGCTTTCATTCAGACATTGAGAACAGGACTTCTCAGCTGCATAGTTTGACACAGTTTTTTTGTATTGCTCAGTATTGAAATGGGAAATAAGATTAACAGAAGAAGACTTCTTATGTTAAATTTGAGCTGATTGTATTGTTTTGCATGCAAAATCTCTAGGAAGAAAAATGGAATTCATGGTTGCTCAGCCATATGCCTTTCTGGCCTGCGGTCCATGAAGTAGGAGGAATTTTCAAAAGAAAGTTCAGTTCACATGCCATTGAGATATGCAATATAAGCCCGGTCATGAGTTTATTCTAATGTAGACCTCTTCTATTTTCAAAACAACTGCACTTAAAAAAATCATGATTTGACTTTTAAAAATGCATTAATAAAGTAGAATCTATTTTAGCAACATATTCAGAGATGTTGAAGATCGATATCAACATTCAAGGCTGAATATTATTGCCTACCTCTACATCCTTTCTTGAGTCAAGAAGTTTTTAGTTGTCCTGAGCAAGAACTGAACAGAAGAGCATGATTACATTAGTATCCTTCTGGAAAACTGACTGCAAGAGGTAGCAGGGAATAGTGAGTCAAAACTATTCACATTCTTACCAATAAAAAAATGGTGATATTTGCATAGAAACAGACCTTTAGTACCTAGAATAAATTGCAGATTTGACAGAACCTGTTCAAAATAAAATCCATGAAAGGCAAGAAAATATTATCAAGGTTATTTTCAGAAATATTTTTAAAAACACTTTATTTTTCATAATTTAAGAAGGCTTTAAATTAAAAAAAAAAAGCTGAGTGAAGTTTATGGGATTACTCATATTCAGAGACATATATTTCTGTAGATATCAATACTCATCTTTGCCAACAGATACAAATACTCAGATTCACACAAAATCTTTTTGTTGTTGATTACACAGCTCTGTATCTGACGATGTAGTCAATATCTGTGCATATTGCAAATCCAGACCTTTGTGACATCGCAAAATTTTTGTCCATAAACTTTGTTTAAGTGTCAGTTGGTGTATTGTTGTGTTATATTTCAAAAAAATCCATTTCACTATAGAATTAATAGTAATCATGTAATTTCTTCCTGGAACATATCTGATATTTGTATATGAACCATAAAAGAACTCTTCCCGTTCGTTCATTTTGAGTTTTGAAGTAGTAATTCTATGAAGAGATCTCATGATTGTGATTAAGTTTTATGGCTCATTGTAGATACCAAATCAATAGGCACAATATATATTTGATTTTGCAATTTTTTACACGTCATTTTGGCTGTAAAAACCGAAGCCAGCTTCATAAAGAAACTATAGCTCCGTAATTGGAACAATCTGTGTAATAGTACCAGTGGCAAGAGCAACAAATGCCTTTTCAACTAAATTGGAGTAACTTAGCTGAGTAAGAAATTGTGGGCTGAAAAGCTGCATGTTGGGGATTTACATATTCTCTCCTTGTACGGAACAACTATTTTTCCGTGTTTAGCAATGTACAGCAAAGCATAATTCTTCGTCTCAAGAGAAGACTTAAGGAAGCAAAAAAAAACCCAACAAAAAATGTGAACTCCCCAAATTGTTTCACTTTCCTCCATTTATTTTCCAAAGAAATGAGATGAGGTAATGGCTTATATGGTTACTGGCACACATACACAGCATATTTTCTACAACACGGCATGTAAGGAGGTAAAAGACAGCGGTAATGCACTCCACAAATAATTCCAGGGGTGAATTTAAGCTGAAATATGTTTTTTTTGTCTTTTCCCCCAGAAGATTTTATTGCTTGATCATGTGGTTTCATTCTTGGTGGCTTTGTGTCCTTAGCAGGAGTAAGGAGACTTCCTGGAGAGCAGTAATGGGACTGTAGTCCCCCTCATCAATGCTGCATGTAGTGAGAGCTGTTCAGCACTTTGCATGAAGCAGCTGTTCCTTCTTTATTAACACAGCAGTGGTACCCTATCTTAAGTCCGAGAAGAATATTTATAGAAGAAATGGAGTCAAGTCGTCTCATGACACCTATAGATATATGAAACATTTCTCTGTCTTTCCCTGGTGTTGTTCCCCAATCTTCTTCACTGACCACAGTTGTAGCACTAGTATAAGCCATGCCATTCAGGGACTATGACTGGATATGTCCCAAAAAGACATTGATTTATAACACTTTATTTTTTGCCACTGTGTTCTGCATTATTCTATTATTTGGGAGGAGGGAGTTTATATAGTCAGTCACTTTTACATTATTTCATTGGTTTTCTTTCCTCTGCTTTCTCTTTCTGTCTCTCCACTACTCTTTAAAACTCCTGCATGTGAGCTATGGGTCTTGTTTATTTTAGAAGAATTTATCTGAGAGGAAGAGATGGCAATATCTTCTTTAATGTAATTATTACAAAACAAGTTTTGGTTCTTGTAGTTCAGTTTCAAGCTGTGTGAATATAGGCCTTTGACTGCTTAAAATTTGCTTGTGCTAGAGGAAAACACTATGTGTAACACTGCTGCACTCCAACATTTGCATTTGCTGGTTACAGCATTCATGCAGAACTTTTGGTTGGATTGAACAGAATAAGCCTAAGTCATTTAGTATGACTAGGAGCGGAGCTGTTAGAATAAGACAAGAGCAGTACAAGCATGTGAAATTCTATTTGTCTATGACACAGCCCAAGGGGCTCTGAGCTGCCTATTAGGAATCCATTCTCTGCCAGTCTCCACTATGAAGAGCTAGAGACCCCTGAAGAAATGTTCATCAATGGTAATTGGACTGCCATGCCTCAGTATTGTATCATTAATTATATAATTGCATTTGATTAAAAATCGCTACAATAGAAGGCTGCACTTGATCTGGTCTTTCTGATGAAATTAAAAAGAAAAGAACAGAACAAACTTACAGTGCATTAGTAATTACAAAATTACATTAAGGATCTAGTACTGCAACTCACAGTAACCAGACTCCTGTTCTGTTACAATGCTAGAAACTGTCACTGTTTCAAGCAATCTTGAGCTTAGCATTTTGACTTCAGCCTCTTTTGCTAATGTTAGCCCTGATTTGTAGAAAGAACTGCTCACTGGTTTTAATGAAGAGTTCTTTCCGGTCTAACAGCCAAATTTCCTCTGAAAAATGGCAAGCATTTATGACAGAAAGAAAAATAAATTTTTAAAATAAGATGGATTTGGCCTGCTCCTGACTCTGTTTGAGATATTTTGCCATACTTTGTGTATCTCATATAGAGGCTGAGGGCAATGGCAGCTTCTGAATGAGGTTATCCACAGCATTTCAGCGTGCTTCAAGTACTTTTAAAATGTTCTAAGCAAGATTCTGCCTATGATGAATCTCAAAGTCCTCAGGTAGTGCAATGAGCCAGAGCAGTCTGAAGACAGCTTTTATCAGCCATGTTATCAAGGCAACAACATCTTTAAAGGCTGCAGGTGTAATTGAAAATGCAAGAACATTGACATATGGTATTCTGTTAGCACCGTTTAATGTGGTTCAGATCTCTGAACCTGTTGTTCAAAGATAGCACAGTTCAAGGACCCGGGAACATTTCCAGCACGGACAAAGCTGGTCAGCTTGTGTGAAGTGAATGCTGAACCCTATGGAGATGTGCTGAACTATAACTCCTACCCTCCCGGCCACAGAATAACTTCTATCCCATTTTTGTGTACTGATGAGAGATAGCCTTGAAAGCTGTGCCATGGATTGGGACAGGCCTGGGATCTCATATCATTGCCCCAAATATTTCTTCAACAGGCAAAGTTCAATTGAAGGGGAGGGAAGCAGTGGGAAGGAAGAGGACTCTTTCCATGAAAAAAAGTGTTATGTAGTGCTGCTTTAGCAAGGTGCAAGAGCCAAAGAAAAGCCAGTAACTTTACTCATTGGGTAAGTCTATTCTGGGTGTCTGAGGCTGTGTTCAGGCCAGGCCTAGAAGCTCTGTTCTCCTGACAGAAGTAGCCTTTGACTGCATTGTTACTACTAGAAATAGAGATAAATGACCTTCTCTGAAGGCAAATGGCAGAGCTCACATTTAAAAAGTTAAACCCATTTCGTCGAGGGGTGGAGGGGTGACCATACTCAAACTTCTGCAAGGGAATGGTCCTCTTGTCGTAAGGTGCTTAGCAAAGTACTGGCTTGTACTTGGTCACTGTTTAGGGCAGTAGACAACCCACAGTATGGACCATCCTGACTATACAATTATGTAGATGATGGTGTCATTGAGGCCCTGGTCAAGAGTAGATTACTAATATAGACATATCCTTTAAAAACTTCTTTTCACATAAGTACATAGATGGGAGCCAATCCATGAATGGAAGTCAATTACTACCCACAACATTATAATTAGGAAAATGTGATTGAGATCATCCCTATGCCCTGGAAAGTTCAGGGAAGCATTCTGCCTCGCAAAAAATGGAATGTCTTTTAGTGGTCTTAAACTAATTGCACACTTCTTTAAATAGTATTTATTACCAGTAATGTATTAGAGTCATAACAGTCAAAAAAAGAAAGACTAATATTTTTCACACACCTCAGTAAATTCTATGAAGTTTCATAGTATTTCACCTCAAAGGTTGTATTTTGAAGTGTATACAAGGAAAGAGAAATAAATTAGGGAGAATTGATTCTCTAAGAGATGACTGGTTGATTCTCACAGGATGACTGGTTTTAATAAAGTTAATGTTTCAAGAAAACACCCCAAAATGTGCTCTCTCTGTCAGCAATCTATCAGCCTCCATTCATTTGACCAGAGACAAATAAAAAGAAGAAAATCAGTGTTGCTGTTGAATTCTATTTCATGCCTTCTGTTAGAGATTTGTAAAACTGTCTCTTGCTGACTTGGAGATAAGTGAAATAACAATGAATTCAGCTTGAGGCAAGCTGCTCTTCAAGCAGACCTGTCAGGAGACAGAAAGACAGTTCAGAGTAATTCATTCTTCTGCTGTGTCTCAAGCAACTAGTGAAGGAATCTGGCATATCTGAAGCGCAAATACCATTAATGTACTGTACAGAAAAAAACCCACACAAAACCCACCAAAAACCCAAATCCAAAACATGTACCACATTTCTCATTTGTAGAGGAGTACAAACTATGGAGTAAGCATGGGAACCAAAAGACAGGAGCTAACTGACAGGAAAAAAGGGTCCATGCCTATAAAGTGCTTTTTAGACAACAGACAATCCAGAGAACAGTGGAGAACGGGGGTTAATTCATTTTACGTACTACTACAAAATGCCTGCTTCAGAAAACAATCTCTTGGGGATCAAGTGCAAAGGAACTGTGAAACTAGAAACTGAAATAGAAAATGGTGGTTGGAAAACATTGTGGATAGGAACAACTAGAAATATGCAGAATCAACTTGCAGCAATGTACCTACAGCTAAGCAATTCAGCCACCAAATCATTTTTCCCCTGAGAGCAAAAAGCCATTAACCAGTATCCAGACTGGATTTAGAGCTTCCAATGGAGCAAGGACTTCCACCTCATTGAGGCAGTAGGACCAGTGTCATAGACGAAATCACAGACACAGTTATACCACCACAATCTTTTTCTGCTTCAGAGAAATGTAACAGGGTGTTCCTTCTATTTTTGCAAGAAATGTGAAAGTTTCATGGCACAAAATGTATAACAAAAAGGGAGAGTCTGATGTTAACTTTTTTTTTTAAATTTATGACAATATTGTGGATTGTGAGTTATTTTTATGAATGCCTACAAAATACTAATAAATAATAATGAGGGAAAAACACCAAACAGCTTCAATGAATGCTATCCTCTTCACAAAGAAAGATACTTTCTCTCTAATAATTCCTGTGGAGATGAATCACCTGCAGTGTTACAGTACTTGGAGGCATTTCCCATGTGGGTCTTATTTAACACAAGGAAAAAATCTGAAGAGTTTTAAGGCACAGTTTGCTACCTCTGCTTGCTCTTAGCAGAAGAGCAAACAACAGGGTGGGGAAAAATCTGCCCTTGTGTCTGATGAATCACCATCTTTCCTAGTCACAATGTAGGAATGCTAGTTTGCCTTTTTGAATGGAATTGATATTTAAAGCTTTCTCTGCTAGCAGCACATTAAGAACTCTCTGTCTGCAATTGAGTGCTTGCTCCAGCTGAATGACCTGAGCAAGGTGCTGGTGGCCAGTGGAGAAGCCCTTTGGTAAAATATTTATGATACACTGTGAAGCATCCTGGCTGAATCTTAAAGTAACTGTGCTCCTGGCTACTGTAATTCTCTTTCCTCTACAATGTAAGTAATGGATGACATGGAGGGGCAAACCACAAACAAACAAACAAAAAAGTTAAAGATACAAACTAGATTCAAGGGAAGCAGAAGTGAACAGAAGATTATGTGATATACGTGGAACTGGTTACTAATAGTGGCAAATTTTTGCTAGGTCTCTAATATGGAGGTGAAATTGATGAGGAACTGTGGCAGGTGACAGTGTGGGACTGGTCGTGGAGTCAGCATTTCCTGGAGGGCAATATGAATCTGCTCTTGACCTGGCCTTAGATTTTCATGGCTCAGCTACTGGACTATTCTACAACGTAAGTGCAAATAATTAATCTCCTTGTGCTTCACTGAACACGTCTCCTCATGCTACTCTCTACTCAGCTGCAAACACTGAAAAGGAGAATGTCCGTGGAAAATGCTTGGGAGTCTTCTCTGTCAAGATGAAAACAGAGCTATGTTTTTTCTGCAGTTTGAGGCCAATGTCCAAAACTCAGCAAGCAGGTGCAGTAAGAAGGAGCCTAAAGGCTCTAGAGATGACTGTAAATGTTAGAAGTGTTGGAAAGGAAGAGAAAAGATTCCAGCAAGCCTTAAAAGATGAAAAGTTGGGAAGAAAAGGACCTAGTAGAGTGTCAACACCCAACCAACCAGTTGATTAGAACACTAATAAGATCTCAGATTTTAGAGTCATCTTTATTTTTGTCATCAAATACCTTTTTTTTTGGTGATATGCATGGCTGCTTTCTAAATAATGAACATGATCCCAAATTACATTGAATCTCAGAACTTATGAAGTATAAAAGTAAGAAGAGCAAAGAGATGTTTAAGGCGAAAAAAAACCCACTTTTCTCAAGCACTAAAAACATAAGAAATAATTTACTTTCAATTCTTCTTAATTTTATTTCTAATATGCAAGAAAAGCATCAGGGCCAGTACTTTGCTGAAAGAGTAGTTTTGTTCCCTGAATTCAAGTACAACTTTAACTGAGAAAGTATATGGAATGCTGTTTCAGCATTTCTGCTCATTTTATATTAAAGAGTTAAAGCAAGCAGAGGAACAACAGCAACAACAACAAAAGCAACCTGTGGCTGCCCTTTTAGTGCATTGTTGTAAAGCATGGGTGTTGGTTGTACATGAAGCTGACCAACGTATGGGAGGGGGCAAGAAAAGACTTCTCTACCAGAAGAACCACCATAGTGGTTTCTTGAGAAAAAAAGACGTTACGTAAACAAAAAGTATCTTATGCAGTATGAAAATGCCCTGTTCTGGACTTTTTTAGTGTTTCACTGAAGCTAAGCTGGTGTGGATTTGTGGAAACTCGAGGAAAATCTTCTTGAACTGTATCACAATAACCTGTACATTATTCTTCCTGTTGAAAAATCCTTTCATGATAAGAGCAAGAGTACTGAAGAAGATTAGAATAGTTTTACAAGCATTAAATACCTACAGGTATTTGATCTACATAAATTAGATACATTTTGGGAAAAAGGTATTCCTAATACGCTTTTTTGAGATATATGTTAGAATTCCCTGTCAGGATATGAAATTAATATGAAATTCTATACATATTTCCCCAAAGCGTCACAGTGTTAGATAAGTTTAAGAAAACTAAGAACTGATTAAACTTTGAATGTTAGATTCCTAAGAAAGAATCTGTCTTGGGCCATTTTTAATGCTTGAACTTGTATTTCATATTGTTATCAACAGACTTATGCTGGATATTTTTCAGTCCACTTGAATAATATGATACTGATTATTTATGTTACCTCATATATTCTTACTTGTTCTTTCAAACAGTGGCTTAAAAAAAAAATTCAACAAATTTGTTGCTTACTACAGGAAGCTGTGGTAACTTCACATAGTAGTTATTTTTGTACAGTGCACATACAGAAGACTGTCTTACAATTGTTGTAAAGACAGTTTAAGGAAATTCAAGATAAGTATAAGAAAAATCTCAAATTAGTGAGCAGACAAATGAAATTCATTTGACAAACACTCTATCAGAGCAAATGAAGCAACGGAAAATATAAAAGGAGGTATTCACTTCTGTGTTTTTCCTGAGTCTGGAACAGAGGATGAACAGACATCCTGAAAGTCTCTCAGTAATAACAAAAGAAGGAGGAGAACAAAGTTAGCATTGGTCTTTACAAATTACCAAATCATTCTGATTATTTACACAAAATATTTTTTGAGCATCACTCAAAGCATTAGATATTGTGGAACTGTGATTTGGAGGATTAGGAAAACTGACTTAGTAGCAAGCTCTGGCGATCTTTAGTGACTTTTTTTTTCTTTTTTTTATTCAAAACATAAGGAAAGAATCCAGAGAGACAAGCTGCAGGCTACTGTTCTCACTCAGGAAATCACAGCATCACAAAGTCATTGGGGTGACAGTGACTTCAGGAGGCGCTCAATACTGCATCAATTCAGAATTCAGATGAGGTTGCTTAGGGCTTTGTACAGATGGGTCTTGAAAATCTCCACAGATGTAGATCACCAAAACCAAAGATCATTATATTCAAGGATAATATTATGAGCGAATATCTCTCTATGCTTTCTGAAAGGAAGCAGGGCTAGATTGGTATTTTAGATTGTCTATACTGGAATTCTTAAATCCTTCTAAATTTGATTTTTAAAAAAATTGAAAACCTGGTGAAAATATTACAGAAGAATGTAACATAGATCATACTAGTAACACATCAAAAATATTATAGAAACATACATAGAGTAAAGTAGGAGAACAACACAGTCAACTCTTGAACTTTTAAATTACTTGAAACGCCAAAAGGAAGCCTATTGTAAGTGAAAACTAGGACACTTTACTAAGGAAAAGTAAAAGAAGAAATGAACAAAACAAAAATTAGGTCAAGTCTCAAAAGAGTTTCAATTAGCCAGGGAATAAAAATGAGTTGTTCCAGAACTGTTATCGGCTGCAAGAGGAAGAAAGAGTTTGTTCAAGGAAGTAAAGCTACCAAGAGATGGTATCAGCGTGTCTGAAGTGTTTTCACCTTTCAGTATTCACAGAAAGACAATTCATCTACACTTCTCATATCTATCACAAAGGGTGATAGAAAATGTTTGTGTAATTCCTCATGGGTTTTGTAGTAATTAAATACATTCTTCAGTAGCTGAACTTGTCATTTTCACATCTATTGTTATGTCAGGAAGAAAATAGGGGAAAAAAAGGTTGGAGAGCTTATTCTTCCCATTCCTAAAAATAATAATAATAATGAAAAAGTATTTCTCATGCATTTTCTTAGGAACTGAGGCAAATGCATCTGCGGAGAGGGACCTGGGTGTCCTGGTGGACGACAGGTTAACCATGAGCCAGCAGTGTGCCATGGTTGCCAAGAAAGCCAATGGAATCCTGGGGTGCATCAAGAAGAGTGTGGCCAGTAGGTCGAGGGAGGTTCTCCTTCCCCTCTACACTGCCCTGGTGAGGCCTCATCTGGAGTACTGTGTCCAGTTCTGGGCTCCCCAGTTCAAGAAAGATGAAGAGCTACTGGAGAGAGTCCAGCAGAGGGCTA
>Ga0065711_1038527_pt1 | contig 18670 bp, 8 predicted proteins | sample Hoacrofraction12_FD_59098 | JGI IMG/M metagenome (GOLD analysis project Ga0065711, IMG submission 59098) | Hoatzin crop microbial communities from Cojedes, Venezuela - Epithelial fraction 12 v2 (version 2) | ecosystem: Host-associated > Birds > Digestive system > Esophagus > Crop | place...
GGGAGAGACGGAGCCAGATGGTGGCCAGGACCGCCCACTGCAGCCAGTGTCGGGGGCAGAGCAAGAGCAGGTCCCCGGGGACAAGGAGGACAGGGCATAGAGTTTGTGTTGGTTTTGATAGAGCCTCTGTTGTTGAGATTGACATACTTCAGGCTAATGATGGATTAGCGGAAACATTTGTATAGTGTTTGTATATGAACTGATTTCTTTCTTGTGTCTGGGCGTGACAGCGAGCAATCTTGGAGGTTAGAGGTGGTGGCTGAACTCCAGTTTGCTGTGTTGATACACAGCCCGCATTATCTGTCCTGTATATTGCACGAGACCTCTCCATTTTTTGTCATATTAAAAAAGTGATCAAAGCTTTGTGCCTCAAGAAATTCTATAAAGCAGGATTAAAAAAACCTACTCTTGAGCTGAGTTTTTGATGTATCTTTAGGCTTACAGTACAGCTTTTGCTGCCAATCCTACCTAATTGAATAGCCTGCTGGTTTTTTAGAGACTTGCATCAAATAATTAGCCAGACTAAAAATGTCCTTTCTTTGCATCTAGGCAAGAAATGAAGTTTCTTTATTCTAAAACTGTGAAGAAAACTCCTGGTCCTATAGTTGGAATAGCAGTCCCCTGTCTTTCTCATGAGCTTTTGAAATGGGAATCTTTGTTGTTCTGTGGAGAACAGCTTCCAAGGGCTGGTCCAGGAGCGCTGCTGTAAGCAGAACGGCAGTAGCTTCTGCTGTTCCCCGCTAAGTATTTTTTGGCTGCTGCATCTGCCTAATTAGTACTGTTCCACTGATATAGTTTTGGATTAAGAGGTGGGACACTTGATTTTCACTTTTACTAGCTGTCCGTGTTTTTCTTTACTTGCAGACATCACAGCACGGGAACTGAACTGTTAACGTCTGCCTGTAGTGCATACTTGTTAGTGGTTCGCATACACACGGTACTTTACTAATCAGGGCAGGATGTTAGTTTAGTCATCCACTTTTCTCATTTCACAACATATAGTATCATACCTGATAAGTAATTGTCAAATTTTGTTGACTTTCATGTTGTTAATTGTTTCAAACTTAAAAATATCATCTTAAATGCCATAAATCAGAAAAATATACTTTTAGCTAGATAAAAAGTTCTATAGCAGTTTTTGTCATGACCCAAGGAAGGGCTTTGTGGCCAAAAATCTGTCTCTCTTGTCTGAATTATATCAGTTGATGTAACATACATTCTTTTCCTTGTAAATTCTGCCTAGCCTTTTTTAATGAGGAATTTAGGGTCACTGAAATTGATAACTAGACACAGGATGCAAATAGTTACACAAGAAAATGTCTTTGAGTCATTGAGAATTAGTGTAATTATTATGAATTATTATTTAATAATAATTTTAAATTATTAAATATGGGTTAAGAATAGAATATGAAGTCAGGGCTGCCTTATAGGAAGAAAATTTAAGTCCACAGCATCATTTTTTTTCATTAGATTTAAATAAGAGTGCTGTACAACTCTACGTCCATCAGTAATGCTTGGAAAATGGCAGATAAGTTCTGCTATAACCATGTCACAGAACTTTTCTCTTTATCGTGGCTTTTTCTGCTTTGGTAGAGTTAACCTTCCATAAGAACATTTTTCATGAGTCCACTATACAGTGTTGTAGTTACTGTAGAAATTAATCAGTATTCCACCTTCGTTTGGAAAGAAAGATCTGCAGAGGGAAAACTGAAGTACTTGTGCAGAAGCTGCTCCCTGTTGAGTACTTTATAAAAGCATCGTTTGATCTTGGGTTTCATTTTGCGTTAGATATCACAGACATTTGAATGGCAATGTCTCTAGAAAGAGTTCACAGTTTAAACAAGGGGAGGGTGAAAAAATAGGTTATGTCAGGGTCTCACAGCAGACCAGGCTGTCCTGTGCCTTTCCCACTATGAGACACTGTCACTGTTGGCACGGGAAACATGGGTGGAGAGGAGCAGCGCTCGTTACGTGTAGGGCATGCCAACCTGCTGTCCACCGAGTGTGGTGGAAGGAAATTTACCTTGCATTAATGAGCAAGTATTTTAATCTTTTTTTGCCTTCTTTTTTTCCCCGAGTTGTTTACTTTGGAAAAAACAGCTTTGGAAACACAAGCCCACTTTTCACCTCCAATTCTTTTGTAATCCCGTGAGTCTAGGATTTGCAGATTTGAGGAAATATTGTTATGACATTCCTTATAATGTGGTGAGTTAGTAGCACCATGGCAGGTACTCACATTTCGATTTCCTAGATGTGTAGAATTTGGAAAGCCCATTATAGTAAAAAAAAACTCTAGTCGTGGAGATGCAGCTATGAATATTTTGAGGTGTCAGTTACAGCATAGGGCAAATCTTTTGCCATATGGACCCGGTTCATTTCAGAATTGGCCCATCCTTTCTGGGGTTATAGCTAGAACTTGGGAACAAAAAATATTACAATAAAAATAATACTTTACTGATGCTGTGCTATTCAACTTGTCTTTGAGGGCGGATTTGCCAAAGCGTGAAAGGAGTTCCTGAGTGGGAGAGAGCCAGGTTCTGTACCTCCATCCATCCTGGACGTAGAGGAAATGAAAGGAGGACAGAGGGTCCATATCCCATGGATCCCTGCGTATAGGTGTAATATGTTATGCTGGTATCTCGCATACGTTACAGTACAGCCGAGTCAGTGGTGTGGTGGGGCTGGCCTTGGCCAGAGTGAGGGAGATACAGTAATGGAGGTCTGAGTGCCCTCTCCTCACTCCATACCACCGAGCTACACCAAGCCCAGCTTAAGATACAAGTCACAGCATAGGTACAAATAAAATACCTAACAATTTTTAAATAAAATGTAGCTGGTGAAGGCACTACTTTGGTGAAAAATTTTAGCGAATGATTTTTTTAAAATGACAGATAGCTTGTGTGTGTATGAGGGAGACTGAGGAACTATGAACATAGCTGCTTTTGTACGTGTTTTGAAATCTTTTTGTATTTCCATTGTACTGAGTTCCAGGTAGGATCATCAGTAGATGATCGTGTCAACTGTCTGACACTGGGGTCCTGGGTGAGTGCAGTTATTTACTTGCCATGATACAGTTTCACTTCAAAAGCCGTGTGGCCATTTTTAAAGAACAGTATTTCCCTGCAGACAGCTAACCAATCATCTGTGCATAGCTGAAGCCAAAATAGTCCTAATATTCTCTTTACTGCTACTACAGTATCTCTTAAAATGAAGGATGAGATCATAGCAGCATTTCGGTTATTGGTTCAGTTTCCTATTTCTTTCTAGATCTTTTTTAAGCTCACACTGTCCTTACGGAATGACCTCCTGGGTTGCTGTGTGTAGCCATGTGACCAGCTGTTTACTGTGCTTCGCTGTGCCTTGGTTTGAGTCATTTTGATAACCTAAGACAACATTTTTAGCTTTGTGGTGTATATCGGAGGGTTCAACAGTGATTTACTCGCATCCTTGGGAAGAATCCAATGCTGGGATAAGAACGAAGTGCGGCAGAAAGCACTTCAGTCAGGATAGATCATCAGCTAATAAACTAATGCCAGTACAGTTTGTTTTCCTCTTAGTGCTAGGAGTTTGCTGTAAAGAAATACGGTGGGTGAGTTCTTTTATTTTGCACCAAGTGTGGAGCTAAACAATATCCTTCAGTGAAGAGAGCTTGAAGTATACTGGCAGGTCCCAATAAAGAGCTAATGGAAGAAGTTTGGTTGCACTGATGGATGCCTCATGCGAGTAAACACTACACTTAATAGTATGTTAATTACCTGATAGTATGTTTTTTGCTACTGTAAATCAACTTGTTGCAGTATGTTGAATATTTATAATGCAGCATCATTATAATGTGCTTCTTTGCATATCAAGAATTTTGGGGCATAGAAGGTGCGTTTTGTTATGTCCGCTGGTGTGAGAGTTCCAGCTGATATTTCATGTTCTGGAGTTGCAAATGCCTGGGTGTCATGAGATCTTTTATTTAAAAAAATATAGCACATGCTTCCTATGCCGAATATTCTTTTGGAAAGCTATTTTTGCTCCCACCCCCAATAGTAACAAGAAAATACTGCACTATGAGTTATTTTTAAGTGGATGGAAATAGCATCCATATTATTTCAAGCCACTGATGTATAAAATCTTTGTAAGAAAAGAGTGGCCACTTGTTTATTACATGTTGTTTTCACATATTTGTTTATTCTTAAATTTTAGAAAAGTGTCACGTGATCAAGAATTACCATTCATGATAATTTGTAAGTATCAGGAATTACCATTCATGATCATCTGTAAGTGTCATGCATTCTCACATACCAAAAAATTTGGTTGCGTATGTAAATGAGACGATTATTCTTCCCTTATAGATTGTGATTACACAAAACAAGAGAGTTCTGCATCCTTGATTCTTACAAGCTGTGATCTGTCCGTTAGAACAGGACCGTTCTCAAAAACTTACGAAATCAATCTCACAGAATAATATTTTCACTTTATTAACAGAAAAGAATGATGACGGTAGAACTCAACGGAAGCAATGAAAATGTATGCATGTTGTTTTGTGTTCATTCATGAAGTTTTACAGGTGTGTGAAATATTAGATCAATAAAGGTTTTGTAGATTGTGGAACGCTGGAATGTGTAGTTTGTGTCACTGACAGCTCTTAAGTAAATGGGGCTGAGTTTTCAGCCACATCGTAAGGGGTGTAACGTAATTTTCCCTAATACACAGTTGCAATAGTTGTGTAGGAGTTAAGCGTAGTGCTTATAGCAGATGGGAATTTTATTCCAGTGGCACAATTATTCATTTATTTTCTGTTAAAAGACCTTAACTAGATATAAACAATGAACAAAAGTCAGAAGTAACCAGGATTTTCTAGCATTTTATGTATGTACAGCTAAAATGTAAGCAAATCCTCTGTATACTGTGTTAAAGGCAGCTTATGACTTCAAAGACAGCAGAATTTGTGCCATATGTGTCACTGGTAGCTTGAGAACTTGTAGGATAACATCATAAATACAGTTACACTGTGTATTTCACTTTTAAAAATTCTATTCTTCAAAAGAGAATTTTTTGCTAGATGCTGTTATGCTCTTCGTTTCAAGAAGAAATGCTCCTAAAAGCATTAAAAATAAGTAGTCTACTGCCTTTAGTAATGTTTTCATATGATTTTTAATTCATTTTATAGGTGCTTTTTATATGTATTTAGCTTCACTCTCTATTCTATAGACAGAATTAATTACTTCTATAACTAGTGAAGTAGGTTTTGGAATTACCCTACATTTGAAATACAGGAAAGAAAATGTGTTAGGCTGTACATGGAGAAGTTAACCTCTGAAAGAGCAGACTGTTTATTTGGTGGATAACATTTTTTCTAACCAAACTGTATCTAATCAAATCCTTACAAAGCAATGCCATGCATTCAATGCATGTCCCATAATTCTCTTTGGAGACAGTGCACAGCTGCTGCAGTTAGTATTAGCTGCTTCTTATGGCTTGGTATTTTCTTTCAATAAAAATCACAGATGGCAGGGTGTCTTTCACACCATGATTGTAAATATGAGCCTGGTTCAGGTGAAGAGGTGATGTAAGTACATGTAATTCTACTTTAAGTATAAAAATCCCACATTGAGCTCAATTACTGTCTGTTTTTCTGAGTCCCTGAAACATCCAGACTGATCCAATGACAGTAGTGACACGGACTATAAACCGTTGTGCATCCTAGATAGGACACTGGCATTCTTTACCTAGAAAAATTACAACACGGCTCCGCAGGGTTTAGCTGGTTGTGAATTTAGCTCTGTGGATGTTTGTAAGTGCGAATGTTACAGCTTTTGTTCCATCTTCTGTGCACGACACTCCTTAAAACCTGCCGCTTATCTCGAGTTTGCGTCTGCAGATAGCTTGTTTCCCTTCTACTCGCACTGACGCATCCTCTTTTGGGTGGGAGGGGGAGACTTGTAAATTATTGGCATAGAGATTATGGACTGCTATTTTATGAGGTTTTTTGTTGCTAATTTTAGGGTGAAAGCGCAGTGATACCAAACATCATCATAGACATCTCAGATTCTAATTTTGTTGCTCTGTTGAACAAGAGTAATTACAGCACATCTGTTCTGAAGAGTAGGGCGTGACGAGGACGTGAGTCCCACTTTAGTTGGCTCCGGTGCTGGAAGCAAGGCGGCTGTGCCTTCATGCCTTTGTGGCAAGGGCTTCTCGTGGAGCACGTTGGCTCAGAGCCCTCTGAGGATGCAGGTGTATCGCTTCAGGGGCCCAAAGTCCAGCTCTGACCATAGTTTGGTGAATATTAACTTGAAGGCCTATGCGCCGTTCTTTGTTGTGATGAGTGGACGTGTCCTAATAAAAGACTAAGATCTTACACAAGTTTCTTGCAGAACTAACAAGCATTTAAGAGTTTCCATCAGGTTGTACCATGTGTTGCTGTCTAATACCAGCTCAATCTACATTCAAGTTAAGCAGGAGGATATAGAAACAGAAGCTGATGGTGACTCAGAGGAATATAGAATAGGGACTGACACAAGCACAGAGCCTATTAGGGGACTGTGATTATTATTAGAATTAGTGCTGGCGGATACAAACTTTCTTTGTCTCTGGACAGTCTCTCTATTGACTTTTTAAATTATTGCAGCAGTATTGATGAACTTGGATGCCACAGAAATTAGCTGAGAACATTGAATTCGGTTGATGGTATAGGACAATACCTGCTATGTGTCTTCCAGGCTGTTTTTCAGGCTGTTTTAGGTACCACATATGCTGAAGCTTCCATCATTTCTTTGAAGTAGCTTCCTCCGTTCAAAATGCCCTACTTCTAACAAATTTAACGAGTCTAACTTGAAGCTAGTTTCTGATTGTCTCTTATATTTCTTCCTACTTCTCTCGAAGTCAACTCATTGCCCCCATAAAGACAATGGCAAAACTCCCATTGAGTTAAATACAGCAATTGCAGCACTAATATTTATACCATTTAAAAATGCTTAGGCAGTACCCATTTCCCCCCAATTTATTCACAGTTGTGTTAAGCTATCATGTCTGTATCTGAGGATTTTTTCAAAGTTCTAAGGATTTTTCATTTTTTTTGTTCACTTACATTTTTTGTTGTTCTCTCTGTCATTAATTGAAAGTTGAAGTTGGACTCTCAGCGTATGCAAGTGTGTATCACTTCAGCTTTTGTTTTTACTGCCAAGCTCAATTTTTAGTTCATGGAGCTGCTATTCACTCTTACCTTGCTAAATGGTTTTTATTTAATATTTTTTTTCCACTGCAAAAGCATTTCGGATTATTTTCTCTGCTTTTGAGTTTTTGCAGATTTTCTAAGCTGAAGGTTTTTTTTTTCATGCTGTTCTGTCAGTTTGCCTTCTCTCTAGTTCCTTTTAAAAATGTTTTCTTATCATTCTTCTTAAAACTGGAACATCTTCTGAGGGATTTTTTTTCTTAGTGTTCATTTTCATGTTGGCTACTTTTTGTTCCAGGACACATAATAAAAGAGCTAAAAATCTAGCTTATTGCCAGTCTTTGTGGAATAATCTAGACATAACAGTTCATTACATACGCTTTTAATTGCTGCATTTTTGCATTCTGTTTATTAGCACCGTGTGTTTATTTTCAGTCTCTACGTGTGTGTACCTGTGGACTTTCGAAAGATGTGCAGACTATGGGCTTGGTATTGGATGGATATTCAGGAGACAGTGACAGGATGGGATTTCTCCAACACGGTGGAGACTGGAGGTGTTTAGCTGTGTGGCATTGGAGGGCTCTACGTGGCATTCATTGCCATTCCAGGGTGTAGAAAGATTGTTGCATTTTAGTTATAAAGTTAGCAAAGATGGTATATGTCTGTGAGACTTTGTATTCATCACTGGAAAATTTTAATTCTTGGCATATTTGTTGATTTGATATCAAACAAAGATGGTATCAAGGAAATTTCCAAGTCTGCTCGCTGCTTAGAGACAAATGTCTTCAGGAATAGGAACAGGCACGTGCCCAATTATCACATCGCTTTCTGTTCTCTACTAGTGTCCGAAACAGGTAAGTAGGAGCCAGCTGCTGTGTCTTCCAGATGCTTTGTCAGCTAAATGACAGCGTTGTGTACCTTTGATGAGAAGAAGAATGGCTGTGCGTTTCTGATATGTTGTCAGCATGCTAGTCCCTGACATCTGACAATGTCACCTAATATTCTGCTTACATATAATCTAAATGAGGAGGTGAACGTAGCTAGTGTGATAAACATATGAGAATGCTTAACCACGCTCAGCGATGTAGCTCTCGGTTACATAAAAGTATCTCAGAATTCACACCTCTGTGTATAGCTGCCAGACAAAACAAAGTTCTGGTTCTTCTCTTGCTCCTGTTTCCCGTTCCGATTTTGAGAGCAGTCTTCAGTGAATTGAAAGGGCTTTGAAGGGAATAACAAACAGGAGTTGAGAGTGGACTGATTAGGCACACCCATACTGCTGAATGACAGAAAGTTTGGCAGCAGTCCCTGGCCCCACATCCAAACAGCATAAAGACTTTGGACGGCTTCCTCTGAGACAGGTTGGTCACATCCGTCCTGTCACATGCATCTCCTCTGGCAGCACGTGGCACCTCTGTGCACGAAGATATGGTTTTGAGGAGCAGGCAGGGTTCAGTTCACAGTCTGCAAACATGCAATCTTTGCTGCAGTACACCGGAATGGCGCTTTAATTGCATGCCACTGAAGTTCCATTTTCTGTTTGTGGTGTCAAGACATTTGGGAGAGACTGAGGACACAAAAACTTCGAGGACTGTGCAGGTAGGCTGTTTGGAGTGCAGGGAGCCAGTGCTGATGTAGGGTTTTGGTCTCTGACTCTACTGATGAGAACTGTGCCCAGAGCCATGGCCTGGGTTTGTCTTGCAGAAATGTAGCTGGATCGCTTCAAAAGCAGATCGAGAGGAGAATGAAGCGATGTGGACAAACAAGGAACAGTGCTTGTGCTTACGGCCTGTAATATGGCAGTGCAGGCAAATCCGTGAAACTAGACCTGTGTCATCAGTAGGTATTTAAAAAGACAGCAAACGCTTTCATCGTAACTGCTGACTTTTCTTTAGCCCCTCTCTCTGCAATCCCATGGATAACTTTTTGCGCAAGACCTTGGTTGAACTTTAAGCAACAGGTCATCCTTGTTTCTGTGGTTCCCTTAGCACCCAACAGAATTTTTATTTCAAAATCAACTGTTGCAGCATTAAGCTTTGCTGAAGACCATCCATGGCCTCTCCAGCACATATGTGTGAGGGAGGGCTTTGACAGCGTGTCTCGTGCTCTGGAAGCTGACCTCGGAGGGGAGGGAGCATGAGGAAGATCCAGTTCCCTGTTTGGAAAACTGTAACTCAGTGGATTGTTTGGCTGTCTGTGGCCATCAGAATTCTTGTGCATCTTCTCTCTGGAACCACCACCCTCATTGCTTGAGAAGGGAGGGAACTGTAGACTCCAGAACTGTGGTCTGGACTTCTAGCTGTGGAATAATAGACATTTAAAGGAAAACTTCTTGGCTACGTGATTAAATATTGTACTGTCTATAATGGATATTTCTCTTATTGTGCGTAATAGTAAGGTAGGATACTAAATTTCATGCCTCGGTTATTTGCTTTTTCTGCTCTTGCCTTCTGAATCAGCTTCTTTTATAAAATGCTCTCTGCTTCTAATTTGCTATCTCATATTTTCATTCGTATCTTTCAAGTTATTTACTATTTATGTCATGGCATAAGAGCTAAGCTAATAACTTAAAAAAACCCCAGCCCCAAAACCATGCGTTAGTTACATCTTCCCTGAAGGTGGTGTTCATAATATTACCTGAGGGATGTAGCAACAACGGTTGAAAATTAATTTTACAGTTCAAAGAGGAATAACCAGAAGTGTTCCATCAGTTTTGTGTAAGAGGAAATTTAGATTTTGAGTCTTCAATGTATAGGTGCATGAAATTTAATCTACCACAGCTTTTGTTTGGCTTGCTTTGTCAGCGCTGTTGTGTTATTCGGTGATTTTTAATTGAAATTTAGAATTAATAGTTCTAGACCTCTTTTAAAAAAAATTTTGATTTTGAAACAAATCTTTTTGGGAGGGCAAAGAAATGCATTGCTTCTGGGGTTTGAGTTTTTGCGCTATACAAAGAGGTGGTTTTGTAAGTCTGATAGTTTTGTCTAGGCTTATAGTATGGGAACTCAGTTTGTCCATTTAATGCTGGTCTGTTCTTCATACACATTTTTAATTTTGGCAAGCTACTTAAACTCCTCTGCATCTGACTTTATCCGGGACGATGATTCCTACCAGGGGGGTTTTAGCATGGAGCTTTCCTTTTCTCTTTCCCTAAGCTCCATACATCTCTAAATGGGGTTGTTTATGAGCAAAAAAGTTTGGCAGATGCAGTATGGGTGGAGTGCAGTTTAGATATCCGTCTTGAGAAACAGGAGTTTACATAAATCTTACTTAGCTACGTTGTTGGGTAAGAGCCAATTATGTGTAGTAGAACTGCTTTTTGAAATCTTAAGCTGTATGCCTAGACTTGTCAGGCCTCGTGGAAACTGTATAATTCTCTTTCCCTTTCTCCCATGTTCTGCATGCTTTTGCATATTATCTGCAAAAGTTCTGTAGTGCCTGTAAGCAGAAAACCTCTGACAAGTGAGATCACTGAGACTTCCAGTCAGCTAATGAATTTATACTGCAGAGTAATTTTCCCTGTGGTGCTTTGGAGGATGCCTTCTTTGGTCCCGTTTTGGCCAAGTCCGTTGAGTCTTTATATAATGCAATGTGAATAGCATTTTTTTGTTGTTTTTTTTTTCCCTTTGCTTATGGCCTCTATAAATTTCCCTTAGCTTTATAGTGTCACACATAGTTTCTCCTGTTTGGTCTATGCTGGCTTCTTAACTGCTTTGCTCTTCTTTACTTGCCACCCTTTTTCATGTAAGCTGCCCCAGGAAAAAAAATCCCCAGATTATTAGCAATTATTTTGCCCGTTGCCAATGAAGCCAGTTCCTATCACCCCTGACAAACAGCTATTTATTTTGGGGTCTACAAAAGAATTTTGGGCTTCGTGCTTGCATATGCTGTTGTACGCCCCTGGAATCACGGTTGTTGGCTGTCTCGGAATACTTCATACCGGTTTGCTTCTTGGATGTTATGGAACGGTGGGCAACACGCTAAATTTGACTGTGAGAAAGTTATGTTAAAAGGGGCCCCAAATCTTTGTTGTCTTCAAGAAGGAAGGCAAGAGCATGAAAAATAAGTATCCAGTGCCTGATACTTCTTAGTTACTTGTAAATTCATTACTTTAGACTATAGTCAAAGTATGTCCTGCCAGGACAGTAGCCTACAGGTTCTGAATACAATTTTATTAGCTTCTTTGAGGCAGTCTATTAGCTATTTAAAAATACTTCAAAATGTAATTATTTTAATTATTTTTAATCCTACAGGATACATGGCAAATTATTACTGATATTATACATTTATTTTATTATATGGGGTCGATTTTGTCTGACTAGTTTTGGGGTTTTAATTAAAAGTTCTAATGGGTTTATTATTAATAGCTTTGGGCTCTATTAACTGGAATGCTAATCACCTGCTCTCCCCAGTATTTTCTGTGGGAGACATGCAGGCAATCAGAAAAATGATTCAGTCCTTCTCAATGAGCAGTTGAAGTGGGATGATTTGCAGCCTTCCACAGGAGGCTGTGACTTGTGCTGGCTTCTCCAGCATGGAGGTAGCATTAGATAATCAAGACTCTCATGCAGAATTTGTCTTCTACAATGAATAGTTCTTCTAGCCAGCATAATGCGAGCTGAAGTGAGGTGACCTCGCAAAGAGTTATGTGTATGAATGTAATTTCAGTCCAAAAGTGGCCAAGCTCGCAGATGAGTTCTGGCCGATGTAGACTGCGGAGACATGGAAAGAGTTTGGAAAGTCTGGGAAATGGAGAGTGGGGAAGTGGGAGAGGCACCTGGGAGCAAGAGAACCAGAGAGAGGTGAGGGTACGGACCCAAAGGTTCTCAGGGAGCCTTCGGGCTTATAGAAGAGGTGGTGGAGAGGTGTGGGGCTGGATGGAAAGAGGTTCCTGGGGGAGCGGAGGGTGTGGGAAGCAGGGATTTGGATGCAGTGGAGAGGTCTGGACTTCAGGCACAACAAGAAGGCAGCAGTGATCAACTGCAGTGCAGAACCAACTAATCATGCCCCAAACCAAACCCGAGCCTGGTTCCTTGGACAGGAGCAGCAGTTAATGCTTCTGCATGGCTTGGAGTGTGGGAGGAACAGCGGATGGTGGAGGAGTTATGGCTCTGGCGAGGCAGGCAGACGGGTGGTTGTGAAACACTGCGGAACTTCAGCTGATAGCACGTAACCCCGGGCTGCACCGCACACCAGAAGGGACAGGGCGTGAGGACATGAGAGCATTGACTTCGCTGGTCTGCCTCTGCCTGGTGGACACCACAAACTTTTCCTACCTTACAGTGTTATTCAACAGGCTGTTGTAACTGGCATAATATGCCCGTGCTGTGGTTTGAGTTAATAAAAAAGATGCTGTGGTTTTAAAGCTGTACAGCTCTTTTCCGAGGCCTCACGTTACTGTGCTGTATTTCCATACAAGCAGACTAAGATGATGACTTAATTAAGTACTTTTCTACTAGTGAAACTGTATCTGTTCTAAGGTATGTAATCAAGTGGGTAAAAGGCTTGAAATAGTGAAGAGACGGTGGTCTGGGGGAGGCCGTGAGGTACGAAGGGCAGAAAGTAGTGACTTACAAAAGGTTGGAAGCCACTGTGCAGCCTTGTTTTAGACACTTGACAGAAGCAGGGGGCACGGACTAATCTGTGTAATGCTGCTGAGAAAAACAAGAGTTACGAACATATTATTCATGCTCAAGATGTGAATAGTTTGGCAGCCTGCAGCCATCTGGTTATAGTCAAAATGTCCACTACTGAGGCCTTTAGAGTATACAATGACCAGAAATACTACAGTTCTTTCCATTCTTTCACCTCTTATGTACATTCCCATGAAGAAAATACTTTGAAAGAAATGCTGGGAATTCTGACATTTTGCTGAATTGCACAACAATGGTGATTTAAAAAAACCCAAACCAAACACAAAAACTTTACCTTATTAAGATATGTTTTGAGGCCTTCTGATCATTTTGTGGTTTAAAGGAGCCCGAGAGAGAGGTGGGTATCCAAGTCATATTGAATGTTCATAGGAAAAAGAGACATAAGCACTCCCATCATCTACTTTTGGAAATTACAGCAGGAGTTGAGCTGCCTGGTCTGGGCATCTCAAATGTGACGGTATGTGTTAGCCTGTTACCTTCACTGTTTAGCTGCAGTTGTGGTGTTTCCTTATAACTTTGTAACTGGTATGAAGCTCAGAACATGGATCACCTACACGTCTGAATTCAGGAGAGAGAGAAAAAAAAAAAAAGAGACAGTTCGACATGAGGTAAATTCTTTATGAATAGAATAATTCTGCGGTAAAAATATATTTACTGTATATTGCTCTAATGTTGAAAGCCAATTTAACAGAAAGTTTGCTTCTATAAACCAATTTACTGATTGCAAATTGCATGCTCTGCCTGCTGCCTACATTACAGCGTATTTAACTCTTTGCTTGATTTCCCTAGACAAATGCAAAGTGACATCTTAAAGGAAGAGCAGCTATTACTAGCACTCAGGACTTAATGCCTTGACCTGGTGTGCCCTCCGTGACCTTGGGCAGCATGAGGCAGATCAGTGGTTCTGTGCGTCTTTCTGGTCATGTTTGTTTCGCTGGAGGTATAGATGTTGTGTTCACGCACCTTACAATCTGTGAAGTTAAAATTAAACAATTTGCCATCATGTCTTGCAGTGGGAAACTGAAAATCACACTTCTGTGTCTGTGTGTCAGACAATGTTTTGTCTTTGGTGAAAAAAATTTTAGTAATAGAGAGAAAGGTGAGACTTCTGAAGAGACTGAGTAAATGTGGGGAACTAAGTTTATATCTTTTGAAACAACTCAATCCTAAGCATCAAAGGAATAATTAGAAAAATAAGGTAGTGTTCACATGACTTTGAAATCTCAGTACAAATTTGAAATCTCGGTACAAATGAAACTCTGAACTCAAATGCTGCTGTTCCATATAATGTTCTGATTGGAACAATCTCCTGTATGAGTCTCTTTCCAGTAATAAGTATAGCAAATTTCTTTTTAAGCCAGTGGGAGAAGTGAATTTATAGTTATTCCCTGCCAACCGCTTAAAAAGCTGCCAGCTAATCTGTTTCTCTGCTTTTTGTGTCAAAGTTGAAATCTATCTTGACTTGAGCTGAATTCTTTGTGTAAAAGCATGGTGATTGCTGGCGTTTTCCTGTTGTCGAAAAGCCCTCTTAACTGAAAACTTCTGAAACCATTTTTCATAAGCACACGATTTGTAGTGGAGCCTAAGAGCATTGAAAGTGGTAGAATAGGACAATTGCTAAGAAGTCATACTGACCGTTAGTTCACACTGTCAGGCACAACAGTTACTGGGGTTTGTTGATTTCAATATAAAAATCAGTTTTTGTTTAGCAGAATTTTACCCTATTCCATTAGCACCAACCATTCTGACCTGTACTGCTATACTTAGTACATCCTTGGTGTGTAGACTGTGCATATTGCCTGTCTGTGAATGGGTGGGCAGAGGTGGGACGTGGATTCAAACCGTGAAGCCCTGTCAGAATTGCCTGTCCCTACTAGTGTGGTGATCACTGCTTCCCGGAGGGCTTCTTCCCTTCAGCAGCGCTTTGTTCAGGCTCTTGGTCCTTCTCTTTCGCCTCTTGTACAACTTTGCCTGTATTTCTGCATGTTCTGGCCCATGTTCTTGAATTTTCTACTGTCCTCACATTGTTATCATCGCTCTTTCTCGTGAGTCATGCTTTCTGATATTGATCCAGCTGTCTTGAGTGTCAAACAGCTTTCCCTTCTTATCACTTTTTATTATAGAAAAGGTGAATTTGGGACAAATTCTGGATGCTGTTGGTGCTTGACAGATTCAGAAAACACCTATTCTCTTCCCAGTTTGTCACAGACTTCCTTTACAATTTAGGAGAAGGATCTCTATGTTTCAGTATATAACAGGGAGAAATATACAGATATTTTTCATAGTACCTCTTGCAGTATTTAGGAATATTTATTTAAAATATATAAATATAAGGAAGGCAAGAATTGTATGAAGCCATGCCTTCATCTTTCATTCCAGTGAGCAGCTCTGGTCAGGAGTATTAGAAGAAAGGTGCAAGCATTGTAGCATAACAAATAAGAGCAGAACATAATGTTCCTTCAGCCTCCATGAATCCATCTGGATTTTTCATGTATGTTCTACACACCTGAACACCATCGCAATGAAAGGGCAGCTTGTACAGTTTCAGCCCTTTCAACTGATCGCTCCCCTGAGAGCACTCTCCAGTGTTGGTCTTGGCACAAGCGTATCCTAACGGGCATAATTTTCATCAGAATGTTTTTCAAGGTTAATTTTCAGACTCTTTGTTATTTGCTAATCTCTTTCTCAAAAAAAATGCATCTTTAAAAGTTCAAGTGAATGTATCTCAGTCTGTTCAAACTTAACTCCACCTTTTTAAACAGTTTAGAAGAATACACGGTAAAGTCAACAGCAGGATCATAGTCACTTGTTTGGTCTTTGCATGGGAAGTTCAAAACACCAAGTAATCTGCACAGCAAGTCCCAGGATCAGGTGTGTTTTCTTTCAGAGACTGTTACCTGAACGTCTCAGTGTTCCTACCTGTACACTGGAGAGAGCTGTCACTGTATTACTCACGTACGGGCAGATGCACTGTGCCTGCGTGAGCTCCTGTCTGTAGGTGACAGAATTTGGAGTAATTGTTGAAAGACTATTTTGAATCTCGGCTGCAGGGGGTGGTTCAGGAGGCAACACGTGGTTTTGGTTTGCACCATATCTGAAAAGCAGAAGACCAGCTGGGTTCCGAGTTACGCAAAATCCTTCAGGGAAAGCTCGCAAAGAACTATGCTCTGTTATTTCAAGCATATGTTAACATCCCTGATTTCTTCAGACCAAATACCAGCAGTCCTCTTTACACAGTGCTGCACTAAATATGCACATAGTTTTGCAAGTTATTTGACAGAAGATGTTAGAATTGATAGTGTATGAAAAATGTGATTATCGTACCTGATAAATTGTGCCTGATTTGACTAATTTTGATAACAGAACTTTATATTAGGAAATAGTTCAATCATTGGTTGCAGCGCCCACCAACACTGTATGTGGAAAGAACCATTACTAAAACAATAACTGCTTAGAAACAATGGTGCTCAATATTTAAGAAATCAGTCCCTACCCACCAACACATCCTGCTCTAAACCCTTTTCTTTCAGACCTGATGTTTTTGATATCGTGGTTAGAAGGTCTTCCTTTTAGCCTTGGCTAAGGCATATTGTGCAACTTTCTCCTTCTCACAGTAAAGGAATTTAACCTTTCCCAACCCCTTCTGGGCAGAGAGTTTGCACATCCCATCACGTACCTATCATTAATAATGCACATTTATTCCTCAGCTGACAATTTTTCATAGCAGTCAAATTCTGAGTAGTAGCAGACGGTTTCAAGGCAGCATTCCTTTTGTTAAAAGCCTCAGTCATATCTGCTGTTATTAAGGATAATCATTACCTCGGAGTGTTAGAATAGTGCTACTGCTTCAGAAATTTAAGGTGTGTTTTGCTGTTTCATTTCTGATTTTATTTTTGGCTGTTTACTTTCAAAATGCAAGTGTGGAAGTGGGGATTAAAGCTGTAGTGACCCAATTATAGTTATTGCAGCTGTTAAGCACCGGTAATTTAAAGACAGGCATTTAGGATTTGGGAAAATGAGTGAAATCTTTTTGTTGACAATTCTTCATTGCATTCTTCAATAGTCTTCATAAAAAATCAACACTTGACAGTTTTTTAAAAATGTTTCAGATGGTTCATTTTCTGATCAGACAGCTGCTGCAATTCTGTTCATTGTGGAGGCAATATTTCTCATTAATTGTTAAAGAATATGTGGAATCATATGAATGTTTATCTTAACCAGAAGACCATAGGTACATGCAACAACCGCCTCCTTCAGCTTTTTAATTTAACTGTCCTCTGGCTGCAAAGGTAACCTCTAGAATAGAAGTGGGTGTTGTGCAATCGTACTGTATGTGGATACAAACTGAAGTAGTAAATATTCCTGTTCATCTCAGCGGAGTGTTAGCTTTGCAGGCAGGTTATGGTGATTTAAATGTCAACAGAGTTATTTTACTTCTGATCATTTTAGTAAAAGCATCCAGTTAATGTGCTTATCCAGCACGGTCGGCTATTCCATTCATCTGGAGGGACATTCCAGAGGAATAAGGCTGCAGGTTTTAAATTGGGGATGGTTTCATCATCTAAGCAGCAGGTTGCATTTCCTAGACTAACATCTAGACTCTCTGGAACCACAGGTTCAAATCCTGGCAGACGGCCCTGCCAAGTGTCGCACTTGACACTCGGTTGGTCCCCAGTGTGTTGCTCCGTGGTGGCTTTGCTGAAATCTCCCACAGACAGCGGCAAAGAAGCAGCGCGTTTCATCCCCTGCCAGTGGGGCAGGCATGGGCAGCTGCTTCGTACGGCCCGGGGACTGCCCCTGCTCCTCTTGGCTCTTCAACAGTGAGAGAAACGTATTAGGGTGTGGGAAACCTACACTGAGGAAATGCTGAACTTCCCTCCCTTCCCACAAAATATGAGAAGTGGTGAGAGAAAATAGACCTTTTGCTCCAGAACTGAGTATCTTTGGGTTTGGAAGAAGAATGTGGAAGTTCAGGTGCTACCTGAACTCAGTCTAGTCATCGAGGTGACTGCTGACCTGCACTTTATTGTTTGGTGACCTCTTCCTAAATTATAGAGGTCGAATACAGAGGTCAAACAAACAAAGAAGTCACTGCCCCAGTTGAAAATATTGTTTGGAAATTGCAACAAAATGGGAGTAAAGTTTGAACTGTGCTGGCACCTTTGCAGATGCCCCTTTTTGAGTAAACATTTTGTCAGAGAAATGAAGTATCATCTTTGATGAATAGAGCGAGATTCCTAGACCGCCCGAGTGACATTTCATAAACAGCCCGTGTATTGATTTTAATCTCCTTTGCCTCGTAGTTTTGAGAGATAATATGAAGAACCGTGGGGAAGCGTAAGGATGGCATTGTCCCGCAGACTGAAGTGAAAATGGGCAGTATTTACTGGATGGTGAGTTGGAAATGTGTGCCTGCTCCTGTATCGTTGCTCTTTAATTGAATGGTTCCATTCATTTGTAAGTTGATTGACATCCAGTAAGAATCTGACTGTACTTATCAGTTCTGTGCTTGAGTGCTGAACAGACAGATTTCACATAAATATTTTAATGTATCAGATATGTTAGTTTCAATGAGGATTTTGACAGACTAAAACAAGAAAATACTTTAACCCTGCCCCATCCCTGTTACTATTACTGCTAAAATACTGGTTAAGTGGGGACGACAACGTGAGAGCAATTCAAATCATCACGTATCATTCAGGTAAAAATAAAGACGACTGAAATGTAGCCATCTTCAAGATTCGGCTTTTATTAGTATTAAGCATACTGCATAACAGTGTGTGGAAAGAAGCCCCAAACACTGAAGATTGGTTAATATTGCCACAGAAGGGATAGATTTCCCCCCCCCCCCCCC